>CEPQ01052816.1_pt1 | contig 63787 bp, 63 predicted proteins | sample 530411 | NCBI WGS metagenome assembly CEPQ01 (sample SAMEA2620039, study PRJEB7988) | marine metagenome | isolation source: saline water (ENVO:00002010), including
GGTCCCGCGCGACGAGGCGGACGATTATGTGCGCAAGCTTTATACCGCTTTGTTCGGGGATCGCGATCCCGTAGATCAGCCCGGCACCGCCACGGGCACGCCGGGCAACTGGTGGACCGTCTTCGCGCTCGTCCCCGATGCCTTCCGCCACACCACCGAGGGCTTCGGTTTCTACCGCTCCGACAAGCGCAAACTCGATCCTGTCCTGCGCGAACTCGGTCAGACGCGCGCGGGCTATGCGGTGGGATCGCGCTTCGTCTATTCGCAGCACATGAAGGCGGCGCGCTTTGCCGGGCTCAGCGAGGAGCAGGTCCAGGCGATCGCGCACTGGCAGGTCGCCGATTGCTTCACACCCGTGCAACGCGCGGTCCTGGCCTATGCCGACGCACTGGTGCTGCAGCATGGCCGCGTGCCCGATGGCGTGTTCGCCGCCTTGAAGGCGGAGCTCTCCGACGAGGAAATTCTGGAGCTCACCTATGTCACCGCGACCTATATCATGCATGCCGTGATGAGCCGCGCGCTGCGGCTGGAATATGACGATGTCGACGATCCCGTGACCGAGGTGCCCGCGCCCGAAGGCGCCACCGCCGATGTCATGGGCATGGTCGACCGGCGGAAACGGGACTGAGATGAGCTATCACCACCTCGCCATGGCGGCGCGCGACATGGCCGCGATCCACGATTTCTACGAACGGATCACCGGGTTCGAGCTGGTCAAGGTCGAGATCTCGCCGATGATGGGCGGCGGCTGGGGCAAGCATTTCTTCTACCGCATGGACGGCGACGACAGCAGCTTCATCGCCTTCTGGGAACTGAACGAGGTGCCGAATGCCGAGCGCCATGAGTTCAACCTCAACAAGGCCGCGCACATGCCGCCGGGCACCAACCATTTCGCCTTTGCGGTGCACAGCGCCGAAGAGCTCGACGCGCGGCGCGACCAGTGGAATGCGGCCGGGCTCGACGTGCTCGAGATCGATCACAACTGGTGCCGCTCGATTTATACCCGCGACCCCAATGGCAATATGGTCGAATTCTGCCTGACCACAGGCAGCTTTACCGAGGCGGATCGGGCGCGGGCGCTCGCGGCGCTGGGCGAACGCGAGATGAACCCGTCGCCGCCGCCCGCATCGATGCGGCAATGGCTGGCCAAGGACCGGGCGCAGGCGGAAACCCAAAGCACCTGAAGCTGCCCGCGCGCGCTTGACTTTCCACAGGCCTCCCCTTATGCGCCCAGCTTTCGCGGGGACGGCTTGGCCGGTTTCTGCAGCGAATCATTTGAACCCGTAATTTTCAGGAGTGCCGCATGAAGCGCACATTTCAGCCCAGCAATCTCGTGCGCGCGCGTCGCCATGGTTTCCGTTCGCGCATGGCGACCCCGGGTGGCCGCGCCGTGCTGCGTGCACGCCGTGCCCGTGGCCGCAAGCGCCTGAGCGCCTGATCGGGCCGCCGCCCGTGATTGCGGGCGCGCACGACAGCACCAAATTCGACAGCACGGGCGCTCCGGAAGGCTCCGGGGCGCCCGTTGTCATGCGGCTGCGGTCCGATTTTCTCGCCGCCAATGGCGGCCTGCGTGTCGGTACGCCGGGCTTCGTGTTGCTGGTCAAGCCGCGCGCGGACGAGAGCCCGCAGGCGCGGATCGGCTATACCGTCACCAAGAAGACCGGCAATGCGGTAGTGCGCAACCGGATCAAGCGGCGCTTCCGCGAACTGGCGCGCGCGCTGCTGCCCGAACACGGGATCGCGGGCGCAGACCATGTGCTGATCGGGCGCAACGAGGCGCTGACCCGCGATTTTGCCGCGATGAAGGCCGATCTCGAGCGCGCTCTCGCCCGGGTGCGCGAAGGCAAGGCGAGCTCGGACCGCCGTCCGCCGCGTGCCAAGCCGCGCAGGCGCTGATGCTGCGCCGGTCGTCTGGCCTTGCATGTCCGTCTAACGCCGCTGGCATGTTCGGCGCGCTTCGGGTGAGGGCAGGGGGCATGGAGCCACAATGCGCCAGATCCTGATCCTGATCGCCCGCGCCTGGCAGCTCGGTCCCTCGCGCGTGCTGCCGCCCAGCTGCCGTTACAGCCCCAGTTGCTCGCAATATGCCATCGAGGCGCTGACGAAATACGGTGCGATTAAGGGTGGCTGGCTGGCGATGAAGCGGCTATTGCGCTGTCACCCATGGGGCGGGCACGGCCATGATCCAGTGCCCTGACAGCATCGCGCCCCCTTATGAATTGCCGGAAGAAGGTTTGAAGCGTGGAGAATCAGCGTAACGTCATCCTGGCCATCGGTTTGATGGCTCTGGTACTGTTCGGATGGCCCTATGCGCTGGAATTCTTCTATCCAGCGCGCCCGGCGACGATCGAGGATGCGGTCGAAGCGCCGCGCCCCGGCCTCAAGAACGCCGACGCCGTGCCCGATACCGGCACCGCGCCCAAGGTGATCCGCGAGCGCAAGGCGGTGATCGCCAGCTCGGCGCGCATTCCCATCGACGCGCCGCGCGTCGCCGGATCGATCAACCTCACCGGTGCGCGGCTCGACGATCTGGTGCTCAAGGATTATCGCGAGAAGCTCGACAAGAATTCGGACCTTGTCCACCTGTTCTCGCCGGCGGGTACCGAAGACCAGTATTTCGCGCAGTTCGGCTGGATCGGCGAGGGTGTCGTCACCCCGACCAGCCAGACCGTCTGGACGGCCAATGGCAGCAAGCTGACGCAGAAGACGCCGGTGACGCTGAGCTGGACCAATCCTGCGGGCCAGCGGTTCGAGATCACCTATGCCATCGACGCCAATTACCTGATCACCGTCACCCAGCGCTTCATCAACAGCGGCACCGCGCCTGCGATCGTGCGTCCGCTGGGGCTGATCAACCGCACCAGCGCCAATGCCGATCCCAGCACCTGGACGGTGCGCAACGGGCCGCTCGGCGTGTTCGACGATGTTGCCGATTTCGACGTCCACTATGACGATCTCGACGAAAACCCGAAAAAGCTGGTCGAATATAACGGCAATATCGACTGGCTCGGCTTTACCGACCATTACTGGCTCTCGGCGCTGATCCCCGCACCCGATACCAAGGGCAAGATGGCGGGCAATTTCCGTGCATTGGGCGGCAAGCTCTACCAGTCCGAGCTGCTGTTCGACACCACCGTCGTCGCGCCGGGCAAGCAGATCCAGACCAAATCGATGCTGTTTGCCGGGGCGAAGGAAACCGAGCTGCTCGACGATTATGTCGATGCCAAGGGGATCAAGCTGCTCGACCGCGCGGTCGACTGGGGCTGGTTCATCTGGTTCGAAAAGCCGATCTTCAAGCTGCTCAACTGGCTGTTCGAACAGGTCGGCAATTTCGGCGTGGCGATCATCCTTTTGACCATCATCATCCGCGGCCTGATGTTCCCGATCGCGCAAAAGCAATTCGCCTCGATGGCGGCGATGCGCGCGGTGCAGCCCAAGATGAAGGCGCTGCAGGAACGCTACAAGGACGACAAGCAGAAGCTGCAAACCGAGATGATGGAGCTGTACCGCAAGGAAAAGGTCAATCCGCTTGCCGGATGTCTGCCCATGTTCCTGCAGATCCCGGTCTTCTTTGCGCTGTACAAGGTGCTGCTGCTGGCGATCGAGATGCGCCACCAGCCGTTCGCGCTGTGGATCAAGGACCTGTCCGCGCCCGATCCGCTCACCCCGGTCAACCTGTTCGGGCTGCTGCCCTTCGATCCGCCGAGCATGATCGCCATCGGCGTCCTGCCGATCATCCTGGGTGTTACCATGTGGCTGCAGTTCAAGCTCAATCCCGCGCCGATGGACCCGGTCCAGCAGCAGGTCTTCGGAATCATGCCCTGGGTGCTGATGTTCGTGATGGCGCCGTTCGCCGCCGGTTTGCAATTGTACTGGGCGATGTCGAACGTGCTCACCATCGCGCAGCAGAAATGGCTGTACAGTCGCCATCCGCAATTGAAGGAGCTGGCGGCCAAGGAAGCGGCAGAGAAGGCGGCGAAGGCCGACGGCAAGGGCAAGGCGTGACCGACGAAGCCCAACCCATCATCCACCCGCTGCTTCAGGAAGCGAACCGGCTGTTCTCGGGATCGGTCACCTTCCTCAAGTCCGCGCCCTCGCTCGAATTCCTGCCGCCGCCCACCGTGCCGGAAATCGCGTTTGCCGGCCGGTCGAATGTCGGCAAGTCCTCGCTGCTTAACGCGCTGGTGGGCCGGCGCGCGATCGCGCGCACCTCGGTGACGCCGGGGCGCACGCAGGAATTGAACTTCTTCGATATCGGCGATCCGCCGCGCTTTCGCGTGGTCGACATGCCCGGCTATGGCTTTGCCAAGGCGCCCAAGGATGTCGTCAAGAAATGGCGCTTCCTGATCAACGACTATCTGCGCGGCCGCGCGGCGCTCAAGCGCACTTTGGTGCTGATCGACAGCCGTCATGGCGTGAAGCCGGTCGATCTCGATGTCATGAAGATGCTCGATGAGGCCGCTGTGAGCTATCGCCTCGTGCTGACCAAGGCGGACAAGATCAAGGCGAGCGAACTCGAGCGCATCGCCGATCTCACCCGTGCCGAAGCGCGCAAGCATCCCGCGGCCTTTCCCGATGTCATCATCACCTCGTCCGAAAAGCGCATGGGGATTGACGATCTGCGCGGCTTTGTGATGGACAGCATCAGCGAGTAACCTTCTCGCAGACCATCTCCGTTTCGTGGCCCTTGCCGGGAAACAGGTCAGACATACAGCCGATCGATTGGGGCAGATATGAAGCTGTACATTGGCAACAAGAACTATTCGAGCTGGTCGCTGCGCGGCTGGCTGGCGTGCAAGCAATCGGGGCTGCCGTTCGAGGAAGTGGTCGTGCCGCTTTACGACGAGGCCTGGCCCGAGCGGCGGCAGGCGCCCGAATTCCAGCCCTCTGCCGGCAAGGTGCCGGTGCTGTGGGACGGCGAGGCGGTGGTGTGGGATTCGCTCGCCATTATCGACTGGCTGGCAGACAGGACCCATCGCGATCGTTTCTGGCCGAAGGACCCCGTAGCCGCTGCGCTTGCCCGTTCGATGGCGGCGGAAATGCACGCCGGCTTCCTGCCGCTGCGGCGCGAATGCGGCATGAACATGCGCCGGACCTACGACGATTTCAGCGTCAGCCCCGAAGTGCATCAGGACGTGATGCGCATATTGTCGCTCTGGGCCGAGGCACGCGCGCGCTTCGGGCGCGGCGGGCCGTTCCTGTTCGGCAGTTTCAGCGCGGCGGACATCATGTTCGCCCCTGTCATCACCCGCTTCCAGACCTATGGCATCACCCTGCCGGGCTTCGCCCAGGCCTATAGCGAGGCGATCCTGGGCCATGAATGGATGCTCGATTGGGCCGAGGCCGCAAAATCCGAGCCGTGGGTGATCGAACGGTTCGAGCGCTGAGTCTTCAGCCGCCGCCGCGCAGGATGGCGGCGAGCCCGGCCTCGTAATCGGGATAGGCGAGCTTCCACCCGAGCATCCGCTTCGCCTTGCCGTTCGCGACTCTGCGGTTCTCGGCATAAAAGCCCAGCGCCATCGGCGAGAGGTTCGCCTGCTCGAGCGATTGCAGCGCCGGCAGCGGCGCGCCCAGCAACCGGCACGCCGCCTCGATCACCCGGTTCTGCGAGCAGGGCAGGTCGTCGGCAAGATTGTACACGCCCGCAGGCCCGTCAAACGAGGCGATGACGCCGCCTGCAATATCCTCGACATGCACCCGGCTGAACACCTGGCCCGGCATGGCGATACGCTTTGCGCTGCCATCGCGCACCCGGTCGAGCGCGCTGCGGCCCGGGCCATAGATGCCGGGCAGGCGGAGCACGCGGACGCGCGTATCAAGCGCCTGCCAGACCAGGTCCGCCTCGGTGCGCGCATTGCGCCGTCCGGTGCCGACGACGGACGTTTCATCCACCCACGCCCCGCCCGCATCGCCATAGACGCCGGTCGAGGAGAGATAGCCGATCCAGCGCGCGGGGGAGGCGCGCAGGATGTCGGCATAGTGCGTCAGCACCGGATCGAGCCCGGCCGCGCGGTCGGGCGGCACGCTGGACAGGATGTGCGTGGCTTCGGCGAGGGCGGCTTGCACCGAGGCAGAATCGGCAAAATCCACGTCGCCCGCGCGCCCGGTCCCGCGCACCTGCCAGCCCTGAGCGCGCAGCTTTGCCGCAAGGTGCGAGGCCGAATAACCCATGCCGAAGATGAAGAGATGGCTCATGCGGGCGAACCTAATCAACTCCCGTCCACAGGCAACCGTTCTCCGGCGAAAGCCGGAGTCCAGTGGCGAGATAGTGTTGTATCCGCTCTGGATTCCGGCGTTCGCCGGAAAACGGCGTGACGCGGCCGGACACGCGCACTAGTCTCTCGCCCCATGGCCGATATCCAGACCGCAACCGCCAGCCCGGCGCTCCACGAACCTCCGGTGATCTACCGCGCCGATTATCAGCCGCCCGACTGGCGCGTCGAGACGGTGGCGCTGGAATTCGATCTCGATCTCTCGGCGACCGAGGTCCACGCGACGCTTGCCATCGTGCGAAACGGCGATCATGACCGCCCCGTTCGGTTCGATTGCGACGGCGCGCTGCCGCGATCCCTCGCCGTCGATGGCCAGTCGGTGAACTGGCGGACCGAGGGCAGCGCCATCGCCTTCGACTTGGCAAGCGAACGCGCCACCGTCACGCTCACCACGCGCATCGCGCCCGATACCAACACCCAGCTGATGGGCCTGTTCGCCTCGAACGGCATGCTGTGCACCCAGTGCGAGGCCGAAGGCTTCCGCCGGGTCATCCCGTTCATCGACCGGCCCGACAACATGGCGGTCTACGAGGTGCTGCTGCGCGCGGACAAGCAACGCTTCCCCGTCCTGCTCTCCAACGGCGCGCTGGTCGAATCGGGCGATCTGGACGGTGGGCGGCACTTTGCCCGCTGGCGCGATCCGCACCCCAAGCCGAGCTATCTGTTCGCTTTGGTCGCGGGCGATCTGGTGGCGACGCGCGACCATTTTGTCACGAAGAGCGGCAAGGATGTCGATCTCGCCATCTTCGTGCGCGCAGGCGACGAGGGGCGCACCGCGCACGCAATGCAGGCGCTGAAAGCCTCGATGGCCTGGGACGAGCGCGTCTATGGCCTCGAATATGACCTGCCGGTGTTCAACATCGTCGCGGTCAGCGATTTCAACATGGGGGCAATGGAGAACAAGGGCCTCAACATCTTCAATTCGCGCTATATTCTCGCCGATCCCGATACCGCGACCGACTATGACTATGACGCAATCGAGGGCGTGGTCGCGCACGAATATTTCCACAACTGGTCGGGCAACCGGGTCACCTGCCGCGACTGGTTCCAGCTGAGCCTGAAAGAGGGCTTCACCGTCTATCGCGACCAGTGCTTTTCCGCCGATATGGGTTCAGAAGCGGTCAAGCGGATCGAGGACGTGCGGATGCTGCGCGCGAGCCAGTTCCCCGAGGATGCTGGGCCGCTGGCGCACCCGATCCGCCCCGACAGCTATATGGAGATCAGCAACTTCTACACCTCCACCGTCTACAACAAGGGCGCCGAGGTGATCCGCATGATGGCGACCATGGCGGGACCCGAGCGCTTCCGCGCGGGCTGCGACCTCTATTTTACGCGGCATGACGGCGAGGCGGTGACCTGCGAGGACTTCGTCCGGGCGATGGAGGAGGGCGCCGGGCTCGACTTGAGCCAGTTCCGCCGCTGGTACGAACAAGCGGGCACGCCGCAGGTTCAGGCGCGGCTCGAGCATGATGCGGCGACCGGCACCGCGACGCTGCACCTCCGCCAGAATTTCGCCTCCACGCCCGGCCAGCCAGTCAAGCCGCTTATGCCGATCCCCTTGCGCACCGCATTGATCGACCGCGACATGAAGGCGCATCGCGGCGAGATGCTGTTGATGCTGACCGAGGCCGAGCAGGCGCTGACTTTTACCGGCTATGCGCGCGCGCCGGTGCTGTCGATCAACCGCGGCTTTTCCGCGCCGGTGAATCTCGATGTCGCGCGCGCAAGCGGCGACCTGCCGTTTCTGGTGCGCCACGATGACGATCCGTTCGCGCGCTACGAGGCGCTGCAGCAGCTCGTCATCGACCGGCTGATTGCGGATATCGCCGCTCTGGACGGCCCCGGCGGCGCGCTGGGCCACGCGGTCTCGCTCGACGAGATCATCGCGGTGTTCGGCGATCTGGTCAGCGACCAGCGGCTCGACGATTCGATGCGCGCCGAGATCCTCAGCCTGCCGACCGAGGCGTTCCTCGGCGAACAGATGCTGGTGGTGCGGCCCGAGGCGATCCATGCGGCGCGCAAGAGCCTGCGCAAGGCGATCGGAGCGCGGCTGCTGAACCAATGGCGGATCGTGCACGAGCGCGCGAGTGCGGTGCCCTATTCGCTGAGCCGCGAGGCGAGGGGGGCACGCAAGATCAAGTCGCTGGCGCTCGGTTACATCGCTTCGTCAGAAGCCGGCGACGCTGCGGCGCTTGCGTTCGATCAGTTCGCGCGCGCCGACAACATGACCGACCGCCAGGGCGCGCTATCGGTGCTCGCCAGCATGCAGGCGGACGAACGCGAGACCGCGCTCGACAGCTTTTACAACCGCTATCAGGGCAACGCGCTGGTCATCGACAAATGGTTCTCGCTGCAGACCGGATCGGCGCATCCGAAGGTGTACGAGCAGATGCTCGAGCTTATCCGGCACAAGGATTTCACGCTGACCAACCCCAACAGGGTGCGCGCGCTCTACTGGCCGTTCGTCTCCAACCAGCCGGTTTTCCATCACGAAAGCGGGCGCGGCTATGATCTGCTGACCGATCTGGTCTTGAGGCTCGATCCGCTCAACCCGCAGACCACCGCGCGCTTCATCGCGCCGCTGGGTCGCTGGCGGCGGTTCGACGAGGCGCGCGCTGGCATGATGCGCGGATGCCTCGAGCGGATCCTGGCGCAGCCGGGACTGTCGAAGGATGTGACCGAACAGGTGGTGAAGAGTCTGGAATAGCCATTCCTTCTCCCTTGAAGGGAGAAGGATACTGAGCCTTGCCAGCGGAGCTGGCTAGGCGAAGTTGGATGAGGGTGACAAACGCAACGCTGGCGCATGGTCACCCTCACCCAGCTGCGACTAACTCGCTGCGCTCGTAAGTCTTCGCAGCCCTCTCCCTTCAAGGGAGAGGGGTATTTGGGAAAAGAGAATTGACCGATATCCCCATCCTCACCTCGCCCGCTCTTTCCGGCATCGCGCATGGCTTTACCGGGCGGCGGGGCGGGGTTTCGACCGGGCTGGTCGCAGGGCTCAATGTCGGGCTGGGATCAGACGACGATCCGGCGGCGGTGCACGAGAACCGGCGGCGCGCGGCAGAGGCGATCCTGCCCGGTTCCACGCTGGTGACGCTGCACCAGGTGCACAGCGCCGATGTGGTGCGGGTCAATGCCGCGATTCCGGTCGACGACCGGCCGAAAGCCGATGCGATGGTCACCGACCGGCCGGGGCTGCTGCTCGGCGTGCTCGGCGCGGATTGCCCGCCGATCCTGTTCGCCGACGCGCGTGCGCAGATCATCGGCGCGGCGCATTCGGGCTGGAAGGGCGCGTTTGCCGGGGTCGGCGAGGCGACGGTGGCGGCGATGGAGCGCATGGGCGCGCATCGCGAGAATATCGTCGCCGCGGTCGGCCCGTGCATCCAGCAGAAAAGCTATGAGGTAGATGCAGGCTTCTTCCGCCGCTTCTGCGAGGCCGCGCCCGAAAACGAGCGCTTCTTTCGCGAAGGCCGGGCCGACCATTATCAGTTCGATCTGGAAGGCTATATCGCTGCCCGGCTCGCCGCCTTTGGCATCGGTACGGTGCATGTGAGCGGCGTGGACACCTATTCGGACGAGGCGGGCTATTTCAGCTTCCGCCGCGCGACGCACCGGGGCGAGCCCGATTACGGGCGGCAGATGGGCGCGATCGGGCTTCGCGGCTGACCGGGCCGCAGATGCGGCACGGAGCGGATGGTTTCCTTTGTAATCATTTGCGCGCTCGGGCATAGATTGGGGCATAACAAGGGACCGGGACCAACATCCTCAACCACCTCCGCTCAGCTAAGAGCCTGTCGAAGGCCCCGCAATTCCGCCAACGTGCGCGCGTGACCTTCGACAGGCTCAGGTTGAGCGGGGTTGGGAAAGGGGAAGTGGAAACCCGCCCCAATCGCAGGAACCCCGCATATGACCGACACCCCGATCAAGCCGATCGCCACCCCCACCCCGCGCCGCAAGCCCAAGCCCGAGATCGGCACGCTCGGCGGACGCAAGCTCAAGCCCGCCACGCTGATGATGGGGCACGGCTTCGACCCCGTATTGTCCGAAGGCTCGCTGAAAGCCCCGATCTTCCTCACCTCGACCTTCGCGTTCGAAAATGCCGCGGCGGGCAAGCGCCATTTCGAGGGGCTGACCGGAAAGCGCCCCGGCGGCGCCGAAGGCCTGGTCTATTCGCGCTTCAACGGCCCCAATCAGGAGATTCTCGAAGATCGCCTGAGCATCTGGGACGATGCGGAGGACGCGCTGGTGTTTTCCAGCGGCATGTCCGCGATCGCCACCTTGCTGCTCGCCTATTGCAGCAACAATGACGTGATCGTGCATTCCGGCCCGCTCTATGCCGCGACCGAGGCGATGATCGCGCGCATCCTGTCGCGCTTCGGCATCACCTATCTCGACTTCCCCGCCGGCGCGACCCGCGCGGAGATCGATGCGGTGCTCGAACAGGCGAAGGACATGGCAGCGAAGCAGGGCGGCCGGGTCGCGATGATCTATCTCGAAAGCCCGGCCAACCCGACCAATGCGCTGGTCGACATCGAAGCGGTATCGCAGGCCCGCGATGCGGTGCTGGGCGCTGAGGCCGTGCCGACGCCGATCGCGATCGACAACACCTTCCTGGGTCCGCTCTGGCAGCAGCCGCTGCATCATGGCGCGGATATCGTCGTCTACAGCCTCACCAAATATGTCGGCGGGCATAGCGATCTGGTCGCGGGTGGCCTGTCTGGCCCCAAAAAGTGGATGGACCCGGTGCGCGCGCTGCGCAACACCATCGGCACGATCTGCGATCCCAATACCGCCTGGATGCTGATGCGCTCATTGGAGACGGTCGAGCTGCGCATGACGCGGGCGGGCGAGAATGCCGCCAAGGTCTGCGCGTTCCTGGCGCAGCACCCCAAGGTCGAGGGGCTGGGCTATCTCGGCATGATCCACGATGCGCGCCAGCAGGACATTTTCGATCGCCATTGTTCGGGCGCTGGATCGACCTTCTCGCTGTTCATCAAGGGCGGCGAGGCCGAAAGCTTCCGCTTCCTTGACAGTCTGCGTCTCGCCAAGCTGGCGGTGAGCCTTGGTGGCACCGAAACACTGGCCAGCCATCCGGCTGCAATGACGCATCTTTCGGTCCCCGACGCGCGCAAGGCCGCGCTCGGCATCACCGACAATCTGGTGCGCATCTCGATCGGCGTCGAAGATCCCGACGATCTGATCGCCGATTTCGAACAGGCGCTCGAGCAGGTCTGACCAATCGATGGCCCCCGGAGCGCTCCGGGGGCCGATGCTCGCTTAGCGGATCGCGCGATAGGGCACGCCGCCGCTGCCCGCCTGGCGCTGGCGGATCAGGCGGATATAGGTTTCGGCAAGACCCCGGTTGATCCGGTCCCAGCTGTATTTCTCGCTGCGCTTGAGGCCCGCCTGGCCATGGCGTGCGCGAAGCTCGGCATCGCCGCAATAGGCCTGGAGCGCATCGGCGAACTCGACCGTCGCGCCGGGGCGCACCAGCTGGCCGGTGACATTGTGTTCGACCAGGCTCTCGCTGCCCGTCGCGCGCGCGGCGACCACGGGCACGCCGCAGGCCATGGCCTCGAGCGTCACATTGCCGAAGGTCTCGGTGATCGAGGGGTTGAAGAACAGGTCCATGCTCGCGACCGCGCGGCCGAGATCGGTGCCGCCCTGGAAGCCCGCAAATACCGCTTTGGGCAACCGCGATTCGAACCATCCGCGCGCGGGCCCTTCGCCCACTACCAGCACCTGATGCGGCACCTGGCGGCGGACCAGCCGGTCGATCGAATCGGAAAAGACGTCGAGCCCCTTTTCCATCACCAGCCGCCCGAGAAAGCCTATCACCGGCACGTTATCGGCCAGCCCCAGCGAGCGCCGCCAGTCCATGTCGCGCATGCCGGGGTTGAAGATGTGCTTGTCGACGCCGCGCGACCAGATGCCGACATCATAGCTCATCCGCTGTTCGCGAAGCACCTGCGCCATCGAATCGGACGGCGCGACGATGGCGTCGCACTTGCGATACAGGCGGCGCAGGATCGCCTCGAGCAATGGCTCGAGAAACGCCATGTTGTAATAGCGCGGATAGGTCTCGAACCGCGTGTGCACCGATCCGAGCACCGGGATATTGTGCCGCTGCGCCCAGCGCACGGCGCTGTGCCCGGCGCTGTCGGGGCTGGAAATGTGCACGACATTGGGTGCGAACCGGTTCAGGTCCTTCTTGATCCTGGGCGGCAGGATCGTCGTCACGCGATATTCGGCGCGGCCGGGGATCGGCAGTGAGGGCAGGCTGATCAAATCGCCCGCCGGCTCGAACGCGGGGGTTTTGGTCGTCGGCGAATAGACGCGAACCTGCGCGCCATTGTCGAGCAGCCAGCCGACCAGCCGGTTGAGCGCCTGGTTCGCGCCATCGCGCACGTAATTGTAGTTGCCGCTGAACAGCGCAATGCGGAGATCGGAAATGTCCATGATCGGCCCGCCTTAGGCCCGCTTCGATACAAAAGCCAGCATTTGCGGGATGGCGGCCCGATCAGGCTTCCGCCGCGACCGTCTCGGGCGGCGGCAGCAGGCGGATGCGGGTCACGCGGCGCTCGTCGCCATCTATGATCTCCAGCCGCCAGCCGCTGTCATGCTCGAGCATGCGTCCGGGAGCCGGCACCTCGCCCGCCAGCATGAAGGCCAGCCCGCCCAAGGTATCGACCTCGTCGTCGATCTCGCCCAGCGCCGCATCGACCAGCTTGGCGACATCGGCGAGTTCGGCGCGCGCATCGGCCTCCCATGCGCCGTTCTCGCCGGGCGTCACCAGCGTCTCGGGCTCGTCGTCATGCTCGTCCTCGATATCGCCGACGATTTCCTCGACCAGATCCTCGATCGTCACCAGCCCTTCGGTGCCCGAATATTCGTCGATGACGATGGCGAGGTGGGTGCGTGTCTGGCGCATCTCCGCCAGCAGATCGAGCACGCCCATGGTTTCGGGCACGAAGCGCGGCTGGCGGATCAGATTGTCCCAGGTTGCCGGGCGCGGGCCATCGGCGGCGATGATCGGGAACACGTCCTTGATGTGCACCATGCCGACAATGTGATCGAGCGATCCGTCATAGACCGGCACGCGGCTGTGCCCGTGTTCGGCGAAAATCTGCACCAGCGCATCGAAGCTCGCATGCTTGTCGATCGCGATGATGTCGCTGCGCGGCACCGCGACATCGTCGACGTCGTGCTCGCTGAAATGCAGCAGGTTGCGCAGCATCTCGCGCTCGATGCGCGACAGGTCGCCACGCGACGATGCACTGTCGGAATCGTCATCATCCTCGTGCTCGTCGATCGCCTCTTCAAGCTGGGCGCGCAGCGACTGGTCGTGTTGTTCTCCGAACAGCAGGGCCTTCAAGCCCCGCCATATTCGCCCCGAACCTTCGTCTTGTGCGGTGGATTTCCCCCCGCCATTACTGTCTCCGTCTGCCATGACTGGCTGAATCTTAACCCCGCTCTTGGATTTGATGGGAAGGCAGCATCTGAACTTGCGCCGCTAATATGGATTGTCGATGCCCAGATTGGCAAGCGCTTTCACCTCCAGCGCTTCCATGATCTCCGCATCGGCCTCGTCGATATGGTCATGCCCCAGCAGGTGGAGCATGCCGTGCAGCGCCAGATGGGTGGCATGGGCGGCCAGCGCAATGCCCTTTTCCTCGGCCTCGCGCGCACAGGTCTGATAGGCGAGCATGATGTCGCCGAGCAGCACCTCGCCGTCATCGGTATTGGCGAGCGCCGCAAAATCATCCGGATCGATCATGGGAAAGGACAGCACGTTGGTCGGCTTGTCCTTGTGGCGGTAATCGCGGTTGAGCGCCTGCACCTCGTCATCGGTGCCGAAATGCACGCTGACCGAGACGGTGAAGCGGGCATCGGCGAGCGATCCTTGCGCACTAACGGCGAGCGCGGCGGAGACGGCGCGCGCGGCCAGCGCTTCCCAGTCGGTATCGCCGGGCCAGATCGGGTCAACAGAGGCTTCGGTCTCGATCATGGGGCTATCAAGATCCCTTCGTCATTCCCGCGAACGCGGGAATCCCGCTATCGTTTCAATCGTGCGGAAGAAGCGGGACCCCCGCCTGCGCGGGGGTGACGGGCAGGAAGAAGCGAGGGTGCGCTTCACGCATCCTTGCCCTCATAGGCCTCGACGATGCGCCCGACGATCGGGTGGCGCACCACGTCCGCGGCGGTGAAGCGCACGGTGCCGATGCCCTGCACGCCCTCAAGCCGCCCGACCGCATCGGCGAGGCCCGAAGCGCCGACCCCGCCGGGCAGGTCGACCTGTTTGGGGTCGCCGCAGATCACCATGCGGCTGTTCATGCCGAAGCGGGTGAGGAACATCTTCATCTGTGCCGGCGTGGTGTTCTGTGCCTCATCGAGGATGATGAAGCTGTCGGCCAATGTGCGCCCGCGCATGAAGGCGAGCGGGGCGATCTCGATTTCGCCGCTGGCAATCCGCCGCTCGACCTGCTCGGCGGGCAACGTGTCGTACAGCGCGTCGTAGAGCGGGCGAAGGTACGGATCGACCTTCTCCTTCATGTCGCCGGGCAGGAAGCCCAGACGCTCGCCCGCCTCGACTGCGGGGCGCGACAGGATCAGCCGGTTGACGGTGCCGGTGATCAGCTGGCTCACCGCCTGCGCCACCGCGAGATAGGTCTTGCCGGTGCCCGCCGGGCCGAGCGCGAAGATCACGTCGTCGCGCACCAGCGAGCGCATGTACTCGGTCTGCGTCGCAGAACGCGGCACGATGGTCTTCTTGCGCGTGCGGATCATGATGCCGGGCGGCTCGGCCACCTCGGAACGCACGATGCCCTCCAGCGTCGGTTCGGCGGACATCGTGATCAGCGCGTCGACCGCGCCCTCATCGATATCGAGTCCCTGCTCGATCCTTTTGTGCAGGCCGACCAGCACGTCGCGCGCGCGCGCGGCGCTTTCCGCCTCGCCCTCGATCTGGATGCGGTTGCCGCGCGCCTGGATGTAGACGCCGAGCCGGTTCTCGATCGCCACCAGATTCTTGTCGAACTGGCCGAACAATGGCCCGAGCAGCGTGGGTTCGTCGAACTCGACCCCGATCCGCGCCTTGTTGGCCGGTTCGGGCCGATTGAACGGAAAGTCGCTGCCATAGACAGGCGAGAGCTGCGTCGATTGCGGGTCGCGCTTGCCGCGAAACTTGGTCGAATCGCCGCCGCGTCCGCCGCTACCCTTCTTGTGCGCCATCAGGCCGCCACCAGTGCCAGCGGCTCGCCCGCCAGGCTGTTGGGGCCGGCAGAAACGATTTCGACCTCGATCAGATCGCCGATCTTCGCCCCCTCCTGCGTCACATGCACCGATTGCAGCCAGGGCGATTTGCCCACCAGCTGGCCCGGCTTGCGCCCCTGCCGTTCGAGCAGCACCTTCATGCGCTTGCCGACCGTGTCCATGTTGAAGGCATGCTGCTGGGCGTTGAGCAGGTCCTGCAGACGCTGCAACCGCTCGTCCATGATCTCGGGCGCGATCTGATCCTCCATATCGGCGGCGGGGGTACCGGGGCGGGGCGAATATTTGAAGCTGAACGCCTGAGCGTAAACCGTGTCGCGCACGATATCGAGCGTCGCCCGGAAATCGGCCTCGGTCTCGCCGGGAAAGCCCACGATGAAATCGCCCGACATCGCGATATCGGGCTTGGCGGCGCGGATCCGGTCGATGAGCTTGAGATAGCTCGCCGCCGTGTGGCTGCGGTTCATCGCCTTGAGGATGCGGTCCGAACCTGCCTGCACGGGCAGGTGAAGGTACGGCATCAGCTTGGGGATGTCGCGGTGCGCCGCGATCAGCGCGTCGGTCATGTCATTGGGGTGGCTGGTGGTATAGCGGATGCGCTCGAGCCCGCTCATATCGGCCAGCGCCTCGATCAGTCCTTCCAGCCCCCTGGCGCGGCCACGATCGTCGCTGCCGGTCCAGGCGTTGACGTTCTGACCGAGCAGCGTGATTTCCTTCACCCCCGCCTCGACCAGCGTGCGCGCTTCGGCCACCAGATCCGCATAGGGGCGGCTGATTTCCGCGCCGCGGGTATAGGGCACCACGCAATAGGTGCAGAACTTGTCGCAGCCTTCCTGCACGGTGAGGAAGGCGGAAGGCCGCTGCTGGCGCGCGCGACCAGGCAACGCGCCGAACTTGGTAGCGGCGGGCATGTCGGTATCAATCGCGGTTTCGCCGCGCCGCGCCTGTTCGATCAACTCGGGCAGCCGGTGATAGGCCTGCGGTCCGACGACGATATCGACGCTTCGCGCGCGCTTTGCGATTTCCTCGCCCTCGGCCTGGGCGACGCAGCCTGCGACCGCGATCATCGGTTTGGTGCCATCCTCGCGCTTCAGGCGACCGATGTCGGAATAGACCCGCGCCACCGCCTTTTCGCGGATATGGCAGGTGTTGAGGATGACGAGATCGGCCTCGTCGCGACTTTCGGCCTGGCTCATGCCCTGGGCAGCGAGCATCTCGCCCATGCGCTCGCCATCATAGACGTTCATCTGGCAGCCGAACGAGGTGACGAAATAGCGGCGAGGGGCGTCCCCGGCGGATTCGGGGGCGGATGCGGCAGGGTTATCGATGCTGTGGGTCATGAATGCCAATGGCTATACAGCCGGTTCACGCCCCAAGGAAGCACAAAGCGCCGCATCGATCCGCGCCCGCGCCTCGGCCGCGATCGCCTTGCGCCCGGGAAAATCGGCCGGGCTGAACGGTTCGAGGAAATGCATCGTCACCCAGAAGCTGCCGCGCCGGGTGAACAGCCGCAGCGCATTGTTCGGCGCGGTTTCCTCGCCCACCCAGGCGATGTCATGCGCATTCGCGCCGTAATCGAGATAGATCGGCTGGACGAGCACGCCGGGCGGCGGCGGATCGAGCACCTGCAGCAGCGGCGACTTGAACGGCAGCAGCGTGCTGCCATCGGTGGTCGTGCCTTCGGGAAAGATGGTGATCGCCCAGGTCTCGGCGAGCGCGTCGCGCAACTCGTTGATCTGCCCGGCAATGCCGAGCCGGTTGGTGCGCGAGACGAACACGGTGTCGTTGAGCTTGCACAGCCAGCCGATGACAGGCCAGCTCTTGATCCCGTCCTGCGCCACGAACGCACTGCCGTTGCGTCCGGCGATGACCGGAATGTCCAGCCAGCTCAAGTGGTTGGCAATATAGAACACGTCGCGCTTGAGCGGCGTTCCGACCACCCGGACCTTGGCCCCGCAGGCGCGCCCCACCCCGCGCAGGAACAGCTTGGGCCAGGGATTGGAGAGGCGGAGCGTGCGCCAGACATAATAGAGCGGCACGCAGACCAAGAGCATCGCCACGATCAGCAGCACGCGCAAGGCGAGCCGCACGCGCCCGATGGGCCCGGGATCGCGCCAGTGCAGATGCGCCATGTCGGGCGTATCGGGATAGAGCGGCGGCGACGGTGCGGGTGCCGGGCTGGCCTCGCTCATGGAAAGGCTCAATCCTTGCGGTCGAGCGCGACGCCGTAAAGCTCCATGCGATGATCGACCAGCCGATAGCCGAGCCTCTCGGCGATCAGCTTCTGCAGCGCCTCGAGCTCGGGGTCGACGAACTCGAGCACCTTGCCGGTCTCGACATCGATCAGATGGTCGTGATGCGCTTCGGGCGCAGCCTCATAGCGCGCGCGGCCATCGCCGAAATCGTGCCGGTCGAGAATGCCCGCCTCTTCGAACAGCCGGACGGTGCGATAGACCGTGGCGATCGAAATGCGCGGATCGATGGCCGAGGCGCGTTCGTGCAGCCGCTCGACATCGGGATGATCATCGGCTTCGGACAGCACGCGCGCGATCACGCGCCGCTGATCGGTGATCCGCAGGCCACGATCGGCGCACAACGCCTCCAGGTCGATTTTCTGGCGCATGCTGCCCCTTTTGCAATGCCGTTGCTGGTTGAGGCCAGTCCGCCGCATGGTGAAAGGCGATGGCTGGCCGGCGCCGGGACAGGTCCCTTGCGCCTTCCAGCCAATTTATCGTGCCATGCCGCAAATGCAACCGCTCGCGATGCCGGATGGCTCCGGATCAGCGATTAGCTGACGCTGCGCTGGCTTGGCCCCAGGATTACTTGCCGGTCCGCTTGCCAGGCTTGCGACCCAGGCCGATCTTCTTGGCGAGCTCGCGGCGGGTCGCGGCGTAATTGGGCGCAACCATCGGGTAATCGGCGGGCAGGTTCCAGCGCGCGCGATATTCCTCGGGCGTCATGTTGTAATGGGTCATCAGATGGCGCTTGAGCATTTTCAGCTTTTTGCCGTCTTCCAGACAGATGATGTAATCCGGCTTGACCGACGCGCGTACGGAAACTGCAGGTTCGGGCAGCTCGGGCTCGGCCGCGGCTTCTCCGGGCGTCAGGCTATTCAGCGCGCGATGAACATTTTCGATCAGGCCGGGAATATCGGAAACCGACACGCTGTTGTTGCTTACATGCGCAGCGACAATATCCGCCGTCAGTGTAATGAGCGTTTCACGCATATCGAGTTCTGCTTCTGCCATCGTCCTTCATCCCTTTTCTTGTTCTAGTGTGCGACCACTAATCCCGCAAAGTGGCAGGGCACCGGCGGTATGCAAGGGCAAATCATCCCCGTCAATAGCTAAAGTCTATCACAAAAAACGGATAGTGAATGCTAACATTTTTGGCAGATAAATGCGATTCTATTTTTTACAAGTCGAGCGCTAATGTGAGCGCATCGTAGTGATGACTACCGGCGCCCTTGTAGTAACCTTTCCGTAAACCTACGGATTGAAAGCCGAATTTTGAATAAAGATGAATGGCAGGGTTATTTGACCGCATTTCGAGATGGAGTCGCGACACGCCGGCTTGACGCGAATTTTCAACCACTTGATTGAGGAGTGTGGTCGCAGCGCCAAATTGACGCCAATTTGGGGCGACCGCGATCAGCAACAGTTCTTCTTCCTCGGCCACGCGCCGGGTCATGGCAAAACCGACCGGCTCGCCTGCCGTGTCGGGCATCGTGGGGGCGGTCTCGAGCAGCAGCACATGCGTGAGCGGCATTGCCAGCATCGACCGGGTCTGGCTGTGGTTCCAGGCCTCGCCATAAAGCGGATCGAAGGCCCGCTGCATGATGTGCATGACGGGTCCGATCGCATCTTCTGCCGCCAGTCCGGCGACGAGCTGAAAGGCCGGAGCCGCACGCGGAGCGGATGGGTCGTCCTGGGCCATGGTCAGCCAGTGCCCTGCACGGCCATCGGCTTGGCATCGGCGCCGCGACCATAGACCGGATCGGCCGCCAGCCCGCGCGATGGCGCAGGCAGCAGCAGCGCGCGCCTGGCATCGGGCAGCAGCGTCAACGCCATCCCGTGACCGCGCGCGGCCACCAGCGGCTCGGCCATGCTGCCAGCCACCAGGTCGTGCACGCACGCCGCGCTCGCCGCCTCGGGCGGGAGCGAGCCGAGCGCGCTCAGCGCTGCGCCGTCGCGCGCGAAGCTCTGGACGAAATATTCGCCATGGCCGCCGGTCATCGCGACATCGAGTGCCTTGGCGTCGGGATGCGCCTCGAACGCCATCGCGGCGACCAGCGCATGCGTCGAATAGCCGGTCACCGGCACGCCCCAGGCAAGGCCGAGCGCGCGCGCTGCCGCCAGGCCCACGCGCACGCCGGTAAAGCTGCCCGGGCCGCAATTGACCAGAATCGCCTTGGCGCGGCCGCGATCGGGCAGCGCAGCGATCATCGGGACCAGCCTTTCGGCATGGCCGCGGCCCATGACCGCATGGTCGCTGGCGATCAGCTCGGAATCGTGGAACAGCGCCACCGAACAGGCTTCGGTCGCGGTATCGATGACCAGCAATGTTTCACGATCGGGCAGCATACCCGATGGCCGCTAGCTGATTGTGTTGAACCGGTCAAAACCCGGACGCGGGCTGCGACCGAAAATCGTCGACGGGTCGCCATAGCCCAGCGTCGAGATGAAGTTCGACTTCACATTCGGCTGGTCGGCGAAGAAGGCCGCATCGACCGCGGCATTGTCGAACCCCGACATCGGCCCGGTATCAAGCCCCAGCGCGCGCGCGGCGAGGATGAAATAGGCGCCCTGGAGCGAGGAATTGCGCAACGCCGAGATGCGGCGGAACTCGGCCTTGTCGTCGCCGGTGAACCAGCTGCGCGCATCGGTATGCGGGAAGAGTTCGGGCAGGAGCTCGTGAAACTCCAGATCCATGCCGATCACGACGCTGACCGGCGCAGCCAGGATCTTCTTGGCATTGGCCTCCATGCAGCAGGCGGCGAGCTTCTGCTTTGCCTCGTCCGACACGCACCACACAAGGCGCGACGGCAGCATGTTGGCCGAGGTCGGGCCCATCTTCATCAGGTCCCAGATCGCGTGCAGCTGCTCCGTCGTTACCGGCTGGTCGGTATAGCCGTTATAGGTGCGCGCGGTGCGGAACAGCTGGTCAAGCGCGGAATCGTCGAGCGGTGCGGACATGGGGTGCTTTCTGGGTCTCGGGGGAGGGGGAAGAGCCGTCAGGCGGCGCGGACTTCGGTCACTTCGGGGACGTAATGCTTGAGCAGCGATTCGATGCCGTGCTTGAGCGTCGCGCTCGACGAGGGGCAGCCCGAACACGCGCCCTGCATCTGCAGATAGACCACGCCCTTGTCGAAGCCGCGATAGACGATGTCGCCACCGTCATTGGCGACGGCAGGGCGCACGCGCGTCTCGATCAGCTCCTTGATCTGCGCGACGATATCGGCGTCCTCGGGATTGCTCGGCCAGTCGGAATCCTCGGGCGGGACCGAGATGCCCGCAGCACTGGCGGCGCGGAACAGTGGCATGTCGGCCGAGAAATGGTCGAGCAGCACCGAAAGCACGTCGCCCTTCAGGCTCGACCAGTCGGCACCGGGTCCCGAGGTCACCGAAATGAAATTGTGCCCGAAGAACACGCCAGTGACATCGCCGAGCGAAAAGATCGCTTCGGCAAGCGGTGAGGCTTCGGCCTCTTCGGGCGAGGCGAAATCGCGCGTGCCGATTTCCATGACCTGGCGGCCAGGCAGGAACTTGAGCGTTGCGGGATTGGGCGTGGTTTCGGTTTCGATCAGCATGCAGGCTATCTGGTGCGCAAGCGGCGCTGACGCAAGACCGATTCTGTCTATGGCGCGGGCCATCGCGTCCACCGCATATTCACTGGCCAGTCAGGATGGCGCTGCCTATACATCGGCGCATGACCTTTCCCCTGATGCGCTGTGCGCCCGTGGCCGCTGCTCTGGCGGCGCTTTCGCTGGTAATCTCCCCGCCGCTGCTCGCCAATCTGCCCGGCGAACCGGTCGCCAGCGGCAAGGATGCCAATGGCAAGCCGCTGCGTCCGCCCAATCTGGAGCCTGGCGAAAAGACCCCCTGGTTGTACAAGGGCAGCAACGTGCCGGTCGACAAGGGCTGGACCTTCGGCGAACTGAGCAACGGCGTGCGTTATGCGGTGCGCCGCAACGGCGTGCCGCCGGGCCAGGTGGCGATCCGCGTGCGCATCGATGCCGGGTCGATGATGGAGACCGATCCCGAACAGGGCTATGCGCACCTGCTCGAGCATCTGACCTTTCGCGGGTCCAAATATGTCCCCGATGGTGAGGCAATCCGCATCTGGCAGCGGCTGGGCGCGAGCTTCGGCAGCGACAGCAATGCCGAAACCACGCCGACGCACACCGTCTACAAGCTCGACCTGCCCGCCGCGACCCCCGCGGGCCTCGACGAGAGCATGAAGATCCTGTCAGGCATGATCCGCGAGCCGGGGCTCACCGCAGAGGCGGTCAAGGCCGAGGTGCCGGTGGTGATGGCCGAATTGCGCGAACGGTCGGGCGCGCAGGTGCGCGTCGGCGATGCGACCCGCAACCTGTTCTTCGCCGGGCAGAAGCTGGCCGAACGCTCCCCCATCGGCAAGATCGAGACGCTGAACGCCGCGACGTCCGAGGCGGTGCGCGCCTTTCACCAGCGCTGGTACCGGCCCGAGAACACCGTGATCTCGATCGCGGGCGATGTCGATCCGGCGACGCTCGAACAGCTGATCAAGACCTATTATGCCGACTGGAAGGTTGCCGGAAAGCAGGCGCCCTATCCCGGCTTCGGGGCGCCCGATCCCAAGCTGCCGATCGCGCGGACGATCGTCGAGCCGGGCTTCCCCTATCTCATCAGCATGGCGATCCTCCGGCCCTGGAAGCCGGTCAACGACACGATCGAATATAATCAGCAGCTGCTGATCGATCTGGTCGCGACCCAGCTGATCAACCGCCGGCTCGAAGGCCGGGCGCGCGGCGGCGGCAGCTTCCTCCAGGCGCAGGTCAACCAGGAGGATGTCAGTCGTTCGGTCGATGGCACGTTCATTTCTGTCGTGCCGATCGGCGACGACTGGCAGGCGGCGCTCGCCGATGTGCGCGGCGTGCTCGCCGACGCACTCGCCACCCCGCCAACGCCCGAGGAAATCGCGCGCGAGATGGCCGAGTTCGATGCCGCGCTGGCGGTGCGCGTCGAAAGCGCCGCGACCGAGGCGGGGGCCAAGCAGGCCGACGATATCGTGGGCGCGGTCGATATCCGCGAGACCATCGCCTCGCCGCAGACCGCGCTCGACGTGTTCCGTGGCATGAAGGACCTGTACACGCCCGAAAGGCTGCTCGAATCGACCCGGCGCCAGTTTACCGGCGTCACCACCCGCGCGATCCTGGTCTCGCCCAAGCCGGTCGACAATGGCGAGGCACTGCTCAACGCGGCACTGACCCGCGATGTCAGCGCCGATGCCAGCGCGCGGCTTGCAGCCGCCAAAGTAACCTTCGACGATCTGCCCAGGCTCGGCGCGCCGGGCACGGTTGCGGCGACCACCGATCTCCAGCTGCTCGACATCGAGATGATCGAGCTGTCGAACGGGGTGAAGGCGATCCTCTATCCCAATGACGCCGAAGTCTCGAAGATCATGGTCAAGGTCCGCTTTGGTAACGGCTATCAGGCGTTTCCGGCGGACAAGCCCTCGCTGGTCTGGGCGGGCCAGTCGGCACTGGTCGCCAGCGGCATCGGCGAGATCGGCCAGGAAGGGCTCGACCGGCTGACCAATGGCCGCCGCATCGGTTTCGGCTTCGACGTCGAGAACGACGCGTTCTCGTTCTCCGCCGACACCCGCCGCGCCGATCTGGAGGACCAGCTCAAGCTGTTCGCGACCAAGCTGGCCGCGCCGCGCTGGGATGCGAACCCCGTCCGCCGCGCCAAGGCGGGGACAGAGCTTGCCTATCGCAGCTTCTCGATGTCGCCGCAGACCGTGCTCGAGCGCGATCTGAACTATCTCACCCGCGACCGCGATCCGCGCTGGAAGGTGCCGGGCCCGGACGAAGCCGCGCAGCTGACCCCCGAGGCGTTCCGTGCGACCTGGGAGCCGCTGCTGCAACAGGGGCCGATCGAGGTGCTGCTGTTCGGCGATTTCGACCGGGCAGAGGCGATTGCCGCGCTGGAAAAGACCTTTGGTGCGCTGCCTCCGCGCCAGCCGGTGCCGGTGGTGGCCGGTCCCGAAACGGTGCGCTTCCCCGCCCCCAATGGCGAACCGGTCGTCGTCCGCCATGAAGGTGCGCCCGATCAGGCCGCAGCCTTTATCGGCTGGCCGACCGGAGGCGGGCTTGAGGGCGTGCAGGAAAGCCGCCAGCTCGAAATCCTGACCGCGATCTTCAACAGCCGTCTGTTCGACCAGCTTCGGGCCCAGGCCGGCGCGAGCTATGCACCCCAGGTGGTCAACAACTGGCCGATCGCGTTCGACCAGGGCGGCTATATCGGCGTGATCGGACAGCTTGCACCGGAAAACGTCGGCAAGTTCTTCGAGATCGCCAATGCCATCGCGGCGGATCTTGCGGCAAAGCCGGTGGATGCGGACGAACTGGCTCGTGCGACCGAACCGCTGCGGCAGCTCGTCTCGAGGGCCAGCACGGGCAACAATTTCTGGCTCAACCAGCTCCAGGGCGCGACGCGCGATCCGCGCCGGATATCGGCGCTGCGCACGATCCTGCCCGATTACACGGTGACGACGCCCGAAAAGATGCAGGCGCTTGCCGCCAGATATCTGCTGCGCGACAAGGCCTGGTCGTTCGTGGTGCTGCCCGAGGAAGCACCTGCCCCCTCGGGTCGGTGATACGGCCGGTCAGCTCGTTGGCATCTCGTCGGGCCCGCGGCCGGGCTCGACGGTATCTGGGCTAACCGGATCGATCTCGGGCGGCTGCTGCACCGGGTCTTCCATCGGCGGCTCGTTGACCGGAAGTTCGGGCGGGCTTTGCGGCTCGATTCGGTCGGGCGCGGGGATCTTGGGGTCGTCGGGACGTGTGGCCATGAAAAGGCTCCTTTCGTTCGACCTACGCGCCGCCGGTACAGCGGTTGCGGGCGAGACATCGCGCGGGATGCGCCCCCTTGCCCTTTGCGGCAACCTTCTTTAGACGCGCACGCTTGATTACCGCGACGCGGGCGTGGCGAAACTGGTAGACGCGCCAGATTTAGGTTCTGGTATCGCAAGATGTGGGGGTTCAAGTCCCTTCGCCCGCACCATCGCATGGATGGCCGGGAAAGGGTGGGATTGCCCTTTCTTATTATGGAAAGACAAGAGTTTAAGCCGATGCAGATTGTCGAGACGCTGAACGAGGGCCTGAAGCGGGCCTATACCATCACCATCCCCGCCAAGGATCTGGACGCCCGGGTCGATGCGGAGGTGAAGAAGATCGCGCCGCAGGTGCGCATGCCCGGTTTCCGCCCCGGCAAGGTGCCCGCCAACCTGATTCGCAAGATGCACGGCGAATCGATTCACGCCGATGCGCTCAACGCCACCATTCAGGAAAGCGTCGACAAGGCGATCCGCGACAACAACCTGCGCCCCGCCATCCAGCCCTCGGTTGATCTGAACGAAGACTATGCTGCCGGCAAGGATGCCGAGGTCAAGGTCTCGCTCGAAGTTCTGCCCCAGGTTCCCACCCCGTCGATCGATTCGATCACGCTCGAGCGCCTGACGGTCGAGCCTGCCGAGGAAGCCGTGACCGAAGCGCTGCAGCGCATTGCCGACGGCCAGAAGAGCTATGATGCCGCGCCCAAGAGCTACAAGGCCAAGGAAGGCGACCAGGTTGTCATCGATTTCGAAGGCAAGGTCGATGGCGTGCCGTTCGAAGGCGGCAAGGGCGAAGGCATGGCCGTGGTCATCGGTTCGGGCCAGCTCATCCCCGGTTTCGAGGACCAGCTCGTCGGCCTCAAGGCCAATGACGAAGCCGTGATCAACGTGACCTTCCCCGAAAATTACGGTGCCAAGGATCTTGCAGGCAAGGCCGCGACCTTCGACATCATCGTCGGCGAGGTGAAGAAGCCCGGCGAGACCAAGCTGGACGACGATTTCGCCAAGTCGCTCGGCCTCGAAAGCCTCGAGCAGCTGACCGGCCTGATCAAGGGCCAGCTGGAGCAGGAACTGAACGGCCTGACCCGCACGCACATGAAGCGCCGCCTGCTCGACCAGCTGGCCGCCAATCATGATTTCGAGGTTCCGCCCTCGATGGTCGAAGCCGAGTTCAACCAGATCTGGGCGCAGCTCGAACAGGAAGCCGCGCAGGAAGAAGATGTCGAGGCCGCTCGCGCCGAGATGGAAAAGGACCGCGACGAATATCACGCGATCGCCGTGCGCCGCGTGCGCCTGGGCCTGCTGCTCTCCGAGATCGGCCAGGCCAATGGCGTCGAAGTGTCGGCGCAGGAAATGAACATGCTGATCGCGCAGGCCGCGCAGCAGTATCGCCAGGAAGACCGTCAGCGCTTCGCGGAATATATCCGCAACACGCCGATGGCCGCCGCCCAGCTGCGCGCGCCGCTCTATGAGGACAAGGTCGTCGACTTCCTGTTCGACAAGGCGACGATCACCGACCGCAAGGTCACCCGCGAAGAGCTGGAAGCGGCGATCGAGGCGGACGAGGACGGCCATGTCCACGGTCCCGATTGCGGTCACGACCATGCCCATGACGAAAAGCCCAAGGCCAAGAAGGCCGCGCCGAAAAAGGCTGCGGTGAAGAAGGACGCCGAAGCCGCTCCGGCTGAGGCGGCTGAAGACGCCAAGCCCGCCAAGAAGGCTCCGGCCAAGAAGGCGGCAGCGAAGAAGGAAGAGGCACCGGCCGAAACCGCAGAAGCTGCCGAAAAGCCCGCCAAGAAGGCCCCGGCGAAGAAGGCTGCAGCCAAGAAGGCCTGATCCTTCCGCGCTTCGAACCGAAACAAACCCCCGCGATTCCGTATCGCGGGGGTTTTTTCATGTCCGCCGCCAGCGCCGGTCGGCCAGGATCGCGCGCGCGGCATTGTGTCCCGGCGCGCCGGTGACGCCGCCGCCCGGGTGCGTGCCCGATCCGCACATGTACAGGCCCTTCAAGGGCCCGCGATAATCGGCATGGCCCAGCACCGGCCGCGCCGCCCAGAGCTGGTCGAGGCTCATCCGCCCATGGAAGATATCGCCGCCGATCAGCCCGAACGTGCGCTCGAGACCCTTGGGGCTGAGCACCTGCCGCCCGAGGATCGAGGCGCGGAAACCCGGCGCATGCGCCTCGACCGTGTCGATGATCGTGTCCGCTGCCGCCGCTTCCTGCTCTGGCGTCCAGGCGAGCACAGGATCGAACTGCTGGCAGAACAGGCTGGCGACATGATGGCCTGCCGGCGCGAGGCTGTCGTCGACGATCGACGGAATCAGCATCTCGACGATCGGTTCGCGCGACCAGCCGTGCGCCTTGGCGTCGGTGAACGCGCGGTCCATATAGTCGAGGCTGGGCGCGATCACGATTCCGGCGCGCAGATGCTCGCCTTGCCCAGGCAGGGACGTGAAATCGGGCAGGCGACCCAGCGCGACATTCATGCGGAAGCTGCCCGATCCGGTGGCATAGCCGCGCATCCGCCGCGCGAAATCCTCAGGCAGCGCGGCTTCGGGCACCAGCCGACCGTAGAGCAGTCTGGGTCCGACATTGGCGACGATCCGCGCCGCTCGCATCTCCTCGCCGCTCGCCAGCCGCACGCCGACCGCGCGCCCGCCCTCGACCAGCACCTGCTCGACCGGGCTGTTCAGCCGGATGTCGACCCCCTGTTCGGCACACGCTTCGGCCATCAGCCGGGTGATCGTCCCCATGCCGCCGATGACATGCCCCCAGCTGCCCTTGTTGCCGTTCACCTGCCCAAACACATGATGCAGCAGCACATAGGCCGAGCCGGGCGTATCAGGGCTGGCATAATTGCCGACCACCGCGTCGAAGCCGAACGCGGCTTGCACGGGCGCGCTTTCGAACCATTGGGCCAGGAACTCGCGCGCCGATTTGGTGAACAGCTCGAGCACGTCGCGCTGCACGTCGCGCGACAGCCGCGAGAGCAGCCGTCCGGTGGTGAGCGCCTCCACTAAACCGGCGATACCGCTGCCGATATTGGGCGGGGGCCGCAGCGCCAGATCGCGCAGCACATCGGCGACCCGGTCGAGCATTGCGTAATAGCCTGGCAGCGCCTCGGCATCGCGCTTCGAGAATCGCGCGAACTCGGCTTGCGCCCGCTCGAGTCCGCCGCCCAGAATCAGGTAATCGCCTTGCGGCAGCGGCAGGAAATTGGAAACGGGCCGCTCGATCACCCGATAGCCGCGCTCAACCAGCCCCATGTCGGCGATGACGCGCGGCTGCAAAAGGCTGACGGTATAGCTCGCCACCGAGTTGCGGAAACCGGGATGGAATTCCTCCGTCACCGCCGCGCCGCCGACGACATGCCGCGCCTCGAGCACGCGCACCTTCATGCCTGCACGCGCGAGATAAAAGGCTGAGGTCAGGCCGTTATGCCCGCCCCCGATGATGATCGCATCCGGCTGTGTGTCGCTCGTCCCCATGGATTGAAGGCCTAGCCCAGCCTTGCGCCCTCGCCAACTGCGCACAGCCCCAAGAATTCGCTGGCGTGGGCTTGCGGATATTGATAGCGGTTCGCAAAACCATGCTTCTTGACCAGCTTCCCAATGGCCAGCGCGCGGAAATTGCCGCGATCGACTGGAGCATCCTGCCTCCGGACGAGGGCAAGCGCCTGCGCGCGCTCGGCGTCGACGAGGGCGCGTTTGTCTCGATCCGCCAGCGCGGTATCTTTTTCGGGCGCGATCCGATCGCGCTCGACATCGGGCGGATGACCGTGGCGATCCGCCGCGTCCACGCGCGCGCGATCACGCTGCGCGCGCCGGAGCCTATCGCATGACCCGGCACCAGCCGCTGATCGCGCTGGTCGGCAATCCCAATGCCGGCAAGAGCGCCTTGTTCAATGCGCTGACCGGCGCGCGGCAGAAGATCGCCAACTATCCCGGCGTCACGGTCGAGCGTAAATCGGGCCGCTTCGCCTTTGCCGATGGCCGCCCCGCCGAGCTGATCGACCTGCCCGGCAGCTACAGCCTCGACCCGACCAGCCCCGACGAGGCCGTGACGCGCGATGTCGTCATGGGCCGCCAGGCCGGCGAGCGCCAGCCCGATGCGCTGGTGATCGTGCTCGATTCGGCCAATCTCGACCAGCATCTGGTGTTCGCGCTCGAACTGCTGGCATTGGGCCTGCCCACCGTGGTCGCGCTCAACATGGTCGATCTCGCCGAACGCGACGGGCTGACGCTCGATGCCGAGCGGCTGGCGGCGGATCTCGGCGTGCCGGTCATCCCGACCGTCGCGGTGCGCAGGCGGGGCCTGACCGAGCTGGCGGGAGCGCTCGATGCGGTGATCCTCGCCAAACAGGTGCCGCACGCGCCGCTCGGCGAACCCGACATGCGCGCGCGGCGCAGGCGTGCCGAGCATATCGCCAATGCCGCGATCGTCAGCCAGACGCAGAGCCGCCGCTGGACCGACCGCGCCGATGCCGTGCTGCTCCACCCCTTTGCCGGGCCGCTGATCCTGTTCGCGCTGCTGTTCGTCATCTTCCAGGCGGTGTTCAGCTGGGCGTCGCCCTTTGCCGATGCGCTGGAAGCGGGCGCAGGCGCGCTGAGCGAGCTGGCCACCGCCGCCATTCCCGAAGGCTTTTTCCGCTCGCTGGTCGTCGATGGGGCAATCGCGGGCGTCGGCGCCGTCGTCGTCTTCCTGCCGCAGATCGTCATCCTGTTCTTCTTCATCCTGATGATGGAGGCGACCGGATACATGGCGCGCGCTGCGTTCATCATGGACCGGCTGATGGCCAGCGTCGGCCTGTCGGGCCGCTCGTTCATTCCGCTCTTGTCCTCGTTCGCCTGCGCCATTCCCGGCATCATGGCGACGCGCAGCATCTCGGACGAGAAGGACCGGCTCACCACCATCCTGATCGCGCCGCTGATGACCTGTTCGGCGCGGCTGCCGGTGTACACGGTGATCATCGCCGCATTCATCCCCGAAATCACCGTCGGGCCGGGTGTCGGGCTGCAGGGGCTGGTGCTGTTCGGCCTCTATGTCTTCGGCATCATCGGTGCGATGGTGGTGGCGCTCGTGCTGCGCTCGACCGTGGCCAAGGGCGGGGCGAGCGGCTTCCTGATGGAAATGCCCAAATATCAGATGCCGCGCATCGCCGATCTCGCGCTCGGCCTGTGGCAGCGCGCCTGGCTGTTCCTCCGCCGCGCGGGCACGATCATCTTTGCCGTCACCATCGGCCTGTGGCTGCTGCTCAGCTATCCGCAGGTGCCGCCAGGCAGCAGCATGAGCCAGTCCGAATATTCCGCCGCCGGGCGGATCGCCAGCGTGCTGGAACCGGTGGTCGCGCCGATCGGCTTTTCGCGCGACATCGCGCTCGCGCTGATCCCCGCCATGGCGGCGCGCGAGGTCGCGGTCTCGGCGCTCGCCACCACTTACGCGATCGACGCAACCGACGAAGACGAACAGGCCCAGGCCTTGGGCGAGCGGCTCGCCGGGCGCTGGTCGCTGCCGACCGCGCTCGCCTTCCTTGCCTGGTTCGTGTTCGCGCCGCAATGCATCTCGACCATCGCGGTCACACGGCGCGAGACCAATGGCTGGAAATGGCCGATGTTCATGGTCGGTTATCTGTTCGGCCTGGCCTGGATCGCCGCCGGGATTACCTTCTGGACCGCCACCGCATTCGGTCTATAAACGGGCCAACGGACCGCGCGGTGCATCGCGCGTTCTCTCCATCACAGCATCATTATCCTGAGGAAAGCATATGTCGGGCAGCGTCAACAAGGTCATCCTGATCGGCAATCTGGGGGCCGATCCCGAGGTCCGCAGCTTCGCCAATGGCGGCAAGGTCGCCAATCTCCGCCTCGCCACCACCGAGACGTGGAAGGACCGCAACAGCGGCGAGAAGCAGGAGCGCACCGACTGGCACACCGTCGCGGTGTTCGGCGATGGCCTCGCCGGTGTCGCCGAGCGGTACCTCCGCAAGGGCAGCAAGATCTATGTCGAAGGCCAGCTGCGCACGCGCAAATGGCAGGACCAGCAGGGCAATGACCGCTACACCACCGAAGTCGTGCTGCAGGGCCCCGGCGCGGTGCTGACCATGCTCGACAGCGCGCAGGGCCGCGGCGGCGGTGGCGGCATGGGCGGCGGCGGCGGCGATTATGGCGGCGGTTCGCGCGGCGGATCGTCTGGCGGCAGCTCGGGCGGTGGATCGCGCGGCTTCAACGATGGCGGTTCCAGCAGCGGCTGGGGCGGCGGCGGCTTTGACGACGATCTGAACGACGACGTGCCGTTCTGATCGGTATCGCGCCATGCCCTTCACCATCTATCACAACCCAAAATGCGGCACCTCGCGCAATGTCCTGGCGGCGCTGCGCGAGGCGGGGCACGAGCCTGAGGTCATCGAATATCTGAAGACCCCGCCGTCGCGCGAGACGCTGGAAAGCCTGATCAAACGGGCAGGCGAGGGCGCGCGCGCTCTGCTGCGCGCCAAGGAGCCGCTGGTGAAGGAACTCGGCCTCGACGGGGCCGATGTCACCGATGCGGCGATCGTCGACGCGATGATGGCGCACCCGGTCCTGATCAACCGCCCGATCGTGGTGACCGAAACTGCGGTGAAGCTCTGCCGCCCTAGCGAGACGGTGCAGGCGCTGCTCTGAAACGCGAAACCCCGACGAGGCTCTCGCCATCGCCGGGGTCTGGAGTGTTTGGCGTTAAGCCTGATCAGCTAAGATAATCGTGCAGTACGCGGCCATAGGGCAGCGTCATGTCGGTGACGAGGTGCAAGCCCCCGACATGCTCGATCACGGGCAGGTCAGCCAGCGGGCAGTTGACCGAATCGATGAGCTCCACCCGCGCCCGTCCGGTCCAGGCGCCCTTGACCACGATATTCTCGAAAGTGATGCCGACGAGCTGCGCGATGGCAGGCGTGCCGTCGATATCGGGGATCAGCTTCAGCGTCACTTGCGTCCGCTTCAGCAGCGTCTCGATCTCGCCAAGGTCGGTCGGGCCGCCATGCTTGTAGACCATGGTGCCATGCGCCACCGCCTGACCCGAATAGGTCAGCTCGCCGGTCAGCGTGTCGCCCACGGTCTTGAGCCTGGCGATGCCGTATTTCATCGGATAGCCCCAGATCTCGCGGCCTCCGGCGAGCGGCGGGCAATTGTCGACATACATTTGCGTCAGGAAATTGCATTTCTCGCCGTTGAAGGTGCACGGGATCGCCTGCGCCACCGCCGAATAGGCGCCGAAACCCTCGCCATCGGGCAGATCGAGCCATTGCACCGAGACTATTTCGCCATCGGGCTCGAGCGGCTCGGGCAGCATCTTGCGAATCTTCGCCGGATCGGTGCGATAGCTGACGATCATGTACTGGCGTTCGAAGAACTTGTACGGGCCCACCGGGTAAGTCGGGCTCTGCAGCGGCATCGAGCTGAGTTTCAGCACATCCTGCTTTTTCATGGTTTTGCCTCCCCTCAGCCCGCGGCGTCTTTGATATAATCGAACAGCACCCGGCCATGCGGCAGGGTGAGGTCGCTGACGAAATGCTTGCCGCCGACGATGCGCAGGATCGGCAGGTCGGCGACCGGCGCGTTGACATGCGGGATCAGCTGCAGCCGCGCCGGGCTGACCCAGCAGCCCTTCACCGTGATATTCTCCAGATTATAGGCGACGAGCTGGCAGATCTTGGGGCTGCCATCGACATCGGGGATGATCTTGAGGTTGCACGAGGTCTTGGTCATCGACTTGGCCTGTGCCTCGCAGCCGCCTGGCGCTTCCTGCCATTTATAGGCCATCGTCCCCATTGCCACGGTCTGGCCGGCATAGCTCAATGTACCGGTCAGCGTGTCCGATGCGATCACCAGCTTGGGCAGCGCATATTTCTTGGGAAAGCCCCAGATCTCGCGTCCGCCATCGATGGGTGGCTGGTCGTCGAGATACATCTGTGCGGTATAGTTGATCGGCTCGCCATTGAAGGTGCAGGGGATGACGATGCCGCTTTCGGTATAGTCGCCGAAGCCCGAGCTGTCGGGCATCTTGATCCATTCGTAGAGAACCAGATTCTCTTCGTTCGGCACCAAAGGCTCGGGCACCGCGGCGCGCAGCGCGACCGGATCGGTCTCGTAGGTGACGATCATGAATTCGCGGTTGATGAAGCGGTACGGACCCAGCGGATAGCTCGGCGCGGCCGCCGGCATGGAAGGCAGTTTCAGGATGTCTTCAGGCGTCATGGCAGGACAGCCCCTTTTTTTGACGTTGGGATCAGAGGAAGAAGGACTTGATATCCGTCGATGATTTCACCCCGACATCGTCGAAGTGGTTTTCCAGCCACTGGCTGGCACAGGCGCGACCCACATCTCTCAATTTCTGCATGAACGACCAGTCCGGGTTCAGCTTGCTGGTGACGCCCAGGCTTTCCATGAACACCTCGTCCTGGATCGAATGGATCAGCATCCGCCGGTGCTTGTCGTCGTTGAGCTGACCGTCGTCGATCAGGTGCGTGACGAAGGCGATCGCGCGCATTTCGCGCATCAGGCTGGAATTGAAGCTGATCTCGTTGATCCGGTTGAGGATGTCCTTGGCGGTCCTGGGCACTTCCTCGCGGTTGAGCGGGTTGATGTGCACGATCACCACATCGCTGGTCTGGCTGCCATAGATCAGCGGGAAGATCGCCGGATTGCCCATATAGCCTCCGTCCCAATAGGCCTCGCCGTCGATCTCGATGGTCTGGAACATGAACGGCAGACAGCCCGAGGCGAGCACCTGATCGGGGCCGATCTCGTGATTTTCGAACATCCGCACCTTGCCGGTCCGGACATTGGTGGCCGAGAGGAACAGCTTGATCGGGCAGCCTTCGCGCAGCACGTCGAAATCGACGCTGCTTTCGAGCACCTGGCGCAACGGATTGAAATTGAACGGGTTGAGCTCATAGGGCGACATGACCCGCGAAAGGATGTCCATGAACACGAATGCCGGGCTGAAATCGAGGCTGTGATTGCCCAGCGCCTTGTCGATCCAGCTCGGCTGGAGCGGGCCCTTCGCGCCCTCGTCGCTGATCTTCTTCCAGAATTTGGCGAGCTCCTCGCGCGCGCCTTCCGCGCCGCCGATGGTCAGGCCATAGCCCAATACCGTGGCGTTCATCGCCCCCGCGCTGGTCGCGCTCACCGCGTCGAAATGGAGCCGCCGGTCCTCAAGCAGTCTGTCGAGCACGCCCCAGGCAAAGGCCCCGTGCGCGCCTCCACCCTGCAAGGCCAGATTGACCGGCTTGCTGTTCGCCGCTGCAACATATCTGTCACTTTTCGGTTTCGCATCCGCAGCATAAGCCGCCGACGACGGACCAGGCTTGGCCATCGTACATCCCCCAGAAACAGTCGCGAAACCCGAGTTTTTCCGTTGGAACCTAGGGGTAACTCACGTTAGACGAGTCGGCAAGAGTGATTCGCTGCAACTGCGAACATCGCCCGGGCCGCGTCCTGCAACCGCATTGAAATTGAAGAGGATCTTTTATGCTCAAGGGTTTGAATGCCATCGTCACCGGCTCGACCAGCGGAATTGGCCTGGGCATCGCGAACGTGCTGGCGTCCAAGGGCGCTAACCTCGTCATCACCGGTTTCGGCGATGCCGACGCGATCGAGAAGGAGCGCGCCGGCCTGGCCGAGAAATACGGCGTCGAGGTCGTCTACAGCAATGCCGACATGTCGAAGCCCGATGAGGTCAAGGCGATGGTCGAACTGTGCGTCGAGAAGCTCGGCTCGGTCGACATCCTCGTCAACAATGCCGGCATCCAGCACACGGCTTCCGTCGAGGAATTTCCGGAAGAAAAATGGCACCAGGTGATCGCGATCAACCTGTCGGGCATCTTCTTCGCCATCCAGGCCGCGCTGCCGCACATGAAAAAGAAGGGCTTCGGCCGCATCATCAATATCGGATCGGTTCACGGCCTGATCGCCAGCAAGCACAAGGCGGCCTATGTCGCCGCCAAGCACGGCGTGGTGGGCCTTTCCAAGGTGGTCGCGCTGGAAAACGCCGGCACCGGCATCACCAGCAACACCATCTGCCCCGGCTGGGTCCACACCCCTCTGGTGCAAAAGCAGATCGAGGCGATGGCCGAGGAACAGGGCATCAGCGTCGAGGCCGCGACCGAAAAGCTGCTGATCGAAAAGCAGCCGAGCAAGCAGTTCGCCACCCCCGAACAGATGGGCGAACTCGCCGCGTTCCTCTCGAGCGAGGCCGCAGCGCAAATCACTGGCACCGCGATCCCTGTGGATGGCGGCTGGACCGCGCAATGATGCGATAATGGTGGCGGGGCCTCCGCTGCGGACATTTCGAAACATCGGAACGGCGGGGCGTAAGCTCCGCCATTTTTCGTTAGCGCGTCCAGTGGTAAACTGTGTGCGAACCTACACGGAGTAGTTGAGATGACGAGGGCATCCTATCCGCTGAAACTTCCGGCTTCGATCAAGGATGCGGCGGCACGACTGGCGAAGGAAGATGGCGTGTCGCTCAACCAATGGATTTCATTCGCGGTCGCGCAAAAGATTGGCGCTGTGGAAACGGCGGCTGAGTTTCTGAAGCAACGTGCCGGGTCGCCAAAGCCCTCTGACATGCTGCCTTTCCTGGATCGGGCAGGAATCGAGCCACCGCCTCCGGGAGACCAGATCGAACCATGATCTAAGCTTCGCAAGATAATCACCCCACCGGTGCCCGCCTTCGATAGCCCAGCGCCCCCGCCACTTGCACCCGGCCAACCGTCTCCGCGCGGCCCAAGATTCGTGATTTGTGTAACCACACTTAGCGCCGGCACGGCCGAACCGACCACCGACCAGTGTCCCCGCAGCACCCACTACATGTTATTTGAACGCTTCCGGCGTTTTGGAGCAAATATGCGAAAGCAATACCTGTGTTACCACATGCGGCTACACATGCCTGCGTCAGCGTTAACGTCGCTCAAAGTAGGAGCTAGTGCACCTCAAGCTCAAATGGATTATCATAGCCTTCCTCACCTTCATCAACGATGAAACCGGGATGGATGCTCGCTTTAAATGGTTGTCCACTATCGGCGACATCAATACCTATGACGAAGACACGCTTTCTAGAGAAGTGGATAGTGGTGGTATAGCATATACAACCTTGCATCCATCCGCGCTTATTGGCAACAACTTGCAGATTTTCAGACAATGAAAAAGATTCTCCTCCACTGATCATCATCTGATAGCTTAAACGATCTTCGCCCTCCATCTCTACCCAATTTATTATAGCAGGTGATCTCCCAACGTTACGGACTAGAATTTTAAAATAAACATACCATAAATCATTTATTTTTATGAATTTAGGTTGCTCAGAAAATCGTACATCAATGCCTGCATTTTCAAAAGCGATGAACGCGTCATAGGACTTTGAAGAGGCAGTAGCAGCTTTTCTGGTCTCTTCAAATGTCGTCCAAATCAGATAGACACCAATACCACTGAGCGAGACGCCGAAGATCGCAGCGTACCCCATTACGATCGTCCAAATGGCCATTGAACGCTGACTATAAAGGTCATACTCTTTGCGCTGACCTTCTCGGGCGATCTCTTGGGCTATGTTAACGCAATTCGCCTTGGCTTGCCGTGTTAGAGATATGCAGGTCTGACTTATCCGCTTATCGGCATCCCGGCGATACTGCTCGGCATGAACGGATGCGGTCTTATGATGACGCGATTGCTCAGAGTGCGCCAAAATTACAGCGCACAAGGCAATAAGCATCGCAACCCAAAACCAGATCCCTAGGGCGGCTTGATTCACTCCATCACGATTGCTTCGATGCATTGGATCATGGTCACCGATGTAAATCTATGTCGTCTTACTTGTTACCGATATTCGGCTGGGAGTCTATAAAGCCTACGTCAGTTATCTCCCCCTCTCACCCCACCGGTGCCCGTCTGCGATAACTCAGCGCCTCCGCAACATGCACCCGGCCCACCGTTTCCGCGCCGCTAAGGTCCGCGATCGTGCGGGCGACCCTCAGCACCCGCGTATACCCGCGCGCCGACAGGCGCATCGCTTCGGCGGCGCGGGCGAGGAGCTGGCGCGCGGGTTCGTCCGGCGTCGCGAAGCGTTCGAGGGCTTCTCCGTCGATCTCGGCATTGGTGCGGGCCTTTATGTCCTGGTAGCGCGCGGTCTGGAGGGCGCGGGCGGCGGCGACTCTGGCCGCGACGTCTTTCGAGCCTTCGGCGGGCGGGGGAAGGGTGAGGTCGGCGGCGGTGACGGCCTCGACCTCGACATGCAGGTCGATGCGGTCGAGCAGCGGGCCGGACACCTTGGCCTGATAGTCTGCCGCGCATCGGGGCGCGCGCGAGCAGCCGAGCGCAGGATCGCCCAGATGGCCGCAGCGGCACGGGTTCATCGCCGCGATCATCTGCACCCGCGCCGGAAAGGTGACATGCGCATTGGCGCGCGCGACGCTGACCTCTCCCGTTTCCAGCGGCTGGCGCAGCGAATCGAGCACGGTGCGCTGGAATTCGGGCAGTTCGTCGAGGAACAATACGCCCAGATGCGCCATCGACACCTCGCCGGGGCGGACCTTCAATCCGCCACCGACGAGCGCTGCCATCGAAGCGCTGTGGTGCGGCGCACGGAAGGGCCGTGCGCGGCTGATCCGGCCATCGACCAGGGTGCCCGCGACGCTCGCCACCATCGAGACTTCCAGCGCCTCCTGCGGGGTCAGCGGCGGCAATATGCCCGGCAGGCACGATGCCATCAGCGACTTGCCCGCGCCGGGCGGGCCGACCATCACCATGTTATGCCCCCCGGCCGCGGCGATCTCGAGCGCGCGCTTGGCGGTCTCCTGCCCCTTGACCTGTTTGAGGTCGGGGCCGGGGACAGGCTCTTCGGCGATGCCGGGCTTGGGCGGGCTGAGGCGGCCGTTGCCCTTCAAATGGTTGAGCAGGGTGAGCAGGTCGGGCGCGGCAATCACGTCGATGCCGCCCGCCCAGGCGGCCTCCGCGCCCTGCGCCGCCGGGCAGATCAGACCCTTTCCGCAAGCCGAGGCGTGCAATGCCGCGAGCAGCACGCCCGGCGAAGCGGCAATGCGGCCGTCGAGCGCGAGTTCGCCCACCGCGACATATTCGCCGACCAACTCGGCATCGATGATCCCCATCGCTGCGAGCAGCGCGAGCGAGATCGGCAGGTCGTAATGCGACCCTTCCTTGGGCAGGTCCGCTGGCGAGAGGTTCACGGTGATGCGCTTCGGGGGAAGCGAGAGGCCGAGCGAGGCGATCGCGGCGCGCACCCGCTCGCGGCTTTCGCCCACCGCCTTGTCGGGCAGGCCGACCACCGCGATGCCCTTGTTCATGCCGGGCGAAATCTGCACCTGTGCCTCGACGCTGCGCGCCTCGAGCCCCAGATAGGCGACGGTCTGGACGATGGCGACCATGCGCTGCCCCCTGTTTGTTCCAGAGGCGAGACTGGCGCGACGCTATCTTCGAGTCGAGCGGAATCGGCGGAATTGCTTCATTCCGGATGCAATTCCACCTTTTCGGGCAACGGAAACAGGGTGAGAAAACGGACGATCAGCTGGGGGTCGCCCGTGACGGTCAGCTGTCCACCGCTTTGCAACTCGGCAAGCGGAACCCCGCCATAGACTGCGCCCGCCAGCGCATGCGGCGTGCCGGTAAAGACGAGGTCGCAGCCCTCAGCCTCGCCGCGTGCGATCGCGATGCCGGTGCGGTCAAGCTCGCTGACATAGGTCATGTCGCCAAACACGAAGCCGGCGCGAATGGCCAGGTCTCCGACCCGCGCGCGGTCGATCATCGTGCGGAAGGAGAGCATCACCGAAACCCCGCTGATCGGCAGGGTCGGATCGTGCCAAGGCGATCGTGCCGCCCAGCGGCCGAGCATCTGCACCAAAGGTTCGGCCTCATAGCCCCAGGGGGTCAGCTCATAAACTTGGGCGGAGGCGGGCGGCGGCAGGCGGCGGCGGACGAGCAGATGCTTTTCCTCCAGCCCCTCGAGCCTTTGGGTCAGCACATTGGCGCTGATGCCGGGAAGGTCGGCGCGCAGCTCGCTGAACCGGCGCGGCCCGAGCATCAGCTCGCGCATCACCAGCAGCGCCCAGCGCTCGCCGATCAGTTCCAGCGCATGCGCGGTGCCGCACGCATCGTCATACAGCCGCTTTGGCAATGTTACTCCCTTTGAGGTTATAAATAATAACTAAGCAGTTGCTTTTTGTAACACACGCTCACACGCTCGGCAACGACAGCTCCCGAGTCGCAGAAACAGGCGGCCGGGCCAAGCGAGGATGTGCCGCATGCGGAAGATAGCCCCCAAGATCGCACCGTGCCTGTGGTTTGACGGCGCGGCGGAAGAGGCCGCGCGCTTCTATGCCGGCCTGCTCCCCGACAGCCGGATCGACCGGGTGGTGCGCGCGCCATCGGACAATCCCTCGACCGCTGAAGGCGCGGTGATCCTGGTCGAATTCACGCTGGCCGGCCAGGCCTGGGTCGCGCTCAACGGCGGGCCGGGCAAGCCGCATGGCGATGCGATCTCGTTCCAGATCTATACCGAGGATCAGGCCGAGACCGATAGAATCTGGGACGCGATCGTCGGCCATGGCGGCGCGGAAATCGCCTGCAGCTGGTGCCACGATCGCTGGGGCGTACGCTGGCAGATCGTGCCGCGGCGGATGATGGAACTGCTCTCTGATCCCGATCCCGCGCGCGCCAAGGCGGCCTTCGATGCCATGTCGGCGATGGTGAAGATCGACATCGCCGCGATCGAGGCCGCCGCCGACGCTGCCTGAAAACTGCTTTCCCTTCTGCGACAAGGAGCAACACCCATGACCTATATCGATGGTTTCGTCATTCCCTGCCCCGAGGCCAACCGCGACAGGTTCATCGAGCATGCGCGCCAGGGCGACGCGGTGTTCATGGAGCTGGGCGCGCTGCGCATCGTCGAATGCTGGGGCGATGACGTGCCCGACGGCCACACCACCGATTTTCGCCGTGCGGTGAAGGCGGAAGATGGCGAGGCGGTGCTGTTCAGCTGGATCGAATGGCCCGACAAGGCGACGCGCGATGCCGCGATGGCGAAGATGCAGGAGATGATGACCGATCCGTCCAAGCTCGATCCGCGCATGGACCCGGAAAGGAACCCGATGCCCTTCGACGGCAAGCGGCTGATCTTCGGCGGCTTTGTCCCGGTCGTCGAACTGACCGCCTGAACGGGAGCGCCGATCATGAGCAACCGACAGGGCGAATTCGTCTGGTACGAGCTGATGACCCGCGATGCCGATGGGGCCCAGGCGTTCTACGCCGCGCTGCTCGGCTGGACCTATGGCGATTCGCAGCAGCCCGATCTCGACTATCGCACCATCCGCGCTGGGAACGAGGAGATCGGCGGCATCCTGACGCTGACCCCGGACATGCTTGCGGGCGGCGCGCAGCCTTGCTGGCTGGGCTATGTCGCGGTCGACGATATCGATGCGGCGCTCGCCAGCCTGCGTTCGCTTGGCGGTACCGTGCATATGGGGCCGCGCGACCTGCCCGGTACCGGGCGCCTTGCCATGGTCGCCGATCCGCAGGGTATTCCCTTCTACCTGATGCAGGACCAGTCGGGTCAAACGTCGCGCGCCTATGTCTGCAATGGCGGCAAGCCCGGCCATTGCGCGTGGAACGAGCTCAGCACCACCGATCAGGCGGGAGCGATGAAATTCTATTCCACGCTGTTCGGCTGGGTGAAGGATGGCGAGATGGATATGGGGCCGATGGGGGCCTACGAATTCCTGCGCCATGGTGAGTTGATCGGCGCGATGATGACCAAGCCCGACGACATGCCCTGGGCGGGCTGGGCGCATTATTTCTATGTCGAGGACATCGATGCCGCCGCGCGCACCATCCCGCTGCGCCAGGGCGAAATCCTGTTCGGCCCGTCCGAGATTCCGGGCGGCGACTATATCATCACCGGGCGCGATCCGCAGGGCGCGACCTTCTCGCTCGTCGGGCCCCGGAAGGCCGCCGTATGACGCTGCAGCTCTTCGCACATCCCTTCTCGTCCTATTGCCAGAAGGTGCTGATTGCGCTGTACGAGAACGCTATCCCGTTCGAGTTCCGCATGCTCGGCCCCGATCAGCCGGAGAACCAGGCCGAATTGCACCGCCTATGGCCGATCGGCAAGTTCCCCGTGCTGCGCGATGGCGATCGGACGGTGATCGAGGCGAGCACGATCATCGAGCATCTGCAGATCGCGCATCCCGGCCCCGCGCCGATGATCCCGGCCGATCCGGTGGCAGCGCTCGAGGTGCGGATGCTCGACCGGATCATCGACAATTACGTGATGAGCCCGCAGCAGAAGACGGTGTTCGATGCGCTCAGGCCCGAAGACCAGCGCGATCCTGCCGGGCTCGCCGATGCCAGGGCGATGCTCGATACCATTTATGGCTGGCTGGACGCGCATATGCAGGGCCGCGTCTGGGCGGCGGGAGACGCCTTCACGCTGGCTGATTGTGGTGCGGCCCCGGCGCTGTTCTACGCCGACTGGTCGCACCCCATTCCCGAGCATTTCACCGCCCTCAAAGGTTATCGCGCCCGGCTGATCGCGCGACCATCCTTTGCCCGCTGCATCGAGGAAGCGCGGCCCTTTCGCGGTTTCTTCCCGCTCGGCGCACCCAACCGCGATTGAATGGCAGGAGAAAAGACCATGACCGAAGCCACAGACGAACCCGGTTACCCCCTTCGTGTTACCCGGCACATTGCCGCGCCGCCCGAACGGGTCTGGCAGGTGATGACCGGACAGCTGGAAGATTACTGGTGCCCGCGCCCATGGCGGACCGAGATCGTCGAGATCGACTGGCGGTCGGGCGGGCGGATGGCGACGATCATGCGCTGTCCCGATGGCGAGAGCCATGAAGGCGATGGCGTGCTGCTCGAGGTGACGCAGGGCCAGCGCATCGTCTTCACCGATGCGTTCCGCAAGGGCTGGATTCCGCAAACCGCGTTCATGGTCGGCTGCCTGGAGATCGCGCCCGAGGGCGAGGGCACGCGGTACACCGCCACCACCTGGCACTGGACGAAAGAGGCGTGCGAGCAGCACAGGACCATGGGGTTCGAAACAGGCTGGGCGACCATGGCGGACCAGCTGGCCGAGCTGGCCGAGGCGCGCTAACCAATTTGAGGCGGCTCAAGCAATTGTAGAATATGCATTTTCTTGAGAGCAGGGCGAGCAGGTAAGCCTGGCTTAACGGTCTGCCCTGACCATGTTTCGCAACCCTTCGGCAAACCGGCAGGCGCATCGGTGGAGCATCATCCACCCCCGTCCGATGCCCGCTCATGCCGCTGCCGCGTTTTCTGCCCGCCATTGTCCTGTTCGGTCTCTTGCTGTGCCCCGATCGCATCGAGGCGCGCGAGGTGAGCCTGGGCGGCGCGGCGCTGGCGCTCGACACTACCGCGATCGCCTGGCACGAGGAGCTCAGCTGGACCGAGATTGCGGCCCCGGCGATCGAGGCGCAGGCGAAGCCCGCGCTCGCCACTTTCGGCCCGTTCCGCGTGACCGATCCGCGCAGCGCGGATATGATCGGCGTGGTCGATTCGCGCACGCCGGACCAGTTCGTCGCCATGCTGAAAGCCTTTCCGGGCATCGCGACGTTGCGGATGATCGAATGCCCGGGATCCGACGATGACGAGGCCAATCTGCGCCTTGCGCGGATGGTGCGGCATGCCGGGATCGAAACACTGGTCCCAGCCGGTGGTTCGGTGCGTTCGGGCGCGGTCGAGCTGTTCCTGGCGGGCGTGCGCCGCCGCGCCGATTCGCGCGCAGAGTTCGCGGTTCACAGCTGGCGCGACGATCTGGGACGCGAAGCCGACGATCTGCCCGAGAGCGACCCGGTGCATCGCGAGTATATTGATTTTTACCGTGAAATGGGGATGAGCGACGATAGCGCTCGGCGATTTTACGCACTGACCAATAGCGTATCGTTCGATGATGCGGTTTATCTTGCGCCGTTACAGATGGCGGCCATGGGTTTGCTCGATCTGTTGTAAAGACTTCAAATCCCCCAAAAACTGCGGTGAATTTCCAGATAATTGCGCTGAACGCATGTTGCATTTGCTAAGCAGCTGTGGAATATGGCGATCGCTAGCAGCATGTCTGAAGGGACAATCCTATGAAACTTGCAAAGACCGCACTGGCTGCGCTTGCTCTGACCGCAATGGTCGGCGCTCCGGTTCTGGCACAGGCTGCGACCTCCGCAGCTCGCGCCAGCGCTTCGGGCGAAGAGAGCGACGCAGAAGGCAGCACCGGCATCATCATTGGTGTCGTGGCAGCCGCCGCCGTGATCGGTGGCATCATCGTCATCGCTGATGACGATGAGCCCAACAGCCCCTGATAGCTGCAAGGCAATCAGGTACTGATTCGGGAAAGGGCGGCCAGCGATGGTCGCCCTTTTTCGTTGCGCGGTCATCGCGAGGCGATGCCCTTGACTGAGTCTTGCGCACCGCCATCTTGTCGGGCGACGCCCCTGTCGTCGCGATCCGGCCTGTCGAATCGCGATCGAACCGCGAAAGGCCCGATCCATGACCAACTTCCCCGAAGATTACACCCCGCCCGCCATCTGGACCTGGAACAAGGACAATGGCGGCGCCTTTGCCAATATCAACCGCCCCATCGCCGGCGCGACGCACGACAAGGAGCTTCCGGTCGGCAAGCACCCGCTGCAACTCTATTCGATGGCGACGCCCAATGGCGTGAAGGTGACGGTCATGCTCGAGGAGCTGCTCGCGGCAGGGCATGCCGGCGCGGAATATGATGCCTGGCTGATCGATATCCGCCAGGGCGGCCAGTTCGGCAGCGATTTCGTGGCCATAAACCCCAATAGCAAGATTCCCGCGCTGATGGACCGCAGCGGTGCAGAGCCCGTGCGGCTGTTCGAATCGGGTTCGATCCTGCTGTATCTGGCCGAAAAGTTCGGTGCCTTCCTGCCCACCGATCCGATGAAGCGCACCGAGGCGCTCAACTGGCTGTTCTGGCAGATGGGCAGCGCGCCCTATCTGGGCGGAGGTTTCGGCCATTTCTATGCCTATGCCCCGCTCAAGATCGAATATTGCATCGACCGCTTCACGATGGAGACCAAGCGTCAGCTCGATGTGCTCAACCGGCATCTGGCGGACAACGAATATATGGCGGGCAGCGACTATTCGATCGCCGATATCGCGATCTGGCCGTGGTATGGCGGCGTGGCGACCGGCCAGGTCTATAACGCGGCCGAATTCCTCCAGGCGCACGAATATACGCATCTGCTGCGCTGGGCCGAGCAGATCGGCGAGCGCCCGGCGGTCAAGCGTGGGCGGATCGTCAACCGCGCGTTCGGCGATGACCTGAGCCAGCAACTGCACGAGCGCCACGATGCCAGCGACTTCGAACTGCGCACGCAGGACCAGCTCGCCGCCGCGTCGGCCGAATAATCCGGGTTACAAAAGGTCCGCCGCGAGCAGAACTGCACCCGCCAGCCCCGATATCGGGGCGAGCGCGGGGCGGCGGATCACCTTTTCGGCGCATAGCGCAAAATAGCCGCCATCGCGTGCGGCCGCCTGGGCGACGATCCGGTCGAACAGGCCCGGCGTACCCATTACCCCGCCGCCCAGCACGATCGCATCGGGCGCCAGAGCGGCGCGCAGGCTGTTGCACATTTCGGCGAGATAGCCTGCGATGGCCCCGTGCGCTGCATGATCGGGTGCAAGGTGCGAAAGCGACTGGCCCCATCGCGCGATGATCGCCGGGCCGCTCGCCAGCCCTTCCAGGCAATCGCCATGGAAGGGGCAATGGCCGGGAAATTCGTGGTCGTCCGCCGCGCGGCGCGGGCGCATATGGCCGAGCTCGGGATGGCCCTGGCCGCCGATGATCCGGCCATCGGCGATCACCCCGCCACCGATGCCGGTGCCGATGGTGACATAGACGCTGACCTTGGCATCGCGCGCCGCGCCCAGCCGCGCCTCGGCCAGCGCGGCGGCGTTGACATCGGTATCGAAGCCGATCGGAACGCTAAGCGCGCGCGCGATCGTTCCTGCAAAATCGCAATCGCTCCAGCCGGGCTTGGGGGTTGCGAGAATATGCCCCCATTTCGCCGCGTCGCGGTTCCGTTCGAGCGGGCCGAACGAGCCGATGCCGATCGCGGCCAGGCCGGGGTGCCTGCGGAAAAAGGCGATCGTCTCGGCCAGCGTCGTTTCGGGATCGCGCGTCGGGATCTGCACCTGCTCGATGATCGCGTCGGGACCGGTGCCGATGCCCAGCACGAACTTGGTGCCGCCCGCCTCGATCGCGCCGAGCAGCGGAGCCTCAGCCGGCATTGCAGACCGCATGCAGCCGGTCCATCGCGAAGACCTCGACGATTTCCGAGCGATCGGCGTCGAGCGCGAGGCGCACCATCGGCGCGGGCGTGCCACCGAACGTCTCGGCAGCGACCAAGGCAGTGTCCGAAGGCTTGCGCCCCTTGAGGCCCCAATGGTCGATGAAGCTGCATACCAGCAGATCGGACGTGGCGAACCAGCTATAGGTCTGCATCGGCTCCTCGTCCGGATTGGCGATCACCAGCCCGGTGCCGTTGAGCGGCCGCCAGGGGCCGGTCAGCGTTTCGGCGACCATGCCGTAGAAGCCGGTCGGCCCGGTCGGACCATCGGGGTTGAACACCGAGCGTTGCGTGGACCAGAAGGCATAATAGAGCCCCTGATGCGCGATGATCTGCGCGCGCTCAAGCTCGTTGTTGAGCGTATCGGCATGGATGATCGGCGGCAGCAGCTGCCATGCGCCGTTCTCGTCCGCCTTCGCCAGACCCACCGCGCCGTTGAACGCATGATCGGAGGCGGCGAGCGTGCCGGTAAACACCAGATAGCGCGCGTCATCCTTGGGATCGACGAAGAAGGCCGGATCGCGGAACGCCTTGACCGTGCCGGGAGCGCCCTCGTGCTTGTCTGCGGCAAGATAGACCCCGCCATCGGCGACCACGCTTTCGCGGACTGCCGACCAGCCGGTGATGCGGCCATCGGGCTGCAAAGTTCCGGTGGTCTCGGCAAGCCTTTGCTGGAAACCGCCGGGGCGATCCGCATAGCCGGCAGCCGTGAAATAGAGCGTGCACTTGTCACCCTCGAGCACCGCCGAGCCCGACCATTCGCGCTCGAAATCGCCCAGACCTTGCGGAAGCATGTCGCCCAGATCGTGCCAGCCATCGGCGTCGAGGTGCAGCAGCCGGATCTTCGCCTCGAAATGGCGCAGGATCGGGTCGCCCCGGTCGGGCGCGGCGAGCACCATCCACAGGCTGCCGCCGTTCACCTCGGCGAGTCGTCCGTCTGCCTGCTGCAGCGGCCACATGTCCCAGAGCAGCAGGTCGGGCAGGATGCGCCGCGCATCGTCCTCGCCGATCAGCCCCGGCACAGGCAGGGGCTCACCTTCGAGAGCGGCGACATGCGCGGCGGTCCAGGCGGTGGTCATTCTCAGAAGTCGTAGCGCAGCGTGGCCGAGATGGTGCGCCCGTTGATCGAGCGCGCACGCACGATGCCGTTGGCCGGGATCGCGCCCTCTTCTGCCTCGGTAAAGCCGCGCGTGTCGAACAGGTTGTTGGCGTTGAGCGACAGCTGCACCCGGTCGAACGGACGCACCGCGACGAACGCGTTGACCTGGGCGAAGCCGGGCAGCACGAGCAGGTTGTTGTCCTGCGCGAAGCTGTCGGTGGTGCCGACCATGTTCGCACCCAGGGTGAACATGTCCTCTTCATACTGACCGCTCAGCTGATAGATGAAATCGGCCTGGCGGCGCGGTGTGTTGCCGACATTGCCGGGGTTGATGCGGTCGCGGCTGATTTCGGCATCGGTATACGTGCCGCCCGCGCTGAAGGTGAAGCCGCCGGTGCGGTACGAGGCTTCGAGCTCCACACCATAAGCCTTGAACTGACGGTCGAAGGTCTGCTGGGTGGTTGCCTCGAAATTGGTTTCCTCGGTCTCCGCATAGAAGCCGGTGGCATAGAGCGCGAGGCCGCCCGAACGGTATTTCACGCCCGCTTCGGCCTGCTTGACGAAATCGACCGCGATGCCTTCGCTGCGGATGTCGCCGGTGACGAAGTTGACATTGTCGTTGTTGAACAGGATGCGGTCGGCATTGGCTCTGCCGCCCTTGCTGTAGCGCGCGAACAGCGCGAGATCGTTCGACACGCGATAGTTCACGCCGAGCGAGTAGCTGAAATAATTGTAGCTGTAATCGACCAGAGCGGGCGCGTTCAGCGGGATGGTCGCGGTCTGCGCCTCGGCCGGGCTGATCGCGCCGTTGCGGTTGAAATCGAAGCTGGTGATGCCGACGCGGCCGCCGCCCAGATCCGATCCGAAGGTGCGGCCCGAGGCATCGCCGAAATCGTAACGGATGCTGCCGTCGAGCGTCAGCTTGTCGAATTCGAGCGAGAGCGAGGCAAAGGGCGCGTTGGTATCATATTGCAGGTCGTAGCTGCGGCGGCAGCAATTGCCGAAGAAGCTCGCCGAATAGGCCACGGTGCCACCGTCGCTGCGGCGCTGGCCATTGGCGGCGACCACATCGATCAGCGCGGCATTGCCGCCCCCGCGCACCTCGAGCAGGTGCGAGGTCCACAGCCAGTCGGTGTTGATGTCCTGGCGCGACTTGTAGAAGCCGGCGGTCAGCGTCGCATTGCCGCTGCCGATGTCGAAATCGCCGGTGATGCGCAGATCGTTGGTGATGTTGTCGAGGCTGTTGAGCCGGGTGTTGAACAGCACCACGCTCGCCACCAGCGCGTTGCCGGGCACGTTCTGACCGGCCTGCAGGCCATTGGCGAAGACCAGGCGCGATCCGGCGCCAGCAAGCGCGGTGGCGGTATTCGCGGCGGTATCGACAGAGCCCGGGAAGGGCGAGGCGAAACTGCCCGACACGTCGGAGAAGCGGAAGCGGTTGGTCACCGTCCAGCCATCGGCCACCTCGAACTCGCCCTCGAAGCCGAAAGCCTTGACCAGCGGGCGCTGACCGGCGGTAATGTCGAAGCGCTGCGGCTGGTTGGCGCCGTTGAGGCTGAGCGCCGAACGGAAGAAGCGCGAATGCAGGCTGTCGCCGCTGATGTCGAACCCGGGAACGTTGCGATAGTTGGGATTGGCATTGGTGCCAGTCACCTGCACCGGATTGGGCAGATAGGCGACGGCGCGGTCGTCCAGATACTTGCCGTGGAAGCGGATGAAGCCGCCGGTGAACTCCTTGGTGATGTTGATCTTGAACTGGCCGCCGCGATTGCCGTCATAGCCGATGTCGCGCGGGCCTTCGCCCTGGCGGACGAAGCCGCCCATATGGAAATACAGGTCGTCGGCCAGCGCGCCGCCATAATCGAAATCGAAGCGCTTCTCGTCATAGTCGAGGCCGAGCGTCGCCTGGATCGTGCCGCCGTCCTGACCCTTGCCGGTCTTCGAGATCATGTTGATCACGCCGCCGGGCGAGTTGGAGGCGAAGGTCGAAGCCGAACCGCCGCGAATCGCCTCGACCCGCGCGATGTTGAGGTCCGAGCGCAGGAAGATGTCCGAATTGCCGAAGGTGATGTCGCCGAATTCGAGGATCGGCAGACCATCTTCCTGCAGCTGCAGGAACTTGGCACCGCCCGAGGCGATCGGCAGGCCGCGCACCGCGATATTGGCATTGCCTTCGCCGCCCGACGATTCGGAGCGGATGCCCGGGATGTTACGGAAGATTTCCGCCGCGCTGCGCGGCGCGGTGGTGGCGATCTGGTCCGCATCGATCGCGCTCACCGAGACCGAGCTGTCGAGCACATTGGCGCCGCGCGCGACGGCGGTCACGACGATGACGTCGCTTTCGGCGCTGTCATCCTGCGCGGCGGTGTCCTGCGCGAAGGCGGTGGTGGTGAAGAAGAAGCTTGAGGCGGCAAGGGCCGCAGTGGCGCTGGATGCGCGAAGAGCCTTGGAAATCGACATCGTTTCTCTCCTGAACCTGCCGGTTGATCGGCTATGACCATCGAAGCTAGCAAGATAGCAAACGATTGCAAGCAGAATTTGCAATCGTTTGCAAAAAAGCTTGCCAAGCGGTGTGGCCTGGGCATAGCATCAGGCTCAAGGCGCTAGGCAAGACGCCGTTTCCACGACAAGGAGAGGGTGATGACCAGCGCCACGCACGCTTCCGCCGACGATTTCGCCGCGCCGCGCCCCGCGCCGCCACGGCTGTCGCTGCCGCGAATCGTCGAGATGAATCTCGGTTTCTTCGGCCTGCAGTTCAGTTTCGGGCTGCAACAGGCGAACATGACGCCGATCTACACCTTTCTGGGCGCGGATGAGGCGACGATGCCGCTGCTCTGGCTGGCAGGGCCGATGACGGGCCTTCTCATCCAGCCGATCGTCGGTGCCTTGTCCGATCGCACCCGTTCGAAGCTCGGCCGCCGCACGCCCTATTTCCTGATCGGCGCGGTGATCTGTTCGCTCTGCCTGTTCCTGATGCCCTATTCGAGCGCGCTGTGGATGGCCGCAAGCCTGCTCTGGCTGCTCGATGCGGGCAACAACATCACCATGGAGCCCTATCGCGCCTATGTCGCCGACCGGCTCGAGCCTGGGCAGCGGCCCGCAGGGTTTCTGGTGCAGAGCGCGTTCACCGGCCTCGCGCAATGCCTGTCCTATGCCGCGCCCAGCCTGCTCGTCGGCTTCGGCATCAGCCAGAACCTGGTCGATATGAACGGCATTCCGGTGATCGTCCGCATCGCCTTCGTCATCGGCGCTATCCTGTCGATCTCGACGATCGTCTGGTCGGTGCTGCGCGTGCCCGAATTGAAGCTCTCCGAAGCCGAACTCGCCGAGATGGCGGCAAAACCGATGGGGGCAGGCGCGGCGCTCGCCGAGATACGCGATGCGTTCATCGCCATGCCCAGGCCGATGCGCCAGCTCGCCTGGGCGATGCTGTGCCAATGGTATGCGATGTTCGTCTACTGGCAGTTCATTGCGCTGTCGGTCTCGCGCACATTGTTTCCGGCAGGCGAGGGCGCAAAGGCGTCGAGCGCGGACTTCATCTCCGCCTCGCTCACCGCGCAGCAGATGGGCGTCGCTTACAATGCGGTGTCGTTCCTCGGTGCGCTGGCGCTGATCCCGATCGTGCGCAAGTTCGGCGCAAAGCCGGTGCACGCGCTGTGCCTCGTTGCCTCGGGCCTTGCGATGCTGAGCCTGCCGATGCTCGACAATCGCCTTGCGATGTTCGTGCCGATGATCGGCATCGGCTTGGGCTGGGCGGGCATGATGGGCAATACCTATGTGATGCTCGCCAATTGCATCCCGCCCGAACGGATCGGCGTTTATATGGGCATTTTCAACATGTTCATCGTCATCCCCATGCTGATCGAGACCATGACCATGCCGCTGATCTATGCGCCGCTGCTTGGCTCCGATCCGCGCAACGCCATATTGCTGGCGGGCGTGCTGATGCTGTGCGGCGCGCTCGCCACGCTGATGGTCGGGCGGGGGCAGCGCATCGGGGCTTGAACTTGCGCGCAAACAGGCCGATTTAGGCGGTCGAAACAAAAGCGCAGAAAGAAGGCTTCCTTATGTACGATACCGTCCGCGATGCCCTGGTCCCGATTGTCATCGAACAGTCGAATCGCGGGGAGCGCAGCTTTGACATTTTCTCGCGGCTGCTGCGTGAACGGATCGTGTTCGTGACCGGCGAGATCGAGGACAACATGGCCTCGCTTATCGTCGCGCAGCTCTTGTTCCTGGAATCGGAAAATCCGAAAAAGGACATCTTCATGTACATCAACTCGCCGGGCGGCGTGGTGACGGCAGGCATGGCGATCTATGACACCATGCAGTATATCCGTCCGCGCGTCGGCACGGTGTGCATCGGCCAGGCGGCATCAATGGGCAGCTTCCTGCTCGCTGCGGGCGAACCCGGCATGCGCACCGCGCTCGCCAATGCGCGCATCATGGTGCACCAGCCTTCGGGCGGCGCGCGCGGCATGGCATCGGACATCGAGATCCAGGCGCGCGAAATTCTGCGCATTCGCAAGCGGATGAACGACCTGTACGTCAAGTTCACCGGCCGCAAGCTCGAGGAAATCGAGAAGGCGATGGACCGCGACACCTTCCTCGAAGCGGAAGAGGCCAAGGAATTCGGGCTGGTCGATCATGTCATGGACAAGCGTCCCGCTCCGTCGGACGAGGCAGGAAATTAACAAGGATTGCGCCCTATCAGGGGCGCTGCAGGCCCTGGACCATGCAGGATTCGCCGCAACATCCGTCTGCCGGACGGGTGTTGCGTGTTGAATTTCGCATTTTAGGCACTAGGCTGAAACGTTACGTTCCGGGCATAATGCAGCCGGAACAGAAGGAAATGCTATGACCAAGCTGAGCGGTTCCGATTCGAAGAGCACCTTGTATTGCTCTTTCTGCGGAAAATCGCAGCACGAAGTGCGCAAGCTCATCGCCGGACCCACAGTGTTCATCTGCGACGAGTGCGTCGAGCTGTGCAACGACATCATCCGCGAGGAATCCAAGGCGGGTCTCGCCGGCAAGAAGGATGGCGGAGTGCCCACGCCGCAGGAAATCTGCGACGTGCTCAACGATTATGTCATCGGCCAGGACCGCGCCAAGCGCGTGCTCTCGGTGGCGGTGCACAATCACTACAAGCGCCTCAACCATTCGGGCAAGGGCTCGGGCGAGGTCGAACTCGCCAAGTCGAACATCCTGCTCGTCGGTCCTACCGGCTGCGGCAAGACGCTGCTCGCGCAGACGCTCGCCAAGACCTTCGACGTGCCCTTCACCATGGCCGATGCGACGACGCTGACCGAAGCCGGCTATGTCGGCGAGGATGTCGAGAACATCATTCTGAAACTGCTCCAGGCCTCGGACTATAATGTCGAGAAGGCGCAGCGCGGCATCGTCTATATCGACGAGATCGACAAGATCAGCCGCAAGGCCGAGAACCCGTCGATCACGCGTGACGTGTCGGGCGAAGGCGTGCAGCAGGCACTGCTCAAGCTGATGGAAGGCACCACCGCCTCGGTTCCGCCCCAGGGCGGACGCAAGCATCCGCAGCAGGAATTCCTGCAGGTCGACACGACCAACATCCTGTTCATCTGCGGCGGCGCGTTCGCGGGTCTGGAAAAGATCATCGGCGACCGTTTGCAGGGCAAGTCGATCGGCTTCGGCGCGCATGTCGCCGCGCCCGAGGAGCGCAAGACCGGCGAACTGCTGCGCCAGGGCGAGCCCGAGGATCTGCTGAAATTCGGCCTGATCCCCGAATTCGTCGGGCGTCTGCCGGTCATCGCGACGCTCGAGGACCTTGACGTCACCGCGCTGGTGAAGATCCTCAAGGAACCCAAGAACGCGCTGATCAAGCAGTATCAGAAGCTGTTCGAGCTCGAGGATGTCGAGCTCAGCTTCACCGACGACGCGCTCGAGGCGATCGCCAAGAAGGCCATTGAACGCAAGACCGGCGCGCGCGGCCTGCGCTCGATCGTCGAGGCGATGCTGCTCGACACCATGTTCGAGCTGCCCGGCATGAAGGGCGTGGCCGAGATCGTGGTCGACCGCGAGGTGGTCGAAGGCCGCAAGGACCCGGTCCAGGTGTTTGCCGCCAAGGACAAGGTTGGCGCAGGCGACGCGGCCTGATCGCATCGTTCCGGCAAACCGGAAAATCTAAGCTTATCAAGGGGACGCAGGCCATCGGCCTTGCGTCCCCTTTTCGAATCCACCCGACTCGTCGCCAGATCGGGGCAAATGTGACAGTGCGCCCCGCTGCAACGATCGTCAGCGTGTCATTTATGCCGCAGTTGCGAATAAAACGTCATGACGGCGCCAACGGCAACATGCCGCCGCGCCGCTGACACACGCCATATCCAAGCAATTAATATAGTTATTTCAATGACCTAACGCAGCTGCGAACGATTCCTGCCAAACCTGTCATATCGTGACTTAAAACTGTAATATTTCTTTCACATTCATTTCGCTTTTCTGTCCTTAGCGCCGCCTAGTGCGCCGCTCATCTCTTGATTTTTGAGAGCGCTTTCATCGCCGCCAGTGTCCCAAGGGTGGCAAGAAACGGGGAAAGACACATGCAGATTCGCTATTATCTCGCGGCAAGCGCCGCGGCGCTTTCGCTGGCCACCGTCATGGCCGCACCGGCGCATGCGCAGGAAACGACTTCGTCGATCCGTGGTTCCGTCACCGGAGACGGCGCGCCGCTGGCGGGCGCCGAAGTCAAGATCATCCACACGCCCTCGGGCACGACCGCAACCACCACAACCGACAGCGACGGCAATTTCAGCGCCGTCGGCCTGCGTCTCGGCGGTCCGTTCACCGTCGAAGTCAACGCGTCGGGCTTTGAACAGTCGTCGGTCACCGACATTTTCCTCCAGGCCGGCCAGCCCTTCCGCGTTCCGGTCGAGCTGCAGTCGCAGGCCGTGATCGTCGTGACCGCCTCGTCGGTCGCCAATGTCACCCCGCTCGAATCGGGTGCAGGCACGGTGCTGAGCGCGCGCGACATCGCAGGCGTCTCGAACGTCAACCGCGACATCCGCAACCTCGCCGCACGCGACCCGCGCGTGAACCTCGACCCCACCAATGGCGGGGCAATCTCGATCGCGGGACAGAACAACCGTTTCAACCGCTTCACCGTCGATGGCGTTGCCTTCGGCGATCCCTTCGGTCTCGAAGCGGGCGGCCTGGTTTCGACCCGTGGCCCGGTTCCGCTCGATGCGATCGGCGAATTCTCGGTCGAAGTCGCCCCCGTCGATATCCAGCAGGGCTTTTTCCAGGGCGGCGCGCTCAACGCACAGCTCAAGTCGGGTAGCAACAGCTTCTCGGGCCTGGCCGGTTTCTATTACGGCGATGACAGCCTGCGCGGTGATACCGCCCGCGGCGTGACCCGCACCGGTGCCTATGAATCGAAGATCTACACCGCTCAGCTGGCGGGCCCGATCATCAAGGACAAGCTGTTCTTCGCCGTGACCTATGAGCGGCTGCGGGACATCATTCCTGCCCCGATCCTGCCTGGTGCGCTCGGTATTACCGATGCCCAGCTCAGCAACATCAGCGCGATCGCCCAGAGCGCCTATAATTTCGACACCCAGGGCATTGGCGGCAACATTCCCGAAAAGGACGACAAGCTCGTCGCCAAGGTCGACTGGAACATCGCCGATGGCCACCGCGCGACTTTCACCTATATCTACAACAAGGGCAACGTGACCGCAGGCCAGACCGGCATCGGTGCGTTGACTGCGACTAACCCGACCTTCTCGTACCTGTCGAACAACTATAACCAGGGTGCGACCAACCATTTCGGCATCGTTCAGTTCAACGACCAGTGGACCGACAGTTTCTCGACCCAGCTGCGCGTGTCCTATGCCGATTATCTGCGCATTCAGCAGCCTTTTGGCGCAGCGTCCTTTGGTGAGTTCCGCACCTGTCTCGACCCGACCTCGCCTGCGCCGATCACTGGCCAGACCGTGGCTGCGGCAGCGCTCGCCTGTACTGTTGGCCAGCGTCAGCTCACCTTCGGCCCGGACATCAGCCGTCAGGCAAACGAACTCGACGCACAGTCGCTGAATATCGAGTTCCAGGCTACACTGCAGCTCAACAACCACACGCTCAAGCTGATCGCCGAGCGCCGGACCCAGGATATCCGCAACCTGTTCGCCCAGCGCGTCTCGGGTGCCTGGTATTTCGACTCGATCGCCGGTCTTCAGGCGCGCCAGGCGAACGAGTTGAACTTCTCGGCACCGCTGCGTGGTGGTATCGAGACGGTCGCGGCCAATTTCGAGAATAACAGCTGGACCTTCGGTCTGCAGGATACCGTGGACGTCACCGACACGCTGGTGGTGACTGCTGGCTTCCGCTGGGACCTGTTCGACACGCCCGATCGTCCGTTCGTCAACAACGACTTCTTCAACCGCTACGGCTTCACCAACGCCCAGACCCTCAATGGTCGCCAGCTGTTCCAGCCGCGCTTCGGCCTGAACTGGAAGCCCACCGATCGCCTGACCTTCCGTGGTTCGGCGGGTCTGTTCGGTGGCGGCAACCCGAACGTCTGGATCTCGAACAGTTATTCGAACCCCGGTCCGACGCTGGGCAACGTCCAGGTCCGTCGCGTTCCCGGCGTGAACGGTGCTCCTGATACGTTCACCGTCTCGGGCATCGCCGGGCTGTCGGCAGCGCAGCAGAACGCGATTGGCGCAGCTACGCTGAACAACGTTTCGGGAGGCACCGGCATTCCGCAGGCGCTGATTGACGCGATCCGCACCACCGGCACCGCGCAGGCACCGACCAACGCGCTCGATCCGAACTACAAGATCCCGTCGCAGTGGCGCGTTTCGGGTACGCTCGAATATAACGCAAATCTCGGCTTCCTCGGTGACGACTGGCAGTTCGGCGTCGATGTCATCTGGTCGAAGGTCAAGGACGCTCTGACTTGGACCGATCTGCGCTCGGTGGCGACCGGCGTGCTCCCCGATGGCCGCCCGCGCTACAGTGCGCTGCCTGGCCAGGGCACGACCACCAATACCGATATCCTGCTGACCAACGACGGTCGTGGTTACAGCTGGAACGTGGTGGCGCGGGTCGACAAGCGTTGGGACAACGGTTTCCGTCTGGGCGCTTCGTACACCTATCAGCGTGCCAAGGACACCAACTCGGGCACCTCGTCGGTGGCGTTCTCCAACTACACCAACGCGGCCGTCATTGATCCCAATTTCGCAGCTTATGGCATTTCCAACTACCAGCGTGATGACGCCTTCCGCATCGTGATGGGTTATGATGCCAAGCTGTTCGGGGACAACACGACCCGGTTCGAGCTGTTCTTCAACTCGCAGTCTGGTCAGCGTTACAGCTACACCTTTGCCGACCAGGCATCGGGCAACCTGCGTTCGGCGGTCTTCGGTGTCACCGGCACCAACAACCGCTACCTGATGTATGTGCCCAATGTCTCGTCGCGTACGGCTGATCCGCTGGTAACCTATGCAGCGAACTTCGACTTTGCCGGCTTCCAGAACTTCGTGCAGAATTCCGAACTGAACAAGTATCAGGGCCGCATCGCGCCGAAGAACATCGGGAAGTCGCCGCGCTACAACAAGCTGGACCTCTCGCTGCGTCAGGAAGTTCCGTTCTTCCTGGGCACCAAGGTCGAACTGCTGGCGGACGTCGAGAATGTGCTCAATCTGCTCGACTCCGATTGGGGTACCATCCGTCAGGTCGGTTTCCCCTATTACGGAACGCTGGCCAACGTGACCTGCGTTGCGCAGGGCACCAACACCTGCGCTCAGTATCAGTTCGCCAACCGCACCGGCACGACCTTCCAGGCTCCGGCCGAGGCGGTCGACCTGCGCGGTTCGCTCTGGGCGGTGCGCTTCGGGGTTCGCCTCACTTTCTAATATTCCCCTCGGGGAGAGGATCGGGGGCGCGGTGGGTAACCATCGCGCCCTTTTTCCTGAGCGGAACCCCGCGGAAGCGCAGGCATGAAAAAGCCCCCTGATCCGACGCTGGATCAGGGGGCTTTTCATTGACCGTTACGAAGGCGGATCAGCCCTTGAGATCGGGCGGCAGTGCTTCCTGTTTCAGCATCGCCACCGCCTCGTCGAGCGAGAGGAACTGCTGCTGCTGTTCGCCCAGGCGGCGCAGCGCGACGGTGCGCTTCTCCGCCTCCTGCTTGCCGACGACCAGGATGTTGGGCACGCGGCCCACCGAATGCTCGCGCACCTTGTAGTTGATCTTCTCGTTGCGCAGATCCTCCTCGACACGGATGCCCGCCGCCTGGAGCTCCGCCACCACCTCGCGCGCATAATCGTCGGCATCCGACACGATCGTCGCGACCACCGCCTGGACCGGCGCGAGCCATAGCGGGAACTTGCCCGCATAATGCTCGATCAGGATGCCGATGAAGCGCTCATAGCTGCCCAGGATCGCGCGGTGCAGCATGATCGGGCGGTGGCGGTTGCCGTCCTCGGCGACATAGCTGGCATCGAGCCGCTCGGGCAGCACGGTATCGGTCTGGATCGTGCCGACCTGCCAGGTGCGGCCGATCGCGTCGGTCAGGTGGAACTCCAGCTTGGGCGCATAGAACGCGCCTTCGCCAGGCAGCTCCTCCCAGCCCCATTCGGGCGTGTTGCGCCCGGTCGCCGCGACCGCATCGCGCATCGACTGTTCGGACCAGTCCCACATTGCGTCCGAGCCGAAACGCTTTTCGGGGCGCAGCGCGAGCTTGATGGCATAATCGCCAAAGCCCAGATCCTTGTAGACCACGTCGAGCAGGTCGCAGAAGCGGCTGATCTCGTCGACCAGCTGGTCCTCGCGGCAGAAGATATGCGCATCGTCCTGCGTGAACTGGCGCACGCGCATCAGGCCGTGCAGCGCGCCATGCGGCTCGTTGCGGTGGCAGCAGCCCATTTCGGCGAGGCGCAAGGGCAGGTCGCGATAGCTCTTGATGCCCTGGCGGAAGATGAGCACATGCGCGGGGCAGTTCATCGGCTTGAGCGCCATCCAGGCGGCGTCGTTCGACACCACCGGGCCTTCGTCCTCGGTATTGGGTACTTCGTCGGGGATGACGAACATGTTCTCGCGATACTTGCCCCAATGGCCGGACTGCTCCCACTGGCGCGCGTCCATGACCTGCGGGGTCTTCACTTCCAGATAACCGGCGGCATCGAGCCGGCGGCGCATATAGGCCTCGAGCGCGCGATAGATCACGAAGCCGCGCGGGTGCCAGAACACGCTCCCATGCGCCTCCTGCTGCAGGTGGAACAGGTCCATTTCCTGCCCGATCTTGCGATGGTCGCGCTTGGCCGCCTCTTCCAGCCGCAGCAGATGCGCGTCGAGCTGCTTCTTGTTGAGCCAGCCGGTACCGTAGATGCGCGACAATTGCGGGTTGCGCTGGTCGCCGCGCCAGTAAGCGCCCGATACGCGCGTCAGCTTGAACGCTTGCGGGTCGAGCTTGCCGGTCGAGGCGAGATGCGGGCCGCGGCACATGTCCATCCAGTCCTCACCCGACCAGTAGACGCTGATTTCCTCGCCCTGAGGCAGCTCGGCGGCCCATTCGGCCTTGAAGGTTTCGCCCTGCTCGCGCCAGCGCGCGATCAGCGCATCGCGGTCCCAGACCTCGCGGCGCAGCGGCTTGTTCGCGGCGATGATGCGGCGCATCTCGGCCTCGATTCCCGGCAGGTCCTCGTCGGTAAAGGGCCGGTCCTTGGGCGCGAAATCGTAATAGAAGCCGTCATCGGTCGACGGGCCGAAGGTGATCTGCGTGCCCGGAAACAGGTTCTGAACGGCTTCTGCCAGCACATGCGCGAAATCGTGCCGGGCGAGCTCGAGCGCATCGGCCTCGTCCTTCGCGGTTACCAGGGCCAGCGTCGCATCGCCGGTGAACGGCCGGGTGATATCGCGCAGTTCGCCATCGACGCGCGCGGCGATCGCCGCCTTGGCAAGGCCGGGGCCGATCGCGGCGGCGACATCGGCAGGGGTGGACCCTTGCGGCATCTCGCGCACCGAACCATCGGGCAGGCTGATCTTCAAAAGCTGGGACATGGCCGTGTTTCCTGTTGTTCCGCCCATTTGTTCCGCAGCGCCATGGCACAAAGCGCCGCGCCCCAAAAGGGGTTACGCGCCTGTTTGATCTGCCGGAAAGTGCGGGAGGAGCCGACGCCGCGCCACCCGCTCCGGGGTGGCAGGCCGCGTGCCCTTCAGCCCACGCAGCCCCGCCCCCGGTCGCCCGGAGTGCTGGTGGTGCTAGTGAGGGTGCGGTTGCTCGCCATGCGCGCGGTATAGCGGCTAAGGGTGAAGGAGTCACTACAGGCGATGGGGCGCTATCCGCAAAGCCCTCCCCCTTGATGGGGGAGGGTTTGGGTGGGGGTGATGGCGCCGGATCAAGCATGCATCGCGAAGCCGCGCCCAGTCGCACGATCACCCTCACCGCTGCGACTAGCCAGCAAGCTGGCAAGTCTCGCTACCTCTCCCATCAAGGGAGAGGCGTAACGTGGTTACCTGCCATCGAGAGAGGAAAACAGGGTGACAACCACCCCAATCAAAATATCAAGGACTCTTGACATCAGGCGCGCCAAATGACAAACACCCTTTACATCGAATCAAGGGAGCTTGACCCATGAATGCCTATCTCCTCGCGCTCTGCTGGGCCCTGCCGATGCTCGGTCTTGCCATATTGAACGTCTATGGTCTGGTATCCGACGACGCGATGAAAGTGATGCTGGCGATCACGCCCGCACTTGCCGTCGTCTCGATCAACAACGCCCGTTGCTGCGCCAATTCCGAGGCAGTCGACTGATGCGCGCCAAGGATCATCCGGCGATGCGGCGTTATGTCCGTCGTTTCGTGCCGATCACCTTTGCCTATGTCGCGAGCATCGCGCTGGCGACCTTCATCGTGGTGGACAATGCGCCCGCAAACGGGCTCACCATCGGCATGGCACTGCTGCCGGGGCTTGCCGTGCTCGGCTGGCTCTGGGCGATGGCGCGGCTGCTCGTCGAGCTCGACGACGAATATCTGCGCATGCTCGAGGTGCGCAAGATGCTGGTCGCCACCGGGCTCACGCTCGCGATCACCAGCGTCTGGGGCATATTGGAGCTCTATTCGCCCGAAATTCCGAACATGCCGGTGTTCTTTGTCTTCCCGATGTGGTGCCTCGGGTTGGCGATCGGCCAGCTCGTCAACCGCTTCGGCTTTGGCGATGCAGGGGATTGCGGATGAAGAACCGCCTCAAGGTGCTGCGCGCCGAGCGCGACTGGACGCAGGGCGATCTGGCCGATGCGCTCGGCATCTCGCGCCAGAGCGTCAATGCGATCGAAACCGGCAAATACGACCCCTCGCTCCCGCTCGCCTTCCGCATCGCCGACCTGTTCGGCGTCCCGATCGAGGCGATCTTCATGCGCGATTGAATGGCTCTTCAAAGCCCTCCCCCTTGATGGGGGAGGGTTGGGTGGGGGTGAGGGTGCGGGATGATGCCGGGGTGCCAGAACGCACGATCACCCTCACCGCTGCGACTAGCCAGCAAGCTGGCAAGTCTCGCCGCCTCTCCCATCAAGGGAGAGGCGGATGCGGTGCGGCTGGCCAGATCGGCGATGCTCGGCTAAGCCGCAGCGCATGACCAACAGCCTCTCGTTTCTCGACCGCGCCGATCGGCCGCGCCTTGTCTATTCGTTCCGCCGCGCCGCGCCCGAGCGCGCGGATGCCCCCACCCTCGTCTTCCTGCCCGGCTATGCCAGCGACATGACCGGCACCAAGGCGCTGGCGCTCGATGCTTGGGCGGGAGCGCAGGGCCTGGCGATGCTGCGCTTCGATTATGCCGGGTGCGGGGCGAGCAGCGGGGCGTTCGAGGACCAGGCGCTGGCCGATTGGCGCGATGACGTGCTCGCGCTGATCGATACGGTGGTGAGCGGGCCGGTGCTGCTGATCGGATCGTCGATGGGCGGCTGGCTGGCGCTGCTGGTCGCGCTGGCCCGGCCGCAGCGCGTCGCGGGAATCGTCGGCATCGCCGCCGCACCCGATTTCACCATGTGGGGTTTCTCCCAGGAAGAGAAGATGACGATCCTCACCGAAGGGCGGCTTGAGCGGGTCAGCGAATACGGGCCCGAGCCGATGGTGACCACGCGCAAGTTCTGGCAATCGGGCGAGGGCAACCGCGTGCTGATTGGAGAGATCGCCTATGATGGCCCGGTGCGGCTGATCCAGGGGCAGAACGACGCCGACGTGCCGTGGCAATATGCGCTGGAAACGGCCAAGCAGCTGCGATCGGCCGACGTGCAACTGCTGCTGATCAAGGATGGCGACCACCGCTTGTCGCGCGATGGCGACATCGCGCTGCTGCTGCAGACGGTGGGGAATTTGCTGGCCGATATTGCCCGCAACTAACCCGTCACCCCCGCGAAGGCGGGGGTCCCGCTTTTGCACATCGGTTGGTGAAGAAGCGGGATTCCCGCGTTCGCGGGAATGACGATCAGACCAGGGGAGTCTCGCGCACGATCGGCCTTGGGCGATGGTTCTCATCCAGCGCGACGAATGTGAACAGCCCGCTGGTCACGCGCACCTCCTTCGCATCGCGTCCGCGCGTGGCGATCACGTCGAGCCGGATCGCGATCGAGGTGCGGCCCACCCGCTCGACCTCGCCATAGATCGAGATGATGTCGCGCAGCAGGATCGGCGCGAGGAACTGCATCGTCTCGATCGCAACGGTGGCGCACGGCCCCTGCACCTCGCGCCCGGCGACGATGCCGCCTGCGATATCCATCTGCGCCAGCACCCAGCCGCCGAAGATATGGCCGTTCGAATTGATGTCGGCAGGCGCGGGCACCACGCGCAGCACGGGTTCGCGTCCCGCGGTCAGCGATCCGGTCGGTTCGGACATGAAAAAGACCCCCTCAAGGCGCGTCTGGATCGAGCGCGTCGTCTATCGATTCGTCATGGCCGGTGCCGCTGGAAAGGAACACCAGCCCCATCAGCGCCGCCGTCAGCAGCATGGTAAAGCCGATGCCGAGCGCTGCGGCAATATAGAGATGGATCGAGACCAGCCCGTGCAGCAGGAACAGGGTGCCCAGGATCAGTCCGATCGCCAGCGTGGTCACCGCCGTCATCCAGCCCATCACCCGCCAGTATCGGCCCCAGGCGAAACGGGCATAGGCAGGGTCATCGAGATTCGAATAGCGCGGCATGGGCAGGGATATAGGTGCTCGCGGCTTTTCTTTCCAAGCATTTCGTGGGACGATGCTTCTGCCTTGAGTCGCTCTGGCGGCGCTCATGTTTCGGCGCTGCCTCCCCAGAAGGCGACCGGGCCGTGCCCAAGGAGAGCGCCTGCCATGACGATTGCCCATATCCTTTCCGGCCGCGACGGAACCGTCCACCAGTGCGCGTGCAGCGCCACGGTGCGCGATGCCGCCAACCTGCTCGCGGAAAAACGCATCGGCGCGCTGCCCATCGTGCGCGACGGCGAGGTGGTGGGCATCTTTTCCGAACGTGACCTGGTCTACAAGCTGCACGCCCACGGGCCCGAAGTGCTTGACCAGCCGGTCGAGGCGGCGATGACCGCGCCGGCGATCACGGTCACGCCCGATACCCAGGTCATGTCCGCGCTGTCGCTGATGACCCGGCGGCGCATCCGCCACCTGCCGGTGGTGGAGGGGACGACGCTGATCGGCTTTGTGTCGATCGGCGATCTGGTCAAGTATCGCATCGACAAGATCGAAAGCGAGGCGGCGGCGCTCAGGGATTATATCCAGAGCGTTTGAACCGGGGGATTGGGTCCCGACGTCCCTCGACTTCGCTCGGGAACTCGGAAAAGGTCGTTCAAAGGCGAGACGCACCCCCCTCCGTTTTGTCCCGAGCGAAGTCGAGGGACGTGTGCGCAACCCTCGCTGCGTAAGCCTATCGCATCAGTCCGCCGAGCAGGTTGCGCGCGAAGCGGCCGAGGCCCGGAAAGCCGAACGCCTTGCCGATCTCGGTGGCGACCTCGCCCGCGGCCGCGCTGGCCGCCGACGCGACCGGGCGCGCGCTGCTCTTCTTGCCGCGCAGCGCGCCTGCGATCACCGCGCCTGCCGATGCCGCCGCAGCGCCTGCTGCGGCATTGCCCGCCTTGGCCCAGACCGAGGTGGTCTTGCGCGGCTGCTTGGCCACCTCTTCCTTGCCTTTCGCCTCGACCTCCTCGGCCACGGCAGCGGCATCGGCAGCCTTTTGCGCCAGCACCTCCATCGCCGATTCGCGCTCCACGCGCGTGTCGTACTTGCCGTCATGCGGCGAGACCGACTGGATGATCGCGCGCTCCTTGGGGCTGAGCGGCCCCAGCCGCGAGCGCGGCGGCTTGATCAGCGTGCGCTGGGTGATCGAGGGCGATCCGTCCTCCAGCAGCGTCGAGACCAAAGCCTCGCCGACCTTGAGCTCGGTGATCGCGGTGGCGACATCGAGATCGGGGTTGATGCGGAAGGTATCGGCGGCGGCGCGGATCGCCTTCTGGTCGCGCGGGGTGAAGGCGCGCAGCGCGTGCTGCACCCGGTTGCCGAGCTGGCCTGCGACCTTTTCGGGAATGTCGATCGGGTTCTGCGTGACGAAATAGACGCCCACGCCCTTGGAGCGGATCAGGCGCACGACCTGCTCGATCTTCTCTTCCAGCGCTTCCGGCACGTCATCGAACAGCAGATGCGCCTCGTCGAAGAAGAAGACGAGCCTGGGCTTTTCGGGGTCGCCCACTTCCGGAAGCGTCTCGAACAGTTCGGACAGCAGCCACAGCAGGAAGGTGGCGTAGAGCTTGGGGCTCTGCATCAGCTTGTCGGCGGCGAGCACGTTGATATAGCCCCGGCCCTGCTCGTCGCAGCGCAGGAAATCGTCGATCTCGAGCGCAGGTTCGCCGAAGAATTGCGCCGCACCCTGGCTTTCGAGCTGGAGCAACTGCCGCTGGATCGTGCCGACGCTCGCCTTGGTGACATTGCCGAAGCGCGCGGACAGCTCGGCGGCGTTCTCGGCGGTATAGGCGAGCACCGATTGCAGATCGGCGAGGTCGAGCAGCAGCAGCCCCTGTTCGTCGGCAAAGCGGAAGGCGATGTTGAGCACGCCTTCCTGCGTGTCGTTGAGGCCCATGAGCCGCGCGAGCAGCAGCGGCCCCATTTCGCTGATCGTGGTACGAATGGGATGGCCCTGCTCGCCATACAGGTCCCAGAACACGGCGGGATTGTCCGAATAGGCAAAACCTTCGAGCCCTATCTCGGCCGCGCGCGCGACGAGTTTTTCGTGCGCCTTGTGGGTCGGCGAGCCAGGTATGGCGATTCCGGCGAGGTCGCCCTTCACATCGGCGACGAAGACGGGGACGCCCTCGGCAGAGAAGCTCTCGGCAATGCCCTGCAGCGTGACGGTCTTGCCGGTGCCGGTCGCCCCCGCGATCATCCCGTGCCGGTTGGCGCGCGACAGGATGAGCATCTGCTTCTCGCCGCCGCCCAGGCCTAGAAAGATGTCGGACATGGCAAAGGCTCCCCGTGCAGATGATGTTGCGAATGATATGCCGCGCGAACGGGGGCAAGTCGAGGGTGGGGGTGTGTAAAAGCCTGCTCTCTCCCCTTCAGGGGAGAGATGCGGAGGCTTATCAGCTTGCTGATTAGCCGAAGCTGAGAGGGGCCTGAGTCGCGCATGCCCCTCTCCCAACCCTCTCCCCTAAAGGGGAGAGGGCTTCAAAGGTT
>CEPQ01019396.1_pt1 | contig 58241 bp, 54 predicted proteins | sample 530411 | NCBI WGS metagenome assembly CEPQ01 (sample SAMEA2620039, study PRJEB7988) | marine metagenome | isolation source: saline water (ENVO:00002010), including
TCTTAGCAGGTGTTGCACTTGTTCCGTGAACTCAGGGGGTCCCGCTAATGCCTCTTCCTCGGCGCAGAAGCGGGATTCCCGCGTTCGCGGGAATGACGAAAAAGGTTGAAGGGGCGTCGGTTGCGCGCAAATGCTGGCAAGATGTCGCAGCATCTACAAACGCATCCCGCATTCCCTGGACCCACAGGCGTCAGCCTGTCGGTTAGCTGGTCCATATCGCAAAACCAGACGCTCACCATCGCCTACCACGTCGCCGACCCGGGCAATCGCATTCTCTGGCCCGCCCCGGCACAGGGCCGCAGCGATGGCCTCTGGCAGCACACGTGTTTCGAGGCGTTCATCGGTTCGACCACCGGCCCCGCCTATGCGGAGTTCAACCTCGCGCCCTCGGGCGCCTGGGCGGCCTATGCGTTCGACGATTACCGCTCCGGAATGCGCGATCTCGCCGTGAGCCGCGACCCGCAGATCGCGGGCGCGGGCGGGCTGTGGACCGCCACGATCCCGCTCGCGGAGCTCAACGCGCTGCTCGGCCCGGCACCCTGGCGGCTGGCGATCACCGCTGTTATCGAAGCGCGCGACGGAGCCAGGAGTTACTGGTCGCTCGCGCATCCGCCGGGCAAGCCCGATTTTCACCACCCGGATTGTTTTGCCGCGCGGCTCGGCTAAACAGCGCGCATCATCTTGCAGCGAGGCCCCCATGCTCTTCGGTATCGATCGTCTTCTGGCAGAGCCTGATCTGCGTACGCCGCTGAAAGGCCGCCGCGTCGCATTGCTCGCGCATCCTGCATCGGTCACTGCCGATCTCGTGCATTCGCTCGATGCCCTTGCCGCGCTCGACGACATCCAGCTGACCGCCGCGTTCGGGCCGCAGCACGGGCTGCGCGGCGACAAGCAGGACAATATGGTCGAAAGCCCGGATTTCACCGATCCGGCGCACGGCATCCCGGTGTTCAGCCTCTATGGCGAAGTGCGCCGCCCGACCCCGGCGATGATGGGCAGCTTCGACGTGATCCTGATCGACCTGCAGGATCTTGGTTGCCGCATCTACACCTTCGTCACGACGCTGCTCTACATTCTTGAGGCGGCGGCGGAGCACGGCAAGTCGGTCTGGGTGCTCGATCGGCCCAATCCCGCCGGGCGTCCGGTCGAGGGGCTGACATTGCGGGAGGGCTGCGAAAGCTTTGTCGGGGCAGGGCCGATGCCGATGCGCCACGGGCTGACGCTGGGCGAGATGGGGCACTGGTTCATCCGGCATTACGGGCTCGATGTCGATTATCGCGTGGTCGAGATGCAGGGCTGGCAGCCCGAGGCCGCGCCCGGCTTCGGCTGGCCGACCGACCGGCTCTGGGTCAATCCCAGCCCCAATGCGCCCAATGTCAACATGGCGCGCGCCTATGCCGGCACGGTGATGCTGGAGGGCACGACACTGAGTGAGGGCAGGGGGACGACCCGCCCGCTCGAGCTGTTCGGCGCACCCGACATCGACGCACGCGCCGTGATCGCGAAGATGCATGCTCTCGCGCCCGAATGGCTGACCGGCTGCGCCTTGCGCGAGATCTGGTTCGAACCGACCTTCCACAAGCATGTCGGCCAGCTCTGCCATGGCGTGCATATCCATGCCGAGAGCAAGTTCTACGACCACCACGCCTTCCGCCCCTGGCGCGTCCAGGCCTTGGGCTTCAAGGCGATCCGCGCGCTCTATCCCGATTACCCGCTCTGGCGCGATTTCCCCTACGAGTACGAACTCGGCAAGCTGGCGATCGACGTGATCAATGGCGGTCCGGGGTTGCGCGAATGGGTTGATGACGCGAGTGCGCAGCCGGGTGATCTTGATTGCCTTGCCCGCAGCGACGAGACTGCCTGGCAGACAGTGGGCGACTTGAAGCTTTATTAAGCATCACTGTTATCTGCAAATCATTGCAGTAATTGCGGTATTTGACGCGTCTTAAGCCGGGCAATTCGTGCTTACCAAATTTTCATTCGACTCAACTAAGTCGATTTTATGGACGCGATTTACAAAATTGAGGTCGATCCGGTAAACAATATTCTCCGGCAGTATCTCGCTGGTTTCTTCGAACCGGCGGATGTCGAGCGCTTTGTCGCAGACCGCAATGCCGCCTTTGGCCAGCTGACCTGCGGGCCGAACCAGCATCTGGCGCTGGTCGACGCGCGTCACGTGAAAATCCAGCAGCAGGATGTCGTCCAGGCCTTTCAGGCGGTGCTGTCCAATCCGCCGCTCCGGTCACGCAAACTGGCATTTGTCGTCTCCCGCTCGCTCGTCCGCAAGCAGTTGCAGCGCGCCGCCGCAGGACGTGATGCGCGCTTCTTCTACTCCGTCGCGGAGGCAGAGGCCTGGCTGCTGGGCAGGGATGCCGCGCCGTCGCGCAGCATGGGGGCGACTGCGCCGGAGCGATATCTGGCCTAACGATAGCCGACCGCTTTTGGCTCTCCGCGATCGATTACCAAATTTTCACGACCACGGGATATCCAGCCGATATGGGGGCAATTTTTCGAATCACAGTCGATCCATCGACCAACATGGTGCGGCAATATCTCGCTGGCTTTTTCGAGGCTGCGGACGTCGAGCGGTTCGTTGCGGCGCGCAACGCGGCGCATGAGCGGCTGACCTGCGGTCCCAACGAGCATGTGACCCTGGTCGATGTGCGCGACATGAAGATCCAGCCGCAGGAGATCGTGCAGGCGTTCGGCGCCGTGCTCGCAGGGCCGCGCTACCGCTCGCGCAAGCTGGCCTTTGTCTTCTCGCAATCGCTCGCCCGGATGCAGCTGATGCGCGCGAGCGAAGGGCGCGATGCGCGGATGTTCACCGATATCGACGAGGCCGAGACTTGGCTGCTTGCCGCGGACGATGCAGAAAGCAGCATCGCGGCCTGAGATCTAGTTGCCGGCCAGGAACGCGCGCGCTTCGTTGTGCGCGGTCGGATTCTCCTCGGCTTCCTCCGGCAGTTCCAGCGCGCGCTGATACAGGCGGCCCGCCGTTGCCCGGTCGGTCGCGGCGCTGGCAGGGACGGCTTCGGCGCGCTCGAGATGGTTGCTGGCGGCAGACGCGCAGATTTCGGCGCTGGGTCTGGCCAGGTTGAGACAGGCCTGATCGAAGGTTTCGACCAGCTGCGCGAGCTCGGTGCTGCTCAGCTTCGCGGCAGGCTCGTACAGCCGCCAGCAATGCTCTTCGGCTTCGGCGAGGCAGGCCTTGATGTCGGCAAGGAAGAGGAGCCCGCTGTCGACCGAGCGGATCGGCGGCGCGGCCCGCATCAGATCAGCCAGGCCGCTGCAATAGCCGAACTGGATCGCGCAGGCACGATCGAGAAACTCGTAACGCCTGTCCCAGCCTTCCGCGCTGCTGTCGGTGCCGCGGACGAGATCGGCCGCCAGTGCGCAACCGTGCACGGCGCCGCCGCTGCACGCCTTGTCAGCCAGTGCAGCGATGCGGGCGGTGTCCTTGGGGCCGAGCCGGGCGAGCAGCCATTCGCCGAGCATCGCGCATGCTCCGACCCGCTCCTCATCACAGGCGCTCGTAAGGGCCGGATCGACGGCAGCCTCGAACCGCGCCGCCAGCGCCGGGTCATGGACCGCAGAGGTGGAAAGCCCGGTCAGCGCGGCGCCCTCGATGCAGGAGGGACCGTATTTCAGCTCGAAACAGGCCTTTGCGAGCAGCGTCACCGCGCGGGGCTTGTCGATCATCGCGCTGTTGTTGGCCAGCATGTCCGCCAGGCGATGGCACGCAAGCGGGTTGCCGGCCTCGCAGCCGCTGGTGAAGATCGTCCGTGCCCTGGTCCAGCGCTCGGCGGCTAGCCTCAGGTCCTGGCGCTTGTCGTGCCGCCGCGCAGCGATATCGGCCTGATGCTCGCATCCCATGCCCAGCCCACCTTCGCAGGCCGAGCGAAAGGCGGCAGCAGCCAGATTGATCTCGATGGGTTCGCCTATACCGCGTTCCAGCGCGATTCCGCGGACCAGACAGGCATCGGCCTTGCCCGCCTGGCAGGCCGCGGCCGCAGAATCGACCTTGTCTCGAGCTATGACCGATCCATCGGGCATGGTGACCTGCCCCAGGGCCTGCGCCGGTGCGCACCACGCCAGAACGGTCACTGCCAGCCAGGTCAGAATGCGCATGATGCCCCTTTCGCGTCCGCCCCAGGTCAAAGGCGAACGCGCGCGGTTCGTCAAGATCGCGGAACGTCCCCTAACCATATGTTTGCGCTTGGCCGTCATGCTCGCGCGCGATGACCGCAGAGCAATGGCTGACCCGGATATTCGCAGATCGCGCGCCGCGCCGCTTCGGCAGCGGCTGGTGGAGCGGTGTGCTTTCGATCGCGCTCGGTCTGCTCAGCGTGGCGGCGGTGCTGTGCCTTCATTTCCCGCAATGGCTGACCATGCCCGAATTGCGCGGACGCTATCCGCTGCCGCTGGTGCGCGGTGCGATCGACAGTGCAATCCTGGTGACGCTGGGGCTGGCGGGACTGTCGATGCTGCTGAGGCAGCGCAAGGCGCTGGGCCTGGCGGGACTGGGGCTGGCCGCGCTCGCGCTGGCGCTGGGGGCAGGCGGAGTCGCCATTCCCAACGCCCGCCCGACCCGGGTGCATATCGGGCTCGACTGGTTCGTGCTCGGCACGCTCACCACAGCCGCCCTGTTCGTCCCGCTCGAGCGGGCCTTCGCGCTGCGGCGCGAGCAGGGGCCGTTCCGCAAGGGATGGCTGACCGACGCGACCTATTTCTTCATGAGCCATGCGCTGGTGCAACTGATGTCCCTGCTGGTGCTGGTGCCAGCGACCTGGGCGGGGCAGAAGCTGGCCGTCGTGCCGGTCCAGACGATTGTCCAGGCGCTGCCGCTGGCGGTGCAGTTCGCGCTGATCGTGCTGGTCGCCGATCTGGCGCAATATGCGGTGCACCGCGCCTTTCATGCGGTGCCGCTGCTGTGGCGCTTTCACCGCGTGCACCACTCGGTCACGCAGATGGACTGGCTCGCCGGATCGCGGCTGCATCTGGTCGATGTCATCGTCACCCGAGGCCTTGTGCTGCTGCCGATCGTGATGCTCGGCTTCGATCCCGTTGCCGTCTTTGCCTATCTGGGCTTCGTCTCGGTGCACGCGGTGTTCATCCATGCCAATTTCGCGCCGCGCAGCCCCTTGCTGGAACGCTGGATCGCCATGCCGCGCTATCACCACTGGCACCATGCCATCGAACCTGCGGCATCGGACAAGAATTTCGCGGTCCATCTGCCAATGATCGACCGCTGGTTCGGAACGCATTACATGCCGGACCAGATATGGCCGAATGGCTATGGTGTTGCCGGACTTGTTCTGCCCGACGGCTATGGCAAACAGTTTCTTTCACCGCTTGCAAATCCGCGCCCGACGGATGGCATTTGATTAACATGGATCAATTTGCAGAATAATGTCCAGATTTCGGCAGAATAGCCTGGCTCTGGCCTTGGTCTGCGGCTGCACATTTCATTGGACGTCATGCCATTTGGACGCATAGACCAGAACTGGAACGAACGGCGCTGTCATTGTCAGGCTGGTGACTGACGAGCGATTCGTGGAAGCGGGAGCATCTGGTGGATCAGGTTCGGGCTTCACGCGTGCAGGAGGCAACCGATGCCGCCGAACTCGATGCACTTTACGCCCGGGCGCCGCTGGGCCTCGGGCTGATCGACCGGGAACTGCGCTTTGTGCGCGTCAATCCGGCACTGGCGGACATGAACGGGTTTTCGCCCGAAGAGCATGTCGGCAAGAAAGTGTGGGATCTGGTTCCCGATCTGCGCGCGATCGCAGAGCCGATGCTGCTCAAGGTGATCGAGACCGGCGAACCGCTGCGCAATGTCGCCATCACCGGCACCACGCTGGCCCATCCCGGCGAAATCCGCGAATGGCGCGAGCAATTCTATCCGATCTTTGTTGGTGAAGGGCAGGTCAGCGGCATCGGCATCATCTGCGAGGATGTGACCGATCGCCGCCGCCAGGATCGCGAAATTCGCGAGCGCGAGGACAAGCTGCGGCGCGTGCTCGACCAGCTGTTCGCCTTTGTCGGCGTGCTGACGCTCGAGGGCCATGTCGATTATGCCAATCGCGCGCCGCTCGACGCGGCCGGATTGCAGCTTGCAGATGTCGCAGGCAAGCCCTTTTGGGAAGCGCCCTGGTGGTCCTATGACGCCGAAGTGCAGGCGCGGCTCAAGCTCGCGATCGAAGCCGCCCGCGCGGGCGAGCTGGTGCGCTATGACGTGCCGGTGATGCTCGGCGATGCGCCGGTAACGATCGATTTCCAGCTCGCCCCCTTACGCGATTCCTCCGGCGCGATCACCGGACTGATCCCTTCGGGCACCATCATCGAGGAACGGGTGCAGGCGCAAAGGGCGCTGCGCGCCTTGGCGGATGATCTCGAAATCACCGTCGCGCGGCGCACGGCGGCGCTGCATGCAGCGAACGCGCAGCTGAAAGAGGAAATCGCCCAGCGCGAGGCGGCGCAGGAGGCGCTGATCCGCAGCCAGAAGATGGAGGCGATGGGCCGGCTGGTCGCGGGCGTCGCGCATGATTTCAACAACATCCTGGCGGCGGTGCTGAGCGGCTTGTCGCTGGTCGGGCGGCGCCTCGACGACCCCGAGGCGCTGAAGCTGGTCGACATGAGCACCAATGCCGCGATGCGCGGCACGGGGCTGGTCAAGCAATTGCTTGCCTTTGCGCGGCAGCAGCGACTCGATCCCGAGCGGATCGACGTGTCGGCCTTTCTCAAGGAACTTGAGCCGCTGCTCGGGGTCTCGGCGGGGTCGGGGATCAGCGTTGCGATCGAGGACGATGGCTCCTGCGGTACCATCATCGCCGATGCCGCACAGCTCCAGTCGGCGCTGCTCAATCTTGTCATCAACGCGCGCGATGCCATGCCCGATGGCGGGGCGGTGCGCCTTGTCGCCCGTGCGGTACACGCGCCGGGCGACGAGGCGCTGCCCGAGATTGCAGAGGGCGACTATGCCGCGATCAGCGTGATCGATAATGGAACCGGCATGGCTCCCGAGACGCTTGCGCGGGTGGCTGAACCGTTCTTCACCACAAAGCAGGTCGGCAAGGGGACCGGCCTTGGCGTGCCGATGGTGCATGGCTTCACGCATCAGTCGGGCGGTGGCCTCAAGATCGAGAGCGAGCTCGGCAAGGGCACAGCGATGACGCTGTTCCTACCCCGCGGGACCGATGCCGATGCACGAGCGGACTTCCATATGCAATCAGGCGCTGCCGGGCTCCCCGACAGCGCCTGACCGTTCCCTCCCTCCCGGAAGTCAGAAATCGAAGCGGAATGAGGCGGAGATCGTCCGTCCATTGATCGCCCTGGCAAAGCCGATGCCATTGGCGGGCACGCTTGCCTGATTCACCTCGAAAATGCCCAATGTGTTGAACACGTTGTTGGCGTTGACCTGCAGGCTTCCGCCGTTGAACAGCTTGACCTGGCCGAAAAGGTCGACCGTGGTGAAGCCGGGCATCACCAGCAGGTTCGAATCCTGCGCGAAGCTCTTGGTCACGCCGACGATGCTGGCACCGATAACGGCGCGGCCCAGATCGACCGAAGGCGTCGCAAAGAACGTCCAGTCGGGCTGATGGCGCGGTTCCTTCCCGGTCAGCGTGGGATCGAGCAGGTCTCGGGTGATCTTGGCCTTGGTGTAGGTCGCGCCGATCATCAGGCTGAACGGACCCTTGTGCACCCCGCCTTCCATCTCGATGCCGGTGGCGCGGTAGCGCCGGTCGGTTCGGTTGGCCGCGCCGTTGATCACATTATGGTCGGCCGCCGTGACGCGGAACGCCGTGGCGTTGAAGGTGAAGCCGTCCTTGCGGAACTTGAAGCCGCCTTCAAGCTGCTTCACGTTGTCCTGCTTGTCGATGTTGCTGCGGATGCCGCCGGTGGCATTGTTGATCAGCGGCGTGAACAGCACCTTGTCGGCATTGGCGCGCGCGCCCTTGCTGTAGCGCGCAAACAGCGAGAAAGGCTCTGCCGCGCGATAGTTGATCCCGCCCGAATAGCTGAGATAGCCGTAATTGTAGTTCACCGCTCCGGGCTGGGTGAACGGCAGGAAGGCCACCCGTCGTTCGGCCGGGTTGATCGTCCCGTCGCGGTTGATATCCTGGGTGATCAGACCGACGCTGCCGTTGTTGAGGTCCGCGCCGACCAGCGAACCGCGTACGCGACCGGTATCGTAGCGCAGGCTCCCGCCGATCGCGAACTTGCCGAACTGGTAGTTGACCGATCCATAAGGTGCGAACACCCTGTAGTTCACGTCAAACGCACGCCGGAACAGGCTGGTCGCGCGGGCAAAGGCGAAATAGCCGTTGAGCGTCTGCGGCTGACCTGCCGCATTGAAGATATCGACCTGTGCGGTGCCATTATTGCCGTTGGCATCGATGTTCATCGCGGTGTGGAGCCAGGTGGTGTTGAGGTCCTGGGTTGCCAGATAGGCCCCGAGCGTGGTGGTCAGCTTGCCGTCGGGCAGTTCCCACACCTTCGAAGCGCGGACATCGTTGGTGAAATTGTCGAGCGAGCGCGCCCGCACGAACGAGAAGAAATAGAGCGACAGCAGACCGTTGCCGTTGATCAGGCCATTCGGGTTGATCAGTTGGCCTGCCAGCGGGCCACTCGCATAGCGCGCAAACGCTCCGACCCCGCCCTGGCCAGCTGCAAAGGCCGACACGGTATTGGCGGTGTTGGGGAAGCCGCGGCTGAAATCGCCGCCATTGGCCGCATAGCGCATGCGCTCGGTGATCGTCCAGCCGGCCACCTCGAACTGCGCCTCAAGCCCGATCGATTTGGATTCGGCGCTCTGGCCAGTGGCCACCGGGAAGGCGGCAGGGCTGTTGTTCTGGTCCAGCGTGATCACCGGGCCCAGGAACGAGGACAGGATGGTATCGTCGCGCAGGTCGAAGCCCGGGAAGCTGCGGATACGCGGATTGGCGTTGGTGCCGGTGATATTGGCGAAATAGGGCGCGAAGGTCGGCGAGCGGTCGTCGAGATATTTCAGGTACAGCCGGACATAGCCGTTCTCGAACTCGCGGGTGATGTTGAACTTGACCTGGCCGCCCTTCCAGCCATCGAAGCCGTTGTTGCGCGGGCCTTCGCCCTGGCGATAGAAGCCGCCGATATGGAAGCGGGTGTTCTCGCCGAGCTTGCCGCCATAGGTGAAATCGACGCGCTTGGTGTCGAAGTCGACCCCTGTGGTGAGCTGAACCGAGCCGCCCTCGACATCGCCGGTGCGCGACAGGATGTTGATCAGGCCGCCGGGTGAGTTCGAGGCAAAGGTGGAGGCCGAGCCGCCGCGGATCGTCTCGATCGCGTTCACGGTCAGGTCGTTGCGCAGGTAGACATCCGCGCCGACGTTGAACAGATCGGCAAATTCGAGCAGCGGCAAGCCGTCTTCCTGGATCTGCATGTATTTCGATCCACCGGCGGCGAGCGGAAGCCCGCGCACGGTATAGTTGTTGTTGCCTTCGCCGATGCTGGTCGCGACGCGAAGGCCGGCCATGGTGCGCAGCACCTCGCCGATCGGGCGCGGGCCAAGCAGCGTGATGTCATCGCCGCGCAGCGCGCTGGTCGAGGTCGCGCTATCGAGCCGGTCGCGGCCCTTGGCGACGCCAGTGGAGAAAAGTTCCTGCGCGGGTTTTGCGGCAGCGCCCCCCGATTGCTGCGCAGCATCGGCCTCTGCTGCCTTGGTCGCGGCGCTATCGGTGATCGCGCTCTCGGAAGCCGTGGCGGAGGCCGTTGCCGCCCATGCCGGCGCGGCCAGCGCGCAGTAAGATGTAACCAGCAGCAATGCTGTCTTGGACATGATGTATTTCCCCTGCTCAAGCCAGCGCCCTCACGCCGGCATCCTCTTGTCAGGGCTGCTCCCTTGCCCCGACGCTTCAACGGCTATGCGGGGTTGGTAAATTTTGTGTTTACTCCAAAATTGAGGGGTTTGCGTTCAAAGCGTTGAAAAATATATCATTTTCTTTGGCGGCTTTTGGAGGCAAAAATACAATTTAACGGCTTTGGGCTTTCTCTTCTGTGCTCTCACCCGCACAAATAAGCCGCCGCCGCGCCATTGCGAATCGAAGCAATCACCTTGGTGGACAGTCGCGAGGATGGGTCAGGGAACAGGCGATTTTGATATCCGCTACCCGCCCAAGCACTCGCCGTCCTTTTGCCGCCAACTCACATTTGTGCTAATGTGCGTATACCAGCCCGGAGTCCGGATCATGAGCCGTCTCACTATCGACATCACCGATCAGCAGCACCAGAGCCTGAAGGCCATGGCTGCGCTGGAAGGCAAGACCATCAAGCAATATGCACTTGAACGTTTGTTTCCCGCTGGCGCCGACGACCAGGCCTGGAGAGAACTGCAAACCCTGTTGAATGAACGGATCGCCAATGGTTTGGCTGGCAAGCTTTCACCCAAGACGTTCGAGCAGATTGTCGATGACGAGATGACGATAGATCGCAAGGCGTGACCAGCTATGTGCTGACAGCGGATGCCGAGCGCGATCTTCGCGAGATCGTTCGTTACACGCGCAATCAATGGAGCGAGACGCAGGCCCGCCATTACGTTGCCAAATTGTCGTCAGGGATCGAGAAACTCTGCGCTGGGAAAGGGGCCATCAGCATTTGAGCACCATTCACCCACATTTGCGGATGGCGCGATGCGAACACCATTACGTTTTCTGCCTGGCAAGGGAGGAAAAGGTGCCGCTGGTAATTGCAATTCTGCACGAAAGGATGGACGTGATGGCGCGCTTGGCTGAGCGCGGTTTACTGTGAGCCAGCTTTCAGCGTCCGGACTGCGCTTGCCGGGGCACCAAAGCTCTATGTGCATCCATACCAGCGGATAAAAGCTGTGTCCGCCGATAGCGAACTGCCTGAGCAGCGATCGCATTCTCGATGAAACTATCCATTTCCCGATCATCCAGAGGCCGGAGGTTAGATATCGATAATGTATCCAACTTGAGCCCAAGTTCGCCGGAAGGGATGCAGATAGTGATTTCACCGCTAATGTCTGCGCGGCCAATAGCCTCATCGATCGATCTGCGATTCACTTCAACTAAGGTGCTGTCTAACACCTTCTGCGCGGAAAGACTGGTCTGGACGATCGGGTAGATCTCATCCGAGGCACCGGCAACTACGTACGCGTTGCCTGATATCAAGTGAATGTCCGCATGGTCCAGATTCACCGCCGATCAGCGGAACACCCCATTTGCATCCGGGCACTGGTTCGAGCCGAGTTCTAAACCGCAACCGCTCAACAGTACGGAAAAGCCAACCATCCAATGCTTCAAGCTGACGAACCGAGCGAGTTTGATAGGACTCCGCAGCCATGGATTGGATTCCATGATGCGGAGCGCCACCCTCACTGATCCAGAAAACTCCGCATCTTGCGTGACCGGCTCGGGTGCTTGAGCTTGCGCAGCGCTTTCGCCTCGATCTGGCGGATGCGTTCGCGGGTCACCGAGAATTGCTGGCCCACCTCTTCGAGCGTGTGGTCGGTGTTCATGCCGATGCCGAAGCGCATGCGCAGCACGCGTTCCTCGCGCGGGGTGAGCGAGGCGAGGACGCGGGTGACCGTTTCCTTGAGGTTCGCCTGGATCGCCGCGTCCACCGGGATGATCGCGTTCTTGTCCTCGATGAAATCGCCCAGGTGCGAATCCTCCTCGTCGCCGATCGGCGTTTCGAGGCTGATCGGCTCCTTGGCGATCTTCATCACCTTGCGGACCTTTTCGAGCGGCATCGAAAGGCGCTCGGCCATCTCTTCCGGCGTCGGTTCGCGGCCCTGTTCGTGCAGGAACTGGCGGCTGGTGCGCACCAGCTTGTTGATCGTCTCGATCATGTGCACCGGAATGCGGATGGTGCGCGCCTGATCGGCGATCGAGCGCGTGATCGCCTGACGGATCCACCAGGTCGCATAGGTCGAGAATTTGTAGCCGCGGCGATACTCGAACTTGTCCACCGCCTTCATCAGGCCGATATTGCCTTCCTGGATCAGGTCGAGGAACTGCAACCCGCGATTGGTATATTTCTTCGCGATCGAGATCACGAGGCGGAGGTTCGCCTCGACCATTTCCTTCTTGGCGATGCGCGCCTCGCGCTCGCCTTTCTGCACCATGTTGACGATGCGGCGGAACTCACCGAGCGACATGCCGGTGGCTGCCGCGATGTCCGAAATCTCGGCGCGGATGCGATCGACCGCGCTCGCCTCGTTGGCGACGAAATTCGCCCATTTCTTGTCGATGCCGGCCATGGATTCGAGCCAGGCCTCGTCCATCTCGTGCCCGACATAGCGGTCGAGGAAATCCTTGCGCGGCACCTTGTGACGCTCGGCCAGGCGCAGCATCTGCCCGCCCAGGGCGGTGAGGCGACGGTTGAACGAATAGAGCTGGTCGACCAGATATTCGATCTTGTTGGCATGGAACTGCACCGATTCCACCTCGGCGGTCAGGTCTACACGCAGTTTCTGATACTGCTTTTCCTTCGCCGCCGGGAAATCGTCGCCGATGCTGAGCGCGTTCAGGCGCTCGCCCTGGATCTTCTCGAACTTGCGGAAGAGGGCGGTAATCTGCGCGAACTTCTCGAGCGCCGCGGGCTTCAGCTGCGCTTCCATCTGCGCGAGGCTGAGCGTGTTGTCTTCCTCGTCATCCTCTTCGGGACGACGCGTGCGACGCTCGGTCAGCTCGTCTTCCTCGTCCTCCGAATCGGTGACTTCCTCGACCTCGTCCTCGTCCTTGAAGCTGGGGCCTGCGGTCTTCTCGCTGATCTCGCCATCATCCTCGCCGTCCTCGGACAGGCTTTCGGGCGCGGGATCCTTGGAGAGCATCGCATCGAGATCGAGAATCTCGCGCAGCTGCATCTCGCCATCGTTGAGCGCGGTCGACCATTCGATGATCGCGTGAAAGGTGATCGGGCTCTCGCACAGGCCCAGGATCATCGTGTCGCGGCCGGCCTCGATGCGCTTGGCGATCGCGATTTCGCCCTCGCGGCTGAGCAGCTCGACGGCGCCCATCTCGCGCAGATACATGCGCACCGGATCATCGGTGCGGTCCATCGTCTCCTTCTTCTTTTCGGGAGAGATGTTGAGCTGTTCCGAACCGTCATCGACCGCGTCGCTGTCGTCGACCGGCTGTTCTTCCGCGCCTTCCTCGTCATTCTCGACGATGTTGACGCCCATTTCGGAGATCGCGGACATCACGTCCTCGATCTGTTCGGACGACATCTGGTCCTGCGGCAGCGCCTCGTTCAGCTCGTCATAGGTGATGTAGCCGCGCTTCTTGGCGCGCGCGAGCAGCTTCTTGACCGACGCTTCGTTGAGGTCGATCAGCGGGGCATCGGTGCCGTCGGTCTTGGGGTCTTTCGGTTCCTTGGCCAATTTGCGTACTTCCTGTCACCTGTGCCGCCGCGGGCTGCGTCCAAGCCTGCGGAGAATTTGCTTTGTTATCAGACCCAAAGGGTCCGTTTCAAATATTTCGCGCTCGTCCCGTGTCCGCCTTGATCGCATGGGGTCTGAACCGCGGCGAGGGCATGCAGCCCGTCCCGTGTCAGCCTCGCTCCGTCAATTCGATCAGGCGCTGGTCAAACGCTTCCTTTCTTGCCCTTAGCTGCTGCTGCTCCAAAAACAAACCGTCTTGCATGTCATTTTCGAATCGGCGCGTCACATCCTGCAACGCCGCCTCCAGCCTGGGGCGGGTAATCATCACTTCGATCGCCTCGGCAAAGTCTTCCGCAATCCGGGCCTCGCGCAGTTGATCGGGTGGCTCGATCGCCGGGATGCAGAAGGAAAACGGCGGCTTTCCGCCCGATTTCAGCCTGTCCACCGCGTCTGCCAGCCCCCTGGACTGCAATATGGTCATCAGCGTGGGCGGATCAAGACCATCTGCACCGGGCCGGTGCGACGCATCGAGCAGCGCATCGAGCAGGTCGGCCCAGTGGTCGGCAAGCGTGACGAATTCGCTCAGCGTCTCGCTGTGCCGCGCGATCAGCGCCGGACGGTGGATCAGCCCGATCAGCACCCCGCGCACGATCAGGTCGCTCATCGGCTGGCGGCTGAACGCGCGCAGCTCCTCGCTCGGCGGCACGGGCTCGTCGCGCCGCTGCCAGGTTTTGCCCGAAGCACCGCGCTGTTGCGGCGCGCGGGCAGGCGAGGGCGCGCGTGCGGCGAAGAACAGGTCGGAAAAGCGCTGGCCGATCTCGCGGCGATAGAGCGCCTTGATGTCGCCATCGGCAATCGTGTCGGCATGCGCGTTCAATCGCGCCTTGAACCCCGCGCGTGCCTCCGGACTTGTCAGCGGCTGCGCGTTCAGCTCGTGCGACCAGAGGTGATCGAGCAGCCCCGTGGCCTGCTCGAGGCACGCGGCAAAGGCCTGCGGGCCCGAGGCACGCACCAGATCGTCCGGGTCCTGTCCGCCGGGCAGCGAGACGAAGCCCAGCGACAGGCCCGGCTTGAGCAGCGGAAGGGCGCGCGTCGCGGCGCGCATCGCCGCCTTCTGCCCGGCATTATCGCCGTCGAAGCACAGCAGCGGGCGGTCGACCATCTTCCACAGCCGCTCGATCTGATGCTCGGTGAGCGCAGTGCCGAGCGGCGCGACGCATTCGCCGAACCCCACCTGGGCGAGCGCGATCACGTCCATATAGCCTTCGACCACCACCACACGCCCGCTCTGGCGCGAAGCGGGGGCGGCGAGGTGCAGGTTGTAGAGCGTGCGGCCCTTGTCGAACAAAGGCGTGTCGGGTGAGTTCAAATATTTGGGCTCGCCTTGGCCCAGGATGCGGCCACCAAAGGCGATGACGCGCCCGCGCGGATCGCGGATCGGGATCATGATGCGCCCGCGAAACCGATCATAGGGCGGTTTGTCGTCGACCTTGATCAGCAGCCCCGCCTCGATCAGCAACTCCTCGTCGAGATGGCCGAGCGCCGACCTGATGCCGGTGCGGCTGTCGGGCGCAAAGCCGATGCCGAACCGGGCGATTGTCTCCGCCGTCAACCCCCGGTTCTTCAGATAGGCGCGCGCTTCCTCGCCGGCGGCGCTGCCGAGCTGCGCGACAAACCAGTCCTGCGCCGCCTGACAGACATCGTGCAGCGTTGCGCGCGCCTCGGCCTGGCGCGCAGCACGCGGATCGGGCGCGGGCACGCTCATCCCCGCTTCGGCGGCGAGCTCCTTGACCGCGTCCATGAAGCCCAGGCCCTGATGATCGGTCATGAACCGGATCGCATCGCCATGCGCCCCGCAACCGAAACAATGGTAGAAGCCCTTGTCGTCGTTGATCGTGAAGCTGGGCGTCTTCTCGTTATGGAAGGGGCAGCACGCCTTGTACTCCCGCCCCGCGCGCTGCACCTTCACGTGCCGCCCGATCAGCGTGGACAGCGTGATCCGCGATCTGAGTTCGTCCAGCCATTGCGGGGATAGGGTCATCCTGCCTGGATCAGCCCGCCAGGGCCTCCTTCACCCAGGCGCTGGCCTTGCTCATGTCGAGTTCGCTGCCGTGGCGCGATTTCACTTCGGCCATGACGCGCCCCATGTCCTTGAGGCTGGCCGCGCCCGTATCGGCGACCACCTTGGCGATCGCGGCCCTGGCGGCGGCCTCGTCCATCTGCGCGGGCAGGAATTCCTCGATGACCGCAACCTCGGCGGCTTCCTGCGCAGCGAGTTCGGCTCTTCCGCCCTGTTCGTACATGGCGATCGATTCGCGGCGCTGCTTGATCATCTTCTGCAGCACTTCGGTGACCATCGCATCGTCATCGGCAGGGGCTGCCTGGGTGCGCAGTTCGATATCGCGGTCCTTGATCTTGGCGAGGATCAGCCGGACGGCCGCCGTGCGCTCCTTGTCGCCCGCCTTCATGGCAGAAACCTGCGCAGCTTTCAGCGAATCGCGAATCATGCGCGCGAACCTTTCTTTTCCCGTGGATTTTGGAACAAGCGTTCAACCTAGCCGGATAAAAATGTTTTTCATAGATTGACCGTGCAAGCCCCGCGCGCCTAGTGACCCGCCAATTTGGCCGCTGTCCGGCAGGAAGCGTCTCGGGGCTATGGCCCGGCCTTGTCCTGCCATATCCTGCGGCCCGGCACATTCGCGACTCATACCGCAAGGCAAGGAACACGATCCATGGCGCACGCCACCACCTCCGCTCAACCCCAAGGCGCGACCGGCCTGTTGCTGCTGGCCGATGGCACCGCGATCTGGGGCAGGGGCTTCGGGGCCGCCGGGGCCAAGGCGGGCGAGGTGTGCTTCAACACCTCGATCACCGGCTATCAGGAAATCCTGACCGATCCCAGCTATGCCGGGCAGATCATCACCTTCACCTTCCCGCATATCGGCAATGTCGGCGCGAACCCCGAGGATATCGAGGCGGACGTGCCGCATGCGCTGGGCTGCATCGTGCGGCAGGACGTGACCAACCCCAGCAGCTTCCGCTCCGCGCAGCATTTCAGCGACTGGCTGAGTGCCAATAACCAGATCGGCATTTCGGGTGTCGATACCCGCGCGCTCACCCGCCGCATCCGCGAGGCCGGCGCGCCCAATGCCGTGATCGCGCACGCGCCCGATGGCGTGTTCGACATGCCCGCGCTGCTGGCACTGGCGCAGGGCTGGCCGGGGCTCGAGGGCATGGATCTCGCCATCGAGGTCACGGGTGCCGAGACGCGCGGCTGGGATGGCGGCAAATGGACTTTGGGCCATGGCTATGCCGCGATGGGTGAGGGGGCACGCCCCCATGTCGTCGCGATCGATTATGGCGCCAAGCACAATATCTTCCGCTCGCTGGTAGAGGCGGGCGCGAAGGTGACCGTGGTCCCGGCCAAGACCTCGCTGGAGGACATCCTGGCGCTGGAACCGGCGGGCGTGTTCCTGTCGAACGGCCCCGGCGATCCCGCCGCGACCGGCGTCTATGCCGTGCCGGTGATCCAGGGCCTGCTCGAACGCGACATTCCGATCTTCGGCATCTGTCTCGGCCATCAGCTGCTCGGCCTCGCAGCCGGCGCGCGCACGATGAAGATGCACCAGGGCCATAGAGGCGCGAACCATCCGGTCAAGCGGCTCGAGACCGGGGTGGTCGAGATCACCAGCATGAACCACGGCTTCGCGGTCGACGCCGCGACACTGCCCGCCAATGTCGTCGAGACGCACGTGTCTCTGTTCGACGGCAGCAACTGCGGCATCGCCTTCACCGACAAGAACGCATTCGGTGTGCAATATCACCCCGAAGCCTCGCCGGGACCGCAGGACAGCTTCTATCTGTTCGAGAAGTTCGTGAGCGGCCTCACCGCTCCGGCGACCGCCGCGTGACCCTCAAACTCCCCCCCGTTGACCCCGCCCGCATGGAGCAGGAATGGGCCGCCGATCAGGACGTGCTGCGCAATCTGGCCGCCAATGGCGATCAGGCGAGCATCCGCCGGTCGGTGGACGTGAGCTTTCGCGGGTCCGAGGAAAACCTCGAGCGGTTGTCCGAGGCGGCGGAGGAGCTGGGGCTGACCGAACTGGGCCATGAGGACGATGCCGATGGCGGCGATCCGTGGTTGTTCCTGGAGCGGGTGCAGGCGGTGGACGAGAAATCGATCCGCGCGCTCACCGAGCTCTGCCTGCAGATCGAACAGCTGTTCGACCTCGAATATGACGGCTGGGGCTGCGAAGCCCAGACCGGCACGGTGCATTGATGATGCGGTCAATCCTGCCAGGGATTGATCAGGCGGATGCCCGTCCAGGCGAAATCCGTCGTATTGCGCGTGGCGACGGGAATGTTGCGGACAATGGCCTGCGCGGCGATCTGCGCATCGAGCGTGTTGCCGCCCAATGTGCGCTGCGCCGCAAGCTGGCCAAAGACATGCGCGTCGTGGCGGTCGAACGCGATGATGCGATCGACATAGTCGGTTTCCAGTTGCGCCAGCCAGCGTTCCAGACGCGACCGGAACGATTGGGCGCTGGGCTTTTCGAAGCCCGCGCGGATTTCGGCAATGACGAGCACGGACAGCAACAGGCGCGCATCATTGTCGGCGAGCCAGGCGATGACGCCGGGCTCGCCATTGCGGGACACCATCTCGCTCCAGACGTTGGTATCGACCAGGATCACGCAAAGTCTTTCGGATCGAACTCGAAGTTGGTCAGCGGCTCCGGCTTGCGCGGTTCGGGCTCCCAGTCGATGCCGCGGCCCAGTTCGATGAGCCGTTCGATACGCGCGCGGCTTTCGGCCTTGGCCTCGGGCGTCTGTTCGGGCGGGAAGCTCTGGAACGGCACCGATGCATCAGCGACCGTCGATGCAACAGGGGCCATGCCCGCCGCCTCGATCACCAGCTGGCGCAGATGTTCCTCCATCGAGCGACCATGCGCGGCAGCGACCTGGCGGAAGCGCAGCTTGGCCTCGTCGGGCAGATTACGAACGGTCAGGCTGGCCATCGCCGCCTCCTCGAAATGATTTCAATGCAATCAATGTATACAAAGAGAGCACGATAAACAATGCCCAAGCGCAGCGACATAGACAGCATCCTGATCATCGGCGCAGGCCCGATCATCATCGGCCAGGCGTGCGAGTTCGATTATTCGGGCACGCAGGCGTGCAAGGCGCTGAAGGAGGAGGGCTATCGCATCGTCCTCGTCAACTCCAACCCCGCGACGATCATGACCGACCCGGACATGGCCGACGCGACCTATGTCGAGCCGATCACGCCCGAGATCGTCGCCAAGATCATCGCCAAGGAACGCGCCGAGCGGCCCAATGAGAAGTTGGTGGTGCTGCCGACCATGGGCGGACAGACCGCGCTCAACACCGCGCTGGCGCTCGATGCCAATGGTACGCTGGCCAAATATGATGTCGAACTGATCGGCGCCAAGGCCGAGGCGATCGACAAGGCCGAGGACCGGCAGAAATTCCGCGAGGCGATGGACAAGATCGGGCTGGAATCGGCGCGCTCGGGCATCGCGCATACGGTGGAAGAGGCGCTCGCGGTGCTTGAACGCACCGGGCTGCCGTCGATCATCCGCCCCAGCTTCACCATGGGCGGCACCGGCGGCGGCATTGCCTATAATCGCGACGAGTTCGTCCAGATCGTCACCGGCGGGCTTGATGCATCGCCGACCACCGAAGTGCTGATCGAGGAATCGCTGCTCGGCTGGAAAGAATATGAGATGGAGGTCGTGCGCGACCGCAACGACAATGCCATCATCATCTGTTCGATCGAGAATGTCGATCCGATGGGCGTGCACACCGGCGATTCCATCACCGTCGCGCCCGCATTGACGCTGACCGACAAGGAATATCAGATCATGCGCTCGGCCAGCATCGCGGTGCTGCGCGAGATCGGCGTTGAGACGGGCGGATCGAACGTCCAGTTCGCGGTCAACCCCAAGGACGGCCGCCTGATCGTCATCGAGATGAACCCGCGCGTGTCGCGTTCGTCGGCGCTGGCGTCGAAGGCGACGGGCTTTCCGATCGCCAAGGTCGCGGCCAAGCTGGCGGTGGGCTATACGCTCGACGAGATCACCAACGACATTACCGGCGCGACGCCTGCCAGCTTCGAGCCGACCATTGACTACGTAGTCACCAAGATTCCGCGCTTCGCCTTCGAGAAGTTCAAGGGATCGAGCCCGTTGCTCGGCACCGCGATGAAGTCGGTCGGCGAAGTGATGGCGATCGGCCGCAATTTCCAGGAATCGGTGCAGAAGGCGCTGCGCGGACTGGAAACCGGCCTGTCGGGCTTCAACTTTGTCGATCATCTCGTCGGCGCACCGCACGAGGACATCGTTGCGGAACTCAGCCAGGCGACACCCGACCGGCTGCTGATCGCGGCGCAGGCGCTGCGCGAGGGGATGACGGTGGAGCAGATCCATGCCGTCGCCAAGTTCGACCCCTGGTTCCTCGAGCAGATCAAGCAGATCGTCGATGCCGAGGCCGAGGTGCTGGCCAATGGACTACCGCGCGATGCGGCGGGGATGCGCCGCCTCAAGTCGATGGGCTTTTCCGACAAGCGCCTCGCCTATCTCGCGCTCAAGTCGGCGAACCTGCGCCCCGGCATGGGGCATGCGCTGGCGCGCGGATCGGGCATGGTGCGCGATGCCGTGGTCGCAATGACCGGCGGCGTCACCGAAGAGGAGGTGCGCGCGCTGCGCCACAGGCTGGGCGTGCGCCCGGTGTTCAAGCGCATCGATACCTGCGCTGCCGAATTCGCGGCAAAGACGCCCTATATGTACTCCACCTATGAGGCTCCGACCTTTGGCGAGCCCGAATGCGAGAGCCAGCCGACAACGCGGCGCAAGGTCGTGATCCTGGGCGGCGGACCCAACCGCATCGGCCAGGGCATCGAGTTCGACTATTGCTGCTGCCATGCCTGTTTCGCGCTCGGCGACGCCGGGTTCGAGACGATCATGGTCAATTGCAACCCGGAAACCGTCTCGACCGATTACGACACCTCGGACCGGCTCTATTTCGAGCCGCTGACCGCAGAAGACGTGCTCGAGCTTCTCGATGTCGAGCGTTCGACCGGCGAGCTGGTCGGCGTGATCGTGCAGTTTGGCGGACAGACCCCGCTCAAGCTCGCGCAGGCGCTGGAGGATGCGGGCATCCCGATCCTCGGCACATCGCCTGACGCGATCGATCTCGCCGAAGACCGCGAGCGCTTTGCCAAGCTGGTCGACAAATTGGGCCTGAAGCAGCCCGCCAACGGCATTGCGCGCAGCCGCGAAGAGGCGATCGCGGTCGCCAACCGCATCGGCTATCCGGTGCTCATCCGTCCGTCCTATGTGCTGGGCGGCCGCGCGATGGAGATCGTCGACGGACAGGCGCAGCTCGAAAGCTATATCGCCACCGCCGTGCAGGTGTCGGGCGACAGCCCCGTGCTGATCGACCAGTATTTGCGCGATGCGATCGAGGTCGATGTCGATGCGATCTGCGACGGCAGGGATGTCGCGATTGCGGGCGTGATGCAGCATATCGAGGAGGCCGGTGTCCATTCGGGCGACAGCGCGTGCACCCTTCCGCCCTATAGCCTGAGCAACGACATCATCGCCGAGATGGAGCGGCAGACGAAACTGCTCGCCGAGGGGCTGAAGGTGCGAGGCCTCATGAACATCCAGTTCGCGGTCAAGAGCGGCCAGGTGTACCTGATCGAGGTGAACCCCCGCGCCAGCCGCACCGTGCCCTTCGTCGCCAAGGCGATCGGTCAGCCGGTGGCCAAATATGCCGCGCGGGTGATGGCGGGCGAGATGCTGGCGAACCTGCCGACCATCGACCGCAATATCGACCATATGGCGGTCAAGGAGGCGGTTTTCCCCTGGGCGCGCTTTGCCGGGGTCGACCCGGTGCTGAGCCCGGAAATGAAGTCCACCGGCGAGGTGATGGGCATCGACAAGGATTTCGCCACCGCATTTGCCAAGGCGCAGATCGGCGCAGGGCTGACGCTGCCGACCAGGGGCACCGTGTTCATCTCGGTCAAGGACAGCGACAAGCCCGTGATCCTGGAAGCCGCCCGCGGGCTGATCGCGCTCGGCATGGACATCGTCGCTACGGGAGGCACTGCGCGCTACCTTTCCGACAATGGCGTGACGCTGACCGAGGTCAACAAGGTTGCGCAGGGCCGCCCGCATATCGTCGACAAGATCAAGGACGGCGAGATCGCGCTGATCTTCAACACCACCGAGGGCTGGCAGAGTCTGAAGGACTCGCAATCGATCCGCGCCAGCGCGCTGACGGGGAAGATTCCGTATTTCACCACGGCGGCTGCCAGTGTCGCGGCGGTCAAGGCCATGGCGTCGCTTGCGGCGACAAGCCTTGAAGTAAAGCCGCTTCAGGCCTATAATATACGGCCTGACGCTTGAGCCCCCCGACAAGTCGTTACCCTGATGCGGCCCCGTTCGAGGGCCGCTAAAGGCATTATTGTCGGACGTTCGGCTTCGCGTCGGCCAAGGATGAAGGGATATGCCGAATGGCAACCGTCGATAAGCTGCCGATGCTGGCAGAAGGTTATGAAAAGCTCTCGCGCGAGCTGAAGGCGCTCAAGGAAGAACGTCCACTGATCGTCGAGGCGATCGAGGAAGCGCGCGCGCATGGCGATCTTTCGGAAAACGCCGAATATCACGCCGCCAAGGAGCGCCAGGGCCAGGTCGAGGCGACCATCGCCGATCTCGAAGGCAAGCTGAGCCGCGCGCAGATCATCGATCCGACCACGCTGTCGGGCGACAAGATCGTGTTCGGCGCGACCGTGACGCTGCTCGACGAGGACGACAAGCCGGTCAAGTACCAGATCGTCGGTGAGGCCGAAGCGGACGCGCGCAAGGGCCGGATCAGCTATTCGAGCCCGCTGGGCCGCGCGCTGATCGGCCGTCAGCTCGACGACGAGGTCGAGGTGAGCGTGCCTTCGGGCGACAAGTTCTACCTCGTGTCCAAGATCGAGTTCATCTGAACCATGCCTGCCGTGCCGCAGCGGTCGGCAACCAATTTTCTCGTGATCGCCAATGTGCTAGTCTGGCTGGTGGGCTTTACCACCGGCTGGACCGAGACGATGCAGATCGAGGGCGGCTTCTGGTCCGCGCGGCTGCATGACGCGCTGTACGGGCATTCGAGCGCGCTGCCGGTCGATTATCCATGGGTCGTGCCGGTCTGGCTGACGCCGTTCACCTCGGCCTTTCTGCATGCCGGGCTGTTTCACCTTGCCATGAACATGCTGGCGTTGATCGTGATCGGGCGGATCGTTGAGCTGGCGCTCGGCTGGGAGCGCTATCTGCTGCTTTATGGCGCAGGGATGATCGCCGCTGCGGCCATGCATTACGTGATCGACCCGGTATCGATGGTGCCGGTGGTCGGCGCGAGCGGCGCGATTTCGGCGCTGATGGCGGCCTATTTCCTGCTCTTCTCGCGCCGCAAGCCGCCCGCGATCGGCCCGGTCCCGCAGATCGTCGTGCACATGGCCTGGCTGATGGCGGCATGGACCGGCATCAATCTGCTCAGCCAGTTCGCCTTTGCGGGCAGTGCGCTGGGGATCGCCATCTGGGCGCATATCGGCGGTTTTGCCGCGGGCCTGCTGCTCGCGGTGCCGCTCGTGCGCAGCCACCAGGTCCGGCGGCCGCGTCACGATATTCCCTGATCCGCTAACTCAGCTCGCCGGCGTTTCTTCCGGATCGAGCAGACGGTGCAGATGCACGATCACATAGCGCATTTCGGCATCGTCGACGGTGGCCTGGGCCTTGCTGCGCCAGGCTTCCTCGGCGCTAGCATAATCGGGATAGACGCCGACAAGGTCCATCTTGTCCAGTTCGCAATAATCGAGGGTTTGGGGGTCGCTGACGCGTCCGCCCATGACGAGATGAAGTTTGCTCATGTGAATATGCGTCCCTGACAGATGAAACGGATGCCGGGCGGCATCCTCTCCCGTGCGACAGGGTGTTGCGTGCCATGCCCCATCGCGTTGCTGGGGGGCGCCATAATGCGGTTGCGCGGGATTTTCCAGCCCTGTTGCGCGCTGTCAGCGCTTGCCGGTGCTGCGCAGAGCGTCGCGAGCCTTCTCTGCTTGTTCCCTGGCCTTGTCGGCCAGCGGCGCGGCGGCCTTGGTGATCGGCTTGCGCGCCAGGAACAGCCCGCCTAGCAAACCGGCCAGCGCGATCTTCCAGCGGTGCGTCCAGGCCAGCCCCGCAGCCTGATCGGCGGCATTGCCGATCTTCTCGGCGGCAGTCTCGATCGCCTCGTCGCGCAGATTGGCAGGGGCAAAGCGATCCTTGGCGCGGGCCAGGGCTTTTTGCCACTGGCTGCGCGCAGCGAGACGGCGCGCGGAAACCTCGGCTAGGCTTTCGACGCCTTCGTCATCGTGATCGTGGTCCGCAGGGGCTAGTGGCTCGGTCATGCAGCGGCTTTCGTCTCTTCCTCGTCGCTCGAAAACAGCGCGCCGATCTTGCTGATGCGGCGCACCGCAAGCCAGAAGCAAAGCACGGCCAGCATCAGCGTGCCCGCCACCGTTGCGCCCATGGCTCCCCAAGCACCGAGATAGGGAATCAGAGCAATCATCGTGCCGACGACCAGCGCGATCAGGGCGCAACTGATCAGCACCAGCCCGACAAAGGCGAGCGCTGCCATCGCGCGGACTTGGCGTCCGGCCGCTCCAGCGCGGGCCTTTTGAAAGTCTATTTCTGCATCGATCAGTTCGCGGCCATCGGAATAGAGGCCGCGCAACTGTTCGACCAGGCCGGGCTTGTCCGCTGCTGCCTCATGAGGAGGCGGAAGATCGGGTGCACCCGGAACTGGCGCGCTATCGGGAATGGGTTGGGTCACGCGCTTTGCGGTCCGGACTGGGCGCTCAACGCCGCTTGCCGAACACCGACGAGAGGAGCTTGGCGACCAACAGGCTGGCGACCGCAGCGATACCTGCGGCAGCAACCGGCTTGGTGCGGACGAATTCGCGCGTATCCTCGGCGATTTCCTCGACCGGCTTGGCGCGCAGCCGCTCTGCCGCATCGGTGACGCTCTGCGCTGCGCTGCGGGCATAGTCGCCATATTTGGGCCCGATATTGTCGTCGATCGCGCCGGCGCTGTCGTTCAGGATCTGTGCGATGCTGTTGACCGCATCACAGGCCATGTCCTTGACGTCACTCGCCACATCCTTGGCCTTGCCGCCCATGTCTTCGGGGATCATTGCGCTCACCTTTTCGGAAACCTGTTGAAATGCGTTGCTCGACTGCGCGGCGACGGTCGCACCGGCGGCAGCGACGCCGCCCGACACCAGCACTGCGCTGTTTGGCGTGGGGGTGACGTCGGCGGGTTTTTCCGCAGCGGGCTTGGGAGCCGCCTTGCGCTTGGGGGCGGCGGGCTTCGCGGCACCGTCACCAGTTGCTGCCTTTTTCGCACGCGGCTTTTTCGGCGCGGCTGCGGCCTTGGTTTCTTCTTCGGACATGAATTCCTCCTCAAGCTTGAGGGCAGACGCATGAAGCGCCGCCACGGTTCCGCTTGCCCAAGTTATATTCTGGCCTCTCCCGGCATATTTTCAAGCGCTTTCGCGGCCGCAGCAAGGCGACTATACAGCGCCTCTGGGGATCACCTGCGCCTGTTGCAAAGACGCGGCCCACCGCCTAGAGGGGCGCCATCCTTCCACCCACCACATACCGGAAAGAGTGCCGCTTATGACCGCGATCATGGACATCCACGCCCGCCAGATTCTCGACAGCCGCGGCAACCCCACGGTCGAGGTCGACGTGCTGCTCGAAGACGGCAGTTTCGGTCGCGCCGGCGTGCCTTCCGGCGCATCGACCGGGGCCTATGAGGCGGTCGAGAAGCGCGACGGCGACACGTCCATGTATCTGGGCAAGGGCGTGACCCAGGCCGTCGACATGGTGAATAGCGAGATTTTCGAGGCAATCGTCGGCCTCGATGCCGAGGATCAGCGCGACATCGACATGGCGATGATCGCCCTGGACGGCACCGAGAACAAGTCGCGCCTGGGCGCCAACGCGATCCTGGGCGTCAGCCTGGCGGTCGCCAAGGCCGCTGCCGACGCGCGCGGCCTGCCGCTCTACAGCTATGTCGGCGGCGTTTCGGCGCACGTCCTGCCGGTTCCGATGATGAACATCATCAATGGCGGCGAACATGCTGACAACCCCATCGATTTTCAGGAATTCATGATCATGCCCGTCGGCGCGGACAGCCTGGCCGAGTCGGTGCGCTGGGGTTCGGAAATCTTCCACACGCTCAAGAAGGGCCTGCACGAAAAGGGCCTCGCAACGGCGGTGGGCGACGAGGGCGGTTTTGCCCCCAATCTCGCCTCGACCCGCGCCGCGCTCGACTTCATCATGGCCTCGGTCGAGAAGGCGGGCTTCAAGCCGGGTGAGAACGTGATGCTCGCGCTCGATTGCGCTGCGACCGAATTCTTCCGCGACGGCAAGTACGAGATCAGCGGCGAAGGGCTGTCGCTTTCGCCGACCGAAATGGCCGATTATCTGGGCAAGCTGTGCGCCGAGTACCCGATCCGCTCGATCGAGGACGGCATGAGCGAGGACGATTTCGAGGGCTGGCTCGCGGTCACCGAACTGCTCGGCAACAAGGTGCAGCTGGTCGGCGACGACCTGTTCGTCACCAATCCCGAGCGTCTGGCGATGGGCATCGAAAAGGGCCTGGCCAACAGCCTGCTGGTGAAGGTCAACCAGATCGGCACGCTCACCGAAACGCTGGAAGCGGTAAACATGGCGCATCGCGCAGGCTATACCGCGGTGATGTCGCACCGTTCGGGCGAGACCGAGGACGCGACGATCGCCGATCTCGCCGTCGCTACGAACTGCGGCCAGATCAAGACCGGCTCGCTCGCGCGCTCCGACCGGCTCGCCAAGTATAACCAGCTGATCCGCATCGAGGAAGAGCTGGGCGCATCGGCGCATTATGCCGGTGCTGCCATCTTCCGTTGAACAAAACCCGTTTTGTTCCGCGACTTGCAAGGCATTGATCGCATATTTGATTCGGGCTGGCCGTTTCGGCTTGCCAGCCCGAATCAATTGTGATTCAAGAGATTAATGTCGTCGCGCAAACCCGTCATAAAACCCGCAAAACAGGCGATCGCGCCGGGCATCTCGCTCGTCGCCCTGCTCGCCATTGCGGCCTATGCCCTGCTGGGGCCGACGGGTGTGCTCGCCTGGGGCGATTATCGCCAGCGGCTGGAGGTGCAGAAGGTCGAACTGGCGCGGCTGCAGAAGCAGCGCGACGCCCTGCGCAACCGGGTCGAGCTGCTCGATCCCAAGGCGGTCGATCCCGATCTGGTGAGCGAACTGGTGCGCCGCGAACTCAATGTCGCGCATCCCGACGAGGTGATCGTTCCGCTGAAATAAGCCGTGCCGCAAACGGCTCGATGCTGCGGGAATATTGCGCAAAAACCGCCTTGGCCGTTGCGTAAACCTTTGCTCTGCTTCTATAGGAAGGGGGTCAATCCTCCCCCTGCCGCATGGCACTGATCCATCAGCGTGAAAGGTTTTCCGTCTTGGTCAAGACACCCGCTGCAAAGCCCGTTCGCAAACCGCCCGCAAAGGCCTCGTCGAAAGCTCCGGTCCTGCCCGAGGAGGGCAGCAACCATCCGCGTCCGCGCAACCCTGAGCGCTATGAAGCCAGCCAGGAAGAGCTGCTGCATTTCTACAAGGAAATGCTGCTCATCCGCCGCTTCGAGGAGCGCGCGGGTCAGCTCTACGGCCTCGGCCTGATCGGCGGCTTCTGCCACCTGTATATCGGCCAGGAAGCGGTCGCGGTCGGCCTGCAATCGGCGCTCGAGCCGGGCAAGGACAGCGTTATCACCGGCTATCGCGACCATGGCCATATGCTGGCTTATGGCATCGACCCCAAGATCATCATGGCCGAGCTCACCGGACGCGGCGCGGGCATCTCGCGCGGCAAGGGCGGCTCGATGCACATGTTCTCGACCGAGCACAAATTCTATGGCGGCCATGGCATTGTCGGTGCGCAGGTGCCGCTGGGTGCTGGGCTCGCTTTCGGGCACAAATATTCCGAGGATGGCGGCGTGTGCATGGCCTATTTCGGCGATGGCGCGGCGAACCAGGGCCAGGTCTATGAAAGCTTCAACATGGCCGCCTTGTGGAAGCTGCCGATCATCTTCGTGATCGAGAATAACGGCTATGCCATGGGCACCAAGGTCGCGCGCAGCAGTGCCGAGACCGAATTCTACCGGCGCGGCGATTCCTTCCGAATTCCCGGCATGCAGGTCAACGGCATGGACGTGCTCGAGGTGCGCGGTGCGGCCGAGGCGGCGCTCGAATATGTCCGCGGCGGCAACGGCCCGCTGCTGATGGAGCTCAAGACCTATCGCTATCGCGGCCATTCGATGTCCGACCCGGCCAAATATCGCAGCCGCGAGGAGGTGCAGAACGTCAAGGAAAAGTCCGACCCGATCGAGGCTGCCAAGGCCGAGCTGCTGAAAATGGGCGTGAGCGAAGACGCGATGAAGGCGATCGACAAGGAAATCCGCACGGTCGTCAGCGAAGCGGCAGACTTTGCCGAAACCTCGCCCGAGCCGGATCCGTCCGAACTGTATACCGATGTGCTGGTGGAGCAATATTGATGGCCATCGAACTGAAAATGCCTGCTTTGTCCCCCACGATGGAAGAGGGGACGCTGGCCAAGTGGCTGGTCAAGGAAGGCGATACCGTGTCGTCCGGCGACATTCTCGCCGAAATCGAGACCGACAAGGCGACCATGGAATTCGAGGCGGTCGATGAAGGCACGATCTCGAAGATCCTGATCGCCGAGGGCACCGACAATGTGAAGGTCGGCGCAGTGATCGCGCTGATCGCGGGCGAAGGCGAGGACGCGTCGTCGGCTGAAGCCACACCGGCACCCGCTCGGACCCCTGCGTCCGAGCCCGAAGCCAAGGCCCCGACTGAGAACGCTGAGATCGTCCCCGAAACGCCCAAGCGCGCGCAGGTCAGTGATCCGGCGATCCCCGAAGGCACTGAGATGGTGCCGACCACGGTGCGCGAGGCGCTGCGCGATGCGATGGCGGAGGAAATGCGCCGCGACGAGCGCGTGTTCGTGATGGGCGAGGAAGTCGCCGAATATCAGGGCGCGTACAAGGTGACGCAGGGCCTGCTCGAGGAATTCGGGCCGCGCCGCGTGATCGATACGCCGATCACCGAATATGGCTTTGCCGGCATCGGTGCGGGTGCGGCGATGGGCGGCCTGCGCCCGGTCATCGAGTTCATGACCTTCAACTTCGCGATGCAGGCGATCGACCATATCATCAACTCGGCGGCCAAGACCAACTACATGTCGGGCGGCCAGATGCGCTGCCCGGTGGTGTTCCGCGGCCCCAATGGCGCGGCGAGCCGTGTCGGCGCGCAGCACAGCCAGAATTTCGGTCCCTGGTATGCCAATGTCCCAGGCCTGATCGTCATCGCGCCCTATGACAGTGCCGATGCCAAGGGGCTGCTCAAGGCGGCGATCCGCACCGAGGACCCGGTCGTGTTCCTGGAGAACGAGCTGGTCTATGGCCGCACCTTCGATGTGCCCAAGCTCGACGACCATGTCCTGCCGATCGGCAAGGCGCGGATCATGCGCGAAGGCAAGGACGTCACCATCGTCAGCTATTCGATCGGCGTCGGCGTTGCGCTCGAGGCGGCGGAGAAGCTGGCCGCCGAGGGCATCGAGGCCGAGGTGGTCGATCTGCGCACGCTGCGTCCGCTCGACACCGCGACCGTGCTCGAAAGCCTGAAAAAGACCAACCGCATGGTCGTGGTCGAAGAAGGCTGGCCGGTCTGCTCGATCGCGTCGGAAATCTGCGCGGTCGCGATGGAGCAGGGATTTGACGATCTCGACGCGCCGGTGCTGCGCGTGACCAACGAGGATGTGCCGCTGCCTTATGCCGCCAACCTCGAAAAGCTTGCGCTGGTCGATAGCGCCCGCGTGATCGCGGCGGTGAAGAAGGTCACCTACAAGGGCTGAGCGCGACCGTTATGATACGATCGGCCGGGCAGCACGGCCCGGCCGATTTCATATCCTGATGCAGATCAGACTGGCGCTGCAAATACCCTTGTTGTCGCCGCTGCCGGCATTGCCGTCGAGCACGCCGTCCTTCATGTCGTTGGCTCTGGCGGCATCCGCTGCGGCCTGGGCCGAAGCAATCTGTGCGTCGCTGGTCTGCGGCAACACGGCATCATATTTGTCACACGTCGACTTGCGCGTGGCGGACACATTGTCGGACGGCGGCTTGCCGATCTCGCGTGCGTCGCGCACGGTATAGGCCGCCTCCTGGTGCAGTTCCTTCGGCTCCATGAACATGCTGCCGAACAGCGGATCATAGACATAGGTCAGCTCGACATACATCACCGCCGTGCCGGTGCTAGCGGCGATTTTCTCCCCCGGCGGGCCCATTCCGACAAAGCTGGTTCCGGTCTTGCCGGTACCTTCCGGGCCATAATCCGAATCATCGAACAATATGCCCTTGCAGCGCTGCCACATGATCGTCTGGCCGCCATCGGCGTTGAGTTCTAGACTGGACAATACCGTGCGGCCATCCTGATAGATGCCCGCCGCGCCCGCCTGGATCGCCGCCGCCTGGAACACGTCGTTGATCTGTTCTTCGCTGATCACCTTGGCGCCTAGCGTCGCGTTGAGCGTTCCGATGCGCGAGGCGTTGTCGGCCATGTTGAGCGCGATCTGGCTCATCTTCATCTGGGTGATGGCAAGGTTCGATACCTCGACGCCGTAAAAGCCGAGGCCGATGAAGATCGGCAGCGAAAAGGCGAACTCGATCAGCGCAAGGCCCGAACGATCGCGTTTCAGCCGCCGCGCAAGGCTGCGGGTGCGGGCGATGAAGCCGGGGCGGGCGTCGGCGGCGGCAATGGGCGTGGTCATCATGTGCAGATCACCTGCTTGGTCTCGGCATTCTGGCTTGCATAAGGCTGGTTGCGCAGAACGGTGGCGGACTTGATCGCTGTCCGTCGGGACATGCCGATCAGCGCATAGAGCGGGAACTTGCGGTCGTACGACATCAGCACCTCGTACATCACCACGTCGCGCGCGCCGCCGACCCCGTCCTTGCCAAGGTCGCGGTCCCATACCGCATTGGCATTCTCGTCGGTGAAGCACTCGCCCGGATCACGTTGGCCGTTGCTGTTCTTGTCCTCGAAATCCTCGGGCAGGCCGACCTTGGCAAAGTCCCGATAATTGCGGCGGGTATAGGTGAAGGTGGCATCGGCGCCCAGCACGCCGAGATTTTCCTTCACCTTCGCGTCCAGGTTCGCGACATTGGTCGTCCCCGTCTCCAGCGCGGCATCGCGTCCGGCCTTCTGCACCGCGCCATCCAGGATCGCACGCGCATAGACGGTATAGCCGAGGTCGAACACGCCGAGCAGCAGCATGAGAAAGGTGGGCGCGATCAGCCCGAATTCGGTCACGGTCACGCCGCGCCGATCCTGGCCGACCCGGCGGATGAAGGCAGGGGCGCGCATCACTGGGTCAACCTCAATTCGGAAATCTGCTTGGCGATGTTCTGGAATGCGGAGTTGAGCTGCGAGCTGTTCGATGCGGTAAACGAGCTACCACTGCTCGAACAGGTCGTCATGTCGGTGGTCAGCGTCGTGCCGAATGCGATCACCCACAGACGGATCCCCTTGGACTTGATCGCCTCGCAGATCGCCAGATACCGCCGGCGCTGGCGCTCGAGCTGCGTCGGATCGGTGCTGCCGCCGGTCACGCGCCGGTCGTACATCTCGACGCCGTACATGCTGGCGACAAAGTCATAGCTGGTCAGCTGACCGTCCGTCATGAAGATCATGTGGCGGCTGACCGATCCGGGATTGCCCGGATTGGCGTTTACCGTCGACTGGAAGATCCCCTGCGGCGACGCCAGGCGCGCGCCCCAGAGCAGGCCGACATCGTGATAGGTGCCGCCGACTGCGACCAGATTGTTGACATAGGTCTGCACCTGGTCGCGCGTCATGGTCGACAGCAGCGTGGCCTTGCTGGGACAGGCGGTATAGCCGCCGCCCTTGTTCTTGATGCTGGTCGCATCGTCGCGGAAGAAATAGACCTCTTCCCAATAGGGTCGCCACTTGGTTTCCATGCTGTTGGGCACGGCATCGATGTTGAGATCGTGCGCGCCCAGGCTGCCATCGGCGGTGATGCCGCTCGACGTGCTGGCAAAGTTCGCCGCCGCGATCGTGTCGCGCTCCTCGATGCATCCGCCCCAGCGGCTGGTGCTGCCGTCGACTTCGCTCGGCGTGGTGACTGCCGGATTGGCCGACTTGATCGAGCGAATGAAATTGTGCGTCGCAAGGCTGCGCTGTTCATAGATCCACACGACGGTGGCGCCGCTCACCGGCACGGTTGAATCGACCTGCGTCGTGCGCTGCCTCACGCATTGCCTGCTGTCCGAACCGCTCCAGCCCGGAGCTGCGCCGCCCCAGCTGTAGCGGACAAAGGAGACGGTCGTCGTGCTGGTGCCCGAGACAACCGGCGGCAGCGGCGTGCCCGCGGGGTTGGGACTGAAGCCGGTGAAGCTCGAGTTGCTGCCATAGCTGGTGCAATTCTGACGCGATATGTTGGTGCCGCCGCCCGAGATCGTCGAATGCGAACGGTTGGGGCACGAGAACGACTGGTTGCCGCCATAGACCTGGCAATCGACGGTCGTCGTCCGCCAGATCGGACGTCTCGACTGATAGGTCCAGGTATCGGCGACATTGCCCCCGTTCAGCCATTGCGGATTGGCATCGTACAGCAGTTCGCCGACATTCACGTTGGTCGAATAGGGCACGAACGAATAACGGATGCGCGCGTTGCTGCCCGACGAGGCATTGGCAAGCGTATCGTAGAAGCTCATCACCGAATTGCGCAGCGCGCTGATCTTGACGATCGAACCGCCCGAGCCGTTGGGAATCGAATCCAGCATCGACCCGGTCACGTCGAGCACGAAGGTCGTGTCGGTATTCGTGAGGTTGAGCTCGGCCTGGCAGGCGACGTCGATGTTGAGCGTCTTCTTGCCGAACATGCCCATGATCGTGGTCGGCATCACCGCAGACGCCGTACCGGTGACCTGGCTGGTGCCCGACACGTTGTTGGTGTCGAACGTCACGTTGGTGGTGTCGTTATAGCCCGGCTGATAGTTGACGTCGAAAAAGTCGCGCGCCTGGGCCTTGGCGGCGTCGGTGTACGTGCTGGCGGCCATCGCGCGGCGACCCGCGAGTACACCGGCATCGCAGGCGTGCTGCAGTCGCGACTTGACCATATAGGCGCGGCTCATATCGACGGCGCCGCCGATCATCGCCGCCATCGGCAGCACGCTGGCGGCCAGGATGGGCAGCACGTTGCCGCGCTTCGATGCCAGCAGCCGGTTGAGCCACGGGCGCGCATCAGCCTTCGCGGCATCGGCCCGCGCGCTGGTGCCAAAGCGCTGATCTTCGGTGTGGCGGATGGTCATGATGTGGTTAATGCCCCTTAGACGCAGCGTGCCTTGTATCTGCGCAATGGTAAGCAGCCCTCAAAGGGAGATGGTTAAGCCCAAGTTTACCTTGATTTGCCCCGGAAATTGGGGGACTGCGCGCGCCATGGCTCCTCCAGAACCCCCTGTTTCTCCGCTCGTCACGCTGGCGGTCGGCTATGGCGACCGGCAGGTCCGCGACTGGGCCCGGGCGCTGTTTGCCTTCGATGCGCAGATGGCGGGCATTGTGCTGCAGGCGCGCGAGCCGATGCTGGCGCAGATCCGCCTGCAATGGTGGCACGATGTGCTGGCCAAGCCGGTGGCATCGCGTCCTTCGGCCAATCCGGTGCTCGCTGCCCTCGCACCGATCGAGGCGGATGGGCTGGCGCTGGCCGATGCACTGGGACCGGTCATCCGTGGCTGGGAAGCGGCGCTCGAATGCGAGGAGATCGAGGCGATCGCCGATTTCGCAGCGGGCCGGGGGCAGTTGTTCGCGGCCTTTGCGGGGCAGGGGGGCGATGCCGCCGATCTGCAGCGCATCGGCCAGGCCTGGGCACTGTGGGATATGGTGCGCTTCCACCGCCGTACGCCTGCGCTCGATGCCGCCTTCGCGGCGGTCGATACGCGGGCGCTGGAGCGCATCGCGCTCCCCGCGCAGCTGCGCCCGTTGTCGATCATCAACCGCGCGGTGCGGCTTGACATCGCCAAGGGTCGGCTGGATCGTCCATGGGCCGGGCCCGGCCTGTTCGCGCGCCTGGTCTGGCACGGGGTAACCGGACGGTGACCGGCTGACGAGAGGGGGAAGGGCGATGCGGATCCTGTTCGGCGGATTGGGGGCCATCGCCTTGCTGGTCGGCGGTTTCTTCCTCATACGCGCGCAGCAGCAGGACGACGAGCTGGCCGAGATCGTGGCTCCTCCGCCCGAGCCTCAGGACACCGGCCTGCCGATGGCCGATCCGGGCCAGCTGCGTGGTCCGGAACCGCCGCAAGCGACCGAAATGACTCGCGAGGAACGCCGCTTTGCCCGGTTCGATCGCAATGGCGACCGCATCATCACGCGCGAGGAACTGCTCGCCAGCCGCACCAAGGCGTTCAAGGCGCTCGACAAGGACGGCAACAACCTGCTGACCTTCGAGGAATGGGCGGTGGCGACATCGGATCGCTTCGCCAAGGCCGATGAAGACCGCAATGGCCGCCTGTCGCCCGAGGAGTTCGCGACAACCCGGCCCAAGCGCCCGCTACAGCGCTGCAAATGCTGACTATTCGGCGGCGATGACCTTGCCCGCGCCATTGAGCCAGCCCTGCAGATCGGCGCGCGCGCGCGCGGTATAGGCTTCCTTGCGCTGCTTCTTGTGCACCTTGTCCTCGGGCGGCGGGAACAGGCCGAAATTGACGTTCATTGGCTGGAAGTCGCTTGCTTCCGCGCCGCCGGTGATATGGCCCAGCAGCGCGCCGAGTGCCGTCGTGACCGGCGGCGTTGCCAGCTTGCGGCCCTGCAGTTCGGCAGCGGCAAATCGCCCCGCCATCAGCCCGACGCTGGCGCTTTCGACATAGCCCTCGCAGCCGGTAATCTGCCCGGCAAAGCGGATATGCGGCGCCTTGCGCAACCTCAGCTGGCCATCGAGCAGGCGCGGCGAGTTGATGAAGGTGTTGCGGTGCAGTCCGCCGAGCCGCGCGAACTCGGCCCTTTGCAGCCCCGGAATGGTGCGGAACAGCTCCACCTGCGCCCCGTGCTTGAGCTTGGTCTGGAAGCCGACCATGTTCCACAGCGTGCCCAGCTTGTTGTCCTGGCGCAGCTGCACCACCGCATAGGGCCAGCGCCCGGTGCGCGGATTATCGAGGCCGACAGGCTTCATCGGGCCGAAACGCAGCGTGTCCACGCCGCGCGCCGCCATCACCTCGATCGGCATGCAGCCCTCGAAATAGGGCGTGTTCTTCTCCCACTCCTTGAACTCGGTCTTCTCGCCCTCGATCAGGCCGCGATGGAAGGCGAGATACTGGTCCTTGTCCATCGGGCAGTTGATATAGTCCTTGCCGTCGCCTTCGGGCCCCACCTTGTCCCAGCGGCTGGCCATCCAGCAGATGTCCATGTCGATGCTGTCGCGGTGGACGATCGGCGCGATGGCGTCGAAAAAGGCCAGCGCGTCTTCGCCGGTGGCTGCGCCGATCGACTGGGCGAGCGACATGGCGGTGAGCGGGCCAGTCGCGACGATCGTCGGGCCTTCGCTGGGCAGCGTGTCGATCCGCTCGCGCACGATGCGGATATTCGGATGCTCGCTCAGGGCCTTGGTGACGATATCGGAGAAGATGTCGCGGTCCACCGCCAGCGCGGAACCCGCCGGCACCTTGGCCTTGTCGGCGGCTGCCATGATCAGCGAGTCCAGCGTGCGCATTTCCTGGTGGAGCAGGCCGACGGCGTTGCGATCGGCATCGTCGGAGCGGAAGCTGTTCGAGCAGACGAGCTCGGCCAGGCCCTCGGTCTGGTGCGCGGGCGTCATGTCGCCGCTGCCGCGCATCTCGGACAGGCGGACCTTCACGCCTGCCTGGGCGAGCTGCCATGCCGCTTCGGATCCGGCCAGGCCGCCGCCGATGATATGAATCTGGTGTTGGAAATCGTTGCTGTTGCTCATGCGCGTGCAGATAGCGTGTGCGAGGGCATTTGCCCAGCTTGCGCATGATTGGCCTTCGGTGCCATCAGGGGTACGGACGCAAACCGGGGGAAGATACATGGTCGTAAAGCGCGCACTGGCGGAATCGCGGCCCTGGCTGCTGCTGAGCCTCGTGGCGGCGATCAGCTATTATTTCGTCAGCGATGCGCCGATTCCGGGCCTGTATCTCATGCTGTGGAAAGGGCTGGGTGTCGGCTTTCTCGCCGTTTTTGCACTTGCGCGCCACCATTCGCGCGACGGGCAGTTGATCGGCGCGGTGATGGCACTAGGCGCGATCGGTGACATGCTGATTGAGATCGACATGATCTATGGCGCGGTTGCCTTCCTGCTTGGGCATCTGGTGGCGATCTGGCTCTATGCGCGCCACCGCCGGCCACGCGTCACTTTCAGCCAGCGATTGTTCGCGCTGCTGCTGGTGCCGGGTGTCGTCCTGATCGCCTGGGCGCTGCCGATCGATCGCAGCGGAGCAGGGGGCATCGCGTTCTACAGTCTGTTCCTTGCCGTCATGGCGGCGATGGCCTGGATCAGCGATTTCCCGCGCTATCGCGTTGGCACCGGCGCGCTGCTGTTCGTGGTGTCCGATCTGCTGATCTTCGCGCGGCTGGGACCGCTGGAAGGCTCTGCCATCCCCGAATGGCTGATCTGGCCGCTCTATTATTTCGGCCAGTTCCTGATCTGCACCGGCGTGATCCAGAGCCTGCGCCACAAGGACCCGCGCGTCGCCGGTTGATGGAGCGGGGCCAAAGTGTTATAACATCCGTATGAACAAGCCGCTGAAGCTCATCAAGATCGGCAACTCGACCGGCGTCATCCTGCCCAAGGACGTGCTGGCGCATCTGAACCTGTCGCAAGGCGATGAGGTGTCGGTGGTCAAGCAGGCCGATGGCATTGCACTCAAATCTGCGGATCCGGATTTCGACAAGCAGATGTCGGCTGCCCGCGATGTGATGGCGCGTTACCGCAACGCACTTCGCGAACTGGCCAAGTGAGGTGGCCGATTGGATCTGGGTGCGGCACGATGTCGTCCTCGCGCTGCACGATGAACAGATAGCCGAACATGGTGGGCTGAGCGGCATTCGCGATGCTGCTCTGGTCGAAAGCGCGCTCGCTCGACCATTGAACCTCGCCGCTTATGGAGAGCCGGATGCCGCTGATCTGGCGGCAGCTTATGCGTTTGGCCTCGCGCGCAACCACCTGTTCGCTGATGGCAACAAGCGCAGTGCGGCGGTGGTCGCGCTGACCTTTCTGCTGCTCAACGGTATCGAGTTTGAAATCACCGAAGCCGAGCTTGTCGTCATGACGTTAGCGCTCGCCGCAGGCGACCTCACCGAGGATGAGGTCGCCCGCTGGTTTCGCGATCATATCGTGCCGCAAAGCTGAGCCTTATTCGCTCGCGGGCTCGGGATTTTCTGCCGCCTCGTCGCCATTCTCTTCTTCGGCGATGCGCGCGGCGCTGACCACATGCTCGTTATCGGCCACGTTGAACAGCCGCACGCCGGCAGAGTTGCGGCCGATCACGCGCATGGTCGAGAGGCTCAATCGGATGAGCTTGGCCTGATCGGTGACGAGCATCAGCTGGTCCGACTGGTGCGCCGGGAAGCTCGCCAGCACCGGGCCGTTGCGATCGATATTGTCGATATTGGTGATGCCCTGGCCACCGCGTCCGGTGCGGCGATATTCATAGGCGGAGGACAGCTTGCCATAGCCATTGGCGCAGACCGTGAGGATGAACTGTTCTGCCTCGGCGAACTGCGCCATCCGCTCGGGCGAGAGCGTCGGCTGCGCCTCGTTGCCCTTCCAGGGCGCGGCGCGCAGATATTCGTCGCGTTCCTCGGTGGTGGCATCGAAGCCGCCCAGAATCGACAGCGAGATCACCTCGTCGCCTTCGCGCAAGCTCATGCCGCGCACCCCGGTAGAGGTGCGGCTCTGGAACTCGCGCACATCGGTCGCGGCAAAGCGGATCGCCTTGCCCTGGCGCGTGGCGAGCAGCACGTCGTCGCCCTCGGTGAGCAGCGCGACGCCGATCAGCCGGTCGTCCGATCCCTCGTCGAAGCGCATCGCGATCTTGCCGTTCGAGGGGATGTTGGTGAACGCATCCATCGAGTTGCGGCGCACAGTGCCGTTGGCGGTAGCGAACATCACGTGCAGATCGGCCCAGGTATTCTCGTCCTCGGGCAGCGGCAGCACGGTCTGGATGGTCTCGCCCTGCGCCAGCGGTAGCAGGTTGACCATCGGCCGTCCGCGTGTCGCCGGACCGCCCTCGGGCAGGCGCCACACCTTCTGGCGATAGACCTTGCCGTGCGTGGAGAAGAACAGCACCGGCGTGTGCGTCGAGGTGACGAACATGCTGGTGACGGCATCCTCGTCCTTGGTCGCCATGCCGGACCGGCCCTTGCCGCCGCGGCCCTGGGCGCGGAAGGCATCGAGCGGGGTGCGCTTGATATAGCCCTGCAGCGTGACGGTGACGACCATCTCCTCGCGTTCGATCAGGTCCTCGTCGTCGATGCCGTCGGCCGCCGGCGCGATCTCTGACAGGCGCGGCGTGGCGAACTCGCTCTTCACCGCGATCAGCTCGTCGCGCAGCACCTGGTAAAGCTTGGCTCGGTCACCCAAGATAGCCAGATATTCCTCGATGCTCGCGGCAAGCGCCTTCAGCTCGTTGCCGATCTCGTCGCGGCCCAGCGCGGTCAGCCTGTGCAGGCGCAGGTCGAGGATCGCGCGGACCTGAATGTCGCTGAGCGTGTAGGTATCGCCTTCGATCTCCGCCTCGATCGCCTCGACCAGCCGGATATAGGGGGCGATTTCCTCGATCGGCCATTGCCGTGCGATCAGCGCCGCGCGGGCTTCGGCGGGCGAGGCGGACGAGCGGATGATCCGCACCACCTCGTCCATATTGGTCACTGCGACCACGAGGCCGAGCAGGATATGCGCACGGTCGCGCGCCTTGGCGAGTTCGAACTTGGTGCGGCGGGTGATCACCTGCTCGCGGAAGCGGACGAACGCCTCGATGATCTCCTTGAGCGGCAGCACCTCGGGGCGGCCGCCGCGGATCGCGAGCATGTTCGCCGGGAAGCTCGACTGGGCCGGGCTGTGCCGCCAGATCTGATTGAGCACGACTTCGGGCGTTGCGTCGCGCTTGAGGTCGATGACAACGCGTACGCCTTCGCGGTTCGATTCATCGCGAATGTCGCTGACGCCCTCGATCCGCTTGTCCTTGGCGGCTTCGGCGAGCTTTTCGACCAGGCTGTTCTTGCCGAGCTGGAACGGGATCGAGGTCAGCACGATCGAGCGGCGGTCGTTTCGGCCTTCCTCGATCTTGTGCCGTGCGCGCATGATGATCGACCCGCGACCGGTCGAATAGGCGTTGCGCACGCCTGCCTGGCCCAGGATCAGCGGCGCGGTGGGGAAGTCGGGGCCGGGCACGATCTTCATCAGATCTTCCAGCTCTATCATCGGATTGTCGATCCACGCGAGGCACGCGTCGATCACTTCGCCGAGGTTGTGCGGCGGAATGTTGGTCGCCATGCCGACCGCGATGCCGCCAGCGCCGTTGACGAGCAGGTTGGGGAAGCGCGCGGGAAGCACCTGCGGCTCGTCGCGCGAACCATCATAGTTGGGCGTGAAGTCGACGGTGTCCTTGTCGAGATCGTCGAGCAGGCTGTTGGCGACCTTGGCGAGGCGTGCCTCGGTGTAACGCATCGAGGCTGGCGGATCCGGGTCCATCGATCCGAAATTGCCCTGGCCGTCGATCAGCGGCACGCGCATCGACCAGTCCTGGGTCATGCGCGCCAGGGCGTCGTAGATCGCGCTGTCGCCATGCGGGTGATAGTTACCCATGACGTCGCCGACGATCTTGGCGGACTTGCGATAGGGTCGGCCAGCGACGAAGCCGCCTTCCTGGCTGGCGAAGAGAATGCGGCGGTGGACGGGCTTCAGCCCGTCGCGGACATCGGGCAGGGCGCGGCTGACGATGACCGACATGGCATAGTCGAGATAGCTCGACCGCATCTCGTCGACGATGTCGATGCGTTCGATTTCATTGGGTTCCGCGGTTGCGGTGGTATCGTTCATTCCATGCGCCTTTTATGCCTTTTGTGACGCTTTCGCGTCAGCATCGGCTCTAGGCGACAGAGTGCGGAAAAGCCAGCTTTTGCGGGCGTTTTACGGGTATTTTTCAACAGGAAAAACAGGCGCTTGGCAGCGCGCCAAAGTCAGGGCTGAATGGCGCTGCCGTCAAAGGCGAAGATACCGCCCGAATCGGCCGCAGAAAGCCCGTCGAGCACGTCCAGCATCATGCCCGCGCTGCGGTCCGCATCGAACAGCTTGCCGTCTGCGACATTGGCCTGGAAGGGCTTGCTCAAGGCGGTGTCGACCGTTCCGGGGTGCAGGGCGACCGCGATCGACTGGTCGTTGCGACGCCCCCATTCGATCGCGATGTTGCGGATCGTCATGTGCAGCGCCGCCTTGGCCGCGCGATAGCCGTACCAGCCGCCCAGCCGATTGTCCGAGATGCTGCCGACGCGCGCGCCGATCGCGGCGAACATGGCAGGGGCCTTGCGCGGCATCAGCGGCACGAAATGCTTGGCGACGAGCGCCGGGCCGATGGTGTTGACCGCAAAGTTGCGCGCCATCCAGGCCGCATCGAGATCCTTCATGCTCTTTTCCGGCCCGCGTCCGTCTGCGTGAAGCAGGCCTGTGGCGACGATCACCCGGTCGGGGGCTAGGCCCCGGTCAGCAAGACGCGCTGCCGCCGCAGCGATGCTCGCCTCGTCCTCGAGATCGATATGACCTTCGCCGGAAAGGCTGCGGGCAAGCGCGATCACCGTATCGCCGCGCGCCCCAGCCTGCCGGACGAAGGCCGCGCCGATGCCGCCCGACGCGCCGATGATGACCGTGGTGCGGCTCATGCGCGCACGAAGCGCCAGATGTCGTTGTCGCTCGCCTCGGCATCGAAGCGATAGCCGTCGCTGTCGAAGCCCTTGAGCGCCTCCGGCTCGGCATGCCGGTTCTCGCACAGGAAACGCGCCGCCATGCCGCGTGCGCGCTTGGCATCGAAGCTGACGAAACGCGGCCCCTTGGGCCCCTGCTGGCGGAAATCGGCGGTGATGACGCGGATGCCGCGCTTGGCCAGCCCCTTGCCGGCAGCAGCGAAATATTCCTGGCTGGCAAGGTTGATCACGGTGTCGCCGCCGCTCGCGCTCAGGTCCTCGGCGATCGCGGCGGCAATCCGGTCACCCCAGAAGGCGACCAGCGAATTGTGTCGCGGTGCCCAGCGCGTCCCCATTTCAAGACGATAGGGGCGGATGCTGTCGAATGGTCGCAGCAGGCCATACAGGCCCGACAGGATGCGCACATGGGTTTGCGCAAAGTCGAGCGCGGGCTCTTCGAGCGTCTTGGCCTCCAGCCCGGTATAGACATCGCCGTTGAACGCGAAGGCTGCAGGCCGCTCGGGCTGGTCGTAAAAACCGCGATAGCGCGCATAGTTGAGATCGATCAGCGCATCGGACACCGGCATGATCTGCTTCATCTTCGCCTTGCTCAGCCGCGCGGCGGATTTCACCAGCCGTTCGGTCTCCGGCTCGAAGCGGGGCTCGCTCGGGCTGATGGCAGGGGCGGGCGAATCGAAATCCAGCGATTTGGCGGGGGAAAGCAGGATGATCATGATGGCCAGCGCATAGACGAGCGACGAACCGATGCAAAGGCCATCGAACATAGTCGGACGAGCAGGGCTTGCGCCCGCTTGTCACCGCCGCCATCGGCTTTTTGGACCGGAACCGCAAAGGTCGTTGTCCGTTCCAGCCAGAGCCATTAAGGACGGCTTCATCAACCAGCCGCCAAAGGCTGACAGGTGATCGGCAGCTCAGGCTTTGCCGTGTTTTAGTTCGGAGGATAACATGCGTCGCATTTCCCGTTTCAACATGGCCCTGATGCTGGCGCTGGCCGGAACCACCGCGGTTTCGCTGGCGCTGCCGGTCGATGGAGCCTTTGCCCAGCGCGCCGAAAAGAAGGGCAAGAAAGGCAAGGATGAAGCGCCGCAGATGGAACTGAGCGCCGAGTTCCGCAACGCCTTCTCGGCTGCCCAGACCGCCTTTGGCGCCAGCGATTTCGTCACGGCAGAAGCCAAGCTGAACGAAGCCGCCGCGGTCGCCGCGAGCGCCGACGAGAAATATCTGACCGGCAAGCTGACGCTGCAGATCGGCCTCAAGAAGAATGACGAGGCGATGCAGATGAAGGGCATCGAACAGGCGCTGGCGAGCGGCAAGTCGACCGACGCCGAGAAGAAGACCTTCAACAGCTTCATCGGCGAAAAGGCGCTGCTGAAGAACGATTTCGCGCGCGCCCGCCAGTATCTGACGGCTGCGGTCGAGGCGGGTCAGAATGGTCCGGTGAACCTGTTCCAGCTGGCCGAAGCGCATTTCGGCGAGGCGATCGCCAAGTCGGGCGGCCGCAGCATCGATGCGACCAACGCGCCGATCGCTGCCGCAGGCCTGCCGTATCTGCAGCGCGCGGTGGAAGCGGACCTTGCCGGTACCAAGCAATATTCGGCAAGCTGGGCCAAGCGCGGCTTCCAGATCGCGCGGGCGACCAAGACCGACAGCAGCGTCTTTGCCAACCTGCTGCTCCGCGCCGACGCGGGCAAGGGTGCGTGGCACGAGGTGGTGCAGGCCGTGCAGGCCGATAACCGCAACTTCACCAGCGAGCAGAATCTCGATGCGATGCGCCTGCTGCGCATGGCGGGCGGCATGACCAGCGCCAGCGATTATCAGGAATATATCGAAGCCGCCGGCGCCGCGCGTCGTCCGACCGAAGTCATCGCGCTGATCGAGGAAGGCAAGGCCGCGGGCATCATCACCGACGGCAATGCCTATTTCAAGGATGCGCTGGCTACCGCCAGTGGCGCGCGCGGCGAATATGTCGCGACGCTCCCTGAGTCCGTGCGCGATTCGCGTGGCAAGGCGACCGCCACCGTCACGCTGGCAACCGCGGACGCGCTGCTTGCGAACAAGCAATATGCCGAGGCCGAAGAGCTGGCGGGCATCGCCGTGACCAAGGGCGCGACCGACAAGGAACGCGCGCTGATGGTCCAGGCGATCGCGCAGGTGGCGCAGGGCAAGTACGAACCCGCGCGTCAGACGCTGGCTGGCGTCACCGGCGTGCGCGCTCCGCTCGCCAAGCTGTGGACGCTGTACATCGACCAGAAGGCAGGCGCTGGCGCGACTGCTCCCGCCGCCTGATCACGCGCAAGCCGATCAGCAAAAAGGCAGGCCAGGCAATCCGCCCGGCCTGCCTTTTTCGCGTCCGGCAAAGGCGATCATTCCTCGAGCGGCACGCCCGGCTGCTGCTTGCTGGTGCGGATGGTCAGCGATGTCTTGACGCTGGCGACATTGGCTGCGGGTGTCAGCTTCGACGTCAAGAACGCCTGGAATTCCTGCAGGTCGCGCGCCACGATCTTGAGGATGAAGTCGATCTCGCCGTTGAGCATATGGCATTCGCGCACCTGGGGCAGGGTGCTGACATGCTCCTCGAAGGCCTTGAGATCGCTCTCCGCCTGGCTCTTCAGGCTGACCATCGCGAACACGGTGATCGCAAAGCCCAGTTTCTGCGGGTCGATATCGGCATGATAGCCGCGAATGATGCCGGCTTCCTCCAGCGCCCGCACGCGGCGCAGACAGGGCGGCGCGGTCAGCCCGACGCGGCTCGCGAGCTCGACATTGGTGATCCGCCCCTCATCCTGGAGCCGGGTCAGCAGCTGCCGGTCGATATGGTCCAGACTTGACACGATTTTTCCCCTGGCTTTGCTAGGCAACCGCCGGTGCCGACGGTGGGTTGCCATCGTCGGCCGCGTGCAAGCTGCGGTATTTGGGCGTGAAGCAGAAATAATCCGCAACATCACGCCACCTACCTATAATATAATTATTCGGTAACGCAATTGTCCCACATTGCGACGCGATAAAAAGCGCCCTTTCGCAGGCGAGCCGACGGAGCTATCCCTTGTGCCGATCGGTCGGCTGCGTGTAACGAACACGGCCCGCCGATCCAACAAATCGTGCTGTTCCAAGGACCTTGCCCAAGCCGATGCGCTACGACGACCGCCTTTCCACCGTCCTGGCCGGTAGCGTCCCCACTGGCGGAGCGGCAGTGGCGCAATATCGCCAGCTGGTGGACCTGCTCGGGCAAATCGGCGGCAATGATCTCGACGCGCGCCACGCGCCTGCGCTGGCGCGGATCCACGAACTGCGCACCAGTGTGAGCGATGCCGATCGGCTGCTGACCGTGCAGTGCCTTTCCGGGCGGCTGGTGTCGCCGGTGCTGGTGCAGTATCTCGCATCGGAGCGTCCCGAAATCGCCAGCGCGGCGATCCGCGCCGCACGGCTGGACGACGAAAGCTGGGCGACGCTCGTCCCCGCGCTCCCCACGCGCGCGCGCGGTTTCCTGCGCCATCGCCGCGATATCGGCCCGCGCACGCAGGCCCTGCTCGACCAGCTGGGGCTCTACGATACCGCGCTTCCCGCCGCAGAGGTTCAGGTGGCGGCCGAAACTGCGGCACCCACCGAGCACGACCCGGTGGCCCAGGCCCCCGAAGCCGAACCTGCCGCGCCGCCACCGGTCGACACCGAAACGATCCTCGAACCCGAGGCCGCGGCCGAGCCGGTTGCCGCGCCCGAGCCTGCCGCTTTGCCGATTGTCGATCCCGAACCGGTGGTCGAACCCGAACCCGCACCGGTCGCCGCCAGTCCGCAGAGCATCGGCGAAATCGTCAAGCGGATCGAGGCGCTGCAGGAGGTCCGCATCCGTCAGGCGATGGAGCAGGAGCCCCCCAGCCGCGATGGCTGGCAGCAGCTCGAACAGACGCTCGGCACGCCGGAAAGCCCTGCCGCCGAACCGGTCGAGACGGCTAGCGCCCTGCCCGAGGGGCATCAGCATTTCCAGTTCGCCACCGGCATCGACGGCAGCATCAGCAGCACGCGCGGCATGCTGCTTGGCATGGTGCACGGGCTTTCGCTCGCTCAGCCGGCGCTGAGCGGCTTTCGCGGCGTCGATGCCTCGGTCGCGACGGCGTTCAGTCGTCGCATGCCGATCCGCGGGGGGCGGGCCGATCTGGGCAGTGCCGCGTCGCTGGCGGGCGAATGGCGCGTCGATGCCGATCCGTGCTTCGACCGCGCGACCGGCCGTTTCACCGGCTATAGCGGAACGCTGCGGCGCCCGATGCCCTGGGAAAGTGCGGGGCCGGATGCGGCAGCATCGGGGCTGACCTGGCGCGATGGCCTGCGCCAGATCGTGCATGAACTGCGCACACCACTCAATGCGATCATGGGCTTTTCCGAGATTATCGAGCAGCAGCTGTTCGGCCCCGTGCTCAGCGAATATCGCGAGATGGCGCAGCGCATCCGCCAGGACGCGCGGCAATTGCTGAACGGCTTTGACGATCTGGACACCGCGCTCAGGCTCGACCGCAACGCGATCGACGATCCCGATGGCCATGTCGCGCTGAGTGAGCTCGCCGAACGCCTGTCTGCTCGGGTGCAGCCACTGCTCGACTATGCGGGGGCATCGCTGGTTCTGGGTCCGGTTCCGCAGGCTTCGGTGATTGCCATGTCGGCCCAGGCGCTCGACCGCATCGTTCCGCGCCTAGCCGGTGCGCTGATCGGCAGCTGCGAGGCGGGCGAGACCCTGCACGTGCAGTTCGTCGATCACAGCTCGACCGTCGACATCCTGTTCAGCCGCCCGAAAACGCTCGCCGGGCTCGATGAAGCGGCGCTGTTCGATGTCGACCGCACCGATGCCGGGCCGCGCGACGGCGGTCCGCTGCTTGGCCTGGGCTTCTGTCTCAGGCTGGTGCGCAACCTGCTCGCCAGCCATGGCGGCGCGCTCGCGATCGAGGACGAAGCTCTGCGCTTGACCTTGCCCGAGGCGGGGATTAGCGCAGAAGCCGCACGATCCTAGGCGGGAGGAGCGAGCACGGAGTGGCGACCGGGGGGGGCCAGGCCGATCATTTGCGACGCTGCGAGACATGAGCGCATGACCTTTGCAAGATTGCCGGGCAAGGATGACTTTGTTCGCTTTTCGCCCGAATTCGGCCAGCGTTATCTGGTGACGGTCGATGTCGAGGAAGAGTTTGACTGGACCCGGCCGATCGAGCGCGAGGGCTATTCGCTCGAAGCGGTCGAGGCGATCACCGATTTCCAGAAACTGTGCGAGGATTATGGCGTAACGCCCTTGTATCTCGTCGACTGGCCGGTGATTTCGGACCCGCGCGGGCGCGAGATTTATGGCGCTCTGGTGCGCGAAGGGCGGGCCGAGGTCGGCATCCAGCTGCACCCCTGGGTCAATCCGCCATTCGAGGAAGAGGTCAACCAGCGCAACACTTATGCTGGCAACCTGCCCAAGGAGCTCGAGCGCGCCAAGTTTTTCAAGCTGCGCGATGCGATTGCCGAGGTGACCGGCAAGCAGCCGATTGCCTATCGCGCCGGTCGCTATGGCATTGGCGGCGAAACGCTCAACCTGCTGCGCGAGGCGGGGGTGCTCTACGACACCTCGGTGCGCGCCAATTTCGATTACAGCAAGGCGGAAGGACCCGATTTCTCGCAATATCCGCTCGAGCCCTATTGGCTTGACCGCAAGCTGGGTATTGTCGAGCTGCCGGTAACCTCGGTCTATTGGGGCCTGTTGCGCCGTCAGGGAACGCTGTTCCCGCTGGCCCAGATGGCAGGTGTCACGAAATCGCTGATGGCACGTGGGCGGCTGCTCGAGCGGATCTCGCTGACGCCCGAGGGCATCTCGATCGACGAGGTGGTGCGCGGTATCGACATTGCGCTCGACGATGGGCTGCCGGTGCTCAATTTCTCGTTCCATTCACCGTCGCTCAAGCCGGGCTATACGCCCTATGTCCGCAAGGACGAGGATGTGACCGCGTTCTACGACTGGTGGCATCACGTGCTGTCCTATCTCGCGCAGCGCGGGGTGAAGCCGACCAGCATTGCGGATATCGACGCCAATATCCTGAGATGATGCCGGTGCGCGTTGTGCGCTAAAACCCATGCCGAGGCTTTTCGCGCTTGCCATCCAGCCCCGCGCTGGGCTAACCGCGCCTCTGGCACAGCCGGGACGGGCCTGTAGCTCAGTTGGTTAGAGCTGGCCGCTCATAACGGCTAGGTCGGGGGTTCGAGTCCCTCCGGGCCCACCAGTCCGTCCGGAAAGACACCGCCAGGAGCCGACCAGAACTGGCCGGATCGGGGAGTAGCGCAGCCTGGTAGCGCATCTGCTTTGGGAGCAGAGGGTCGCAGGTTCGAATCCTGTCTCCCCGACCAATTTTTATTTTCTGTTTTGAGACAGATACTTGGTCGGATGGCTTGTGTTTTGAATATACAGAAAAATATACAGTCGTGCGAGCGTGCGTCCGGCTTGCCCATGTGTGGCCAACCAGCGACGAGGCAGCAAAGCAGATCGTCATTCCGATGAAGGACGATTCGGACGGGTCCTCGGGCGATCATGTCTAAGGCAAAGGTCATTGCGCCTTCTCGGTGTTGTCGATGGCTTCGCTAGGCGGGGCGCAACCCGATCTGCGCGCCGATCCCTTGGTGCTCATTCTGGCGACCGGTTTCGCGCAGCCTATTGCGCCGGTCCTGCAACCCTATTTCGATCTCAGGCCGCCGCTGCGCGGCCAACCGGCAGTGCTCCTGACAATCTGAACCGATTTGTCGGACCCGCCGGGGTGTAACTCTATCCTATGCGCTTGGCTCCGGCCCTGTCGGAGCTTTTCACCGTGCATCAATTGCAGAATGTCTGCGCGGACGCCTGTCCGGCGGCCGCGCCCCATATCGATACCCTCGTCGATCCTGCCCAGCGGCCGCCGGTCATACTGCTAATGCAGGAGAACCAATCGCACCTCTCGCGCGATGCGAGCCTGTGCTTCAGCGTCATCGGCTTCCTGTTCATGATCACCAGCACCGCGCCCGCGCGCGAGCGGCTCGAGCTGGTCGAGGCCGCGCTCGCCGAAGCGAGGGGACGCTGATCGTAACGTCTTCAACGAACACGTCGCCGTGCATCGCATACCTGCGCCGCACCCATCACCGTGTCTGGGCAGCGATGCGCCCCGTGATGCGCTGCGTCGAGCGTAAGCGGCTGATGGCATAAAAACCCACATGGCATCTTTATGGATTGAGCGGTTTCGGGACCCGTCCTCGCGCACAACGTTCTGATCCGGCAGCTGAACATCACCAGCAAATGCAGGACGCAGATCAAGGAGCATCGATCAAAAGGCACCCCGGGACCGCCATTCTTGTCGGCCCCGGGGTGCGAGTTTCGACGAGTCTGGCGGGACAATTCTCGTCAGGGCAAGACGCATCTTGCCGGCCGCCGGATGACGCATGACGCCGTAAAATATCCATGTGCCTCAACGCCTTGCGGCATGAAATCCTCGTGAAACCCGCGCTCGGTGCCGAGTGATGAAAGCGATTTTCATGCGTTTTTCATGCCGCTCGCCGCTTTTGCACCGCGCATTTTCACGGGTCTCAGGCGCACCTGACGCTCCGCCAACCAAGGAGCTCCTATGTCCTTCGATCTTGCGCTTGCCGGCGTCGTCGCCGTCGGCCTGCTGGTGTATCTTGTCGTCGTTCTGATGACCCCGGAGCGCTTCTGATGGAGCGCGCGTCCCTTTTCGAACGCAAGCTCGTCGTTCCGGCCCTGCGCGACTCCTTCGTCAAGCTCGACCCGCGCACGCTGGTCCGCAATCCGGTGATGTTCACGACCGCCGTGGTAGCTGCCGTCGCCACCGTGGTGATGGTTCGCAACCTGGCTACGGGCAGCGGCGATCCGCTGTTCGAGGGCCAGCTAGTCTTCTGGCTCTGGCTCACGGTGCTGTTCGGCAACTTTGCCGAAGCGCTGGCCGAAGGGCGTGGCAAGGCGCAGGCACAGTCGCTGCGCTCCACCAAGGACCAGCTCATTGCCTTCCGCATCGGGCAGGATGGCAAGCTTGCCGAAATCCCTGCCACGCAGCTCCACGCGGGTGATGTAGTGCGGGTTATCCAGGGGCAGCCGATTCCCGCCGATGGCGAGGTCGTGGCCGGTGTGGCCTCGGTCAACGAGGCGGCGATCACCGGCGAAAGTGCGCCGGTCATTCGCGAAGCGGGTGGCGATCGGTCTGCTGTAACCGCCGGCACCATGGTCATTGCCGACCAGATCGACGTGAAGGTCACGGCAGAACCCGGCAGCGGGTTTCTCGATCGCATGATCGCACTCGTCGAAGGCGCCAGCCGCCAGAAGACGCCGAACGAGATCGCGCTCACGGTTCTGCTCACCGGCCTGACACTGATCTTCCTGATCGCCGTCGGCACCCTTCCTGCCTTTGCCGCTTATGCCGGGGGCGAGATTGCGGTGCCCGTGCTGATCGCGCTGTTCGTCGCGCTCATCCCCACCACGATTTCGGGGCTGCTTTCAGCGATCGGCATTGCGGGCATGGACCGGCTGATCCGCTTCAACGTGCTCGCCAAGTCGGGCCGCGCGGTTGAGGCGGCGGGCGATATCAGCACGCTGCTGCTCGACAAGACCGGGACGATCACCATCGGCGACCGTCAGGCCAGCGAGTTCGTGCCGCTGCCCGGCGTGGCCCTGGCCGATCTGGTCGCGGCTGCGCGCCTCTCGAGCCTTGCCGATACGACGCCCGAGGGCCGGTCGATCGTGGCTCTGGCCGGCGACGGAGATGCGATGCCTGAAGGGGCTGAACCGATCGCGTTCACCTCGCAGACGCGTGTCAGCGGACTGATGATCGGCGAACGCGCGCTGATCAAGGGTGCGGTCGATGCCGTGCTGCGGCGACTGGGCGACAAGGCTGATCCGACCGCTGCTGCCGCGCTCCATCAAGCCTCCGAGGGCATTGCCCGGTCGGGCGGCACGCCGCTGGCCGTCGCCGATGGCAACCGGCTGCTCGGCGTCATCCACCTCAAGGACATCGTCAAGGCGGGGATTCGCGAGCGCTTTGCCGAACTCCGCCGCATGGGCATCCGCACGGTCATGATCACCGGCGACAATCCGCTCACCGCCGCGTCGATCGCGGCCGAAAGCGGCGTGGACGATTTCCTCGCCGAGGCGACTCCCGAAGACAAGCTGGCGCTGATCCGCAAGGAACAGGCGGGCGGCAAGCTGGTCGCGATGTGCGGCGATGGCACCAATGACGCGCCCGCGCTGGCGCAATCGGATGTCGGCGTCGCGATGAACACCGGCACCCAGGCCGCGCGCGAAGCGGGCAACATGGTCGATCTCGACAGCGATCCGACCAAGCTGATCGAGATCGTCGGCATCGGCAAGCAGTTGCTGATGACGCGTGGGGCGCTCACCACCTTCTCGATCGCCAATGACGTGGCGAAATATTTCGCCATCCTGCCTGCCATCTTCGTCGTGCTCTACCCCTCGCTGGGCGTGCTCAACGTGATGGGACTGGCAACGCCGTCGAGCGCGATCCTGTCGGCGATCATCTTCAACGCGATCATCATCCCGCTGCTCGTGCCACTGGCGCTCAAGGGCGTCGCCTATCGTCCGATGCCCGCCGCCAGGCAGTTGCTGCGCAATCTGGGCATCTATGGCCTGGGCGGCGTGATCGCGCCGTTCATCGGCATCAAGCTCATCGACATCGCCGTCGCCGGCCTCGGCCTGGCCTGAGCGAGAGGACCTAACATCATGCTTGCATCCCTACTTACCGTCGCCATCGTCGTCGGCGGTTCGATACTGCTCTCCTGGCCGCTCGGCCGCTATATGGCTGCGCTGTTTTCGGGGCGCTTTGCCAGCGCGGACGGCACTTTCGCCAAGCTTGGCGGGTCCTCGGCCGATCAGGACGGGAAGGCCTATTCGATCGCGCTGCTGGCGTTCAACGCCGTCATGTTCGCGTTCGTGTTCGCGCTGCTGTCGCTCCAGCACCTGCTGCCGCTCAACCCGGACGGCCAGGGACCAGCCTCGATCCATCTCATCTTCAACACCACGGCCTCGTTCGTCACCAACACCAATCTCCAGCATTATTCGGGCGAGAGCACCTGGAGCTATCTCGCCCAGCTTGCCGGGCTGATGTGGTTGCAGTTCGTTTCGGCAGCGACCGGCATCGCCGCGCTGGCAGCGCTCGCGCGCGGGATTGGCGGCCAGAAGAGCATGGGCAATTTCTTCATCGACCTGCAGCGCGCTTCGTTCGGGGTGCTGCTGCCGTTGGCGATTGCCGTTGCGCTTGTTCTCGCGATTTCCGGTGTGCCGATGACGTTCAACGGTGCTGCCGAGGTGACGACGCTCGAAGGCGCGGTCCAGACGATCGCGCGCGGCCCTGCGGCGGCATTCGTCGCGATCAAGCAGCTCGGCACCAATGGCGGCGGCTTTTTCGGCCCCAATTCGACGCATCCGCTCGAGAATCCGACCTTCTGGGCCAATCTGGTCGAGATGGCGTCGCTCATCCTCATTCCGATGGCTTGCGTCTGGATGTTTGGTCGCATGATCGGACGGACCAAGCACGCCGTTGTCATTTTCGGCGTGATGGCAGCCTTGCTGCTGGTCAAGATCACCGCCGTCATGGCGTTTGAATCGACGCCGACCCAGGCCTTTGCCCAGCTGCCGGTGGTGCAGGATGTCGGCAATCTTGAAGGCAAGGAACTGCGGCTTGGGGCGACCACCGGTCCGCTCTGGGCGGCGCTGACCACCTCCACCAGCAACGGCTCGGTCGGCGCGATGCACGACAGCCTCAACCCGCTTGCTGGCCTCGTCCCCATGGCGGGCATGTGGCTCAACGAGACCTTTGGCGGCGTGGGCGTCGGCATGATCAACATGTTCCTGTACATCGTCGTCGCGGTGTTCGTCGCGGGCATGATGGTCGGCCGCACGCCCGAATATCTGGGCCACCGGATCGAGGGGCGCGAGATGCGGCTCGCGGTGCTGGCGCTGATCAGCCATCCGCTGCTGATCCTGGGCGGCACGGCGCTGTTCGCCGCTACCCCCTGGGGCACCGACACGCTCGCCAATGTTGGCGCGCATGGATTTTCGGAGATCCTGTACGAGTTCAGCTCGTCGGCGGCGAACAATGGTTCGGGCTTCGAGGGGCTTGGCGACAATACTGGCCCGTGGAACTGGGCGACGGGTATCGTGATGCTGATCGCGCGCTTCCTGCCCATCCTGGTGCCGCTGGCGATCGTCGGTTCGCTGATGAGCAAGCGCCGCAGCGCGGAAAGCGCAGGTACGCTGAGCGTCGAGAGCAGCACCTTCGGCATCATGCTGCTGATCACGATCCTGATCTTCGGCGCGCTCACCTTCTTGCCGGCGGCTGCCCTGGGCCCGATTGCCGAACACGTCACGCTGATGCGCTGAACCGGACCAAAGCAAAGGACATAAGGACATGACGACCTATCTTCTCCCCTCGCTCCGGCTCTGGATCGTGAGCCTTCTGGTGTGCGCGCTCGGTTATTCGGCGCTGGTGTACGGCTTCGCGCAGACGGTGGCACCGTTCCAGGCCGAAGGCTCGATCCTGATGCGCGACGGCAAGCCGGTGGGCAGCGCGCTGATCGCGCAGAATTTCGCGCAGGAGCGCTATTTCTGGCCGCGCCCGTCTGCTGCCGATTATAACGGGGTGGGAGCGGCGGGCAGCAACCTGTCGCCGACCAGCGACAAGCTCAAGCAGCGCGCGTCCGAGACGGTATCGCGTTACGCGGCCGCCGACGACAATCCGCTGCCGGCGGATCTGGTGGCGGCATCGGGCGGCGGGCTCGACCCGCATATCTCGCTCGCGGGCGCGCGCTATCAGGCGGGGCGCGTCGCCGCTGCCCGCGCGCTGCCGGTGGCCGATGTCGAGACGCTGATCGACCGGATGGCCTTTGCTCCCGGTGGCCCGGCCGCACCCGACCGGATCGTCAATGTGCTCGAGCTCAATCTGGCTCTCGACCGGCTTGCGCGCTAAGCGGGAGCGACGATGACCGACAGCTCTCCCTCCAACGATGCCGAACGGTACCTCAGAATCGCCAAGGCCGAACAGCGCGGCCGATTGACGGTCTATCTCGGCGCAGCTCCGGGGGGCGGCAAGACCTACCGGATGCTGCAGGAAGCGGCGCGGCGCAGGGCAGAGGGCGAGGATGTCGTTGTCGGGGTCGCCGAAACACACGGGCGAGGCGAGACGGCAGCGCTGCTCGCCCCGTTCGAGATCCTGCCGCGCCGCGCGGTCGATCATCAGGGGCACCGGCTGGAGGAATTCGATCTCGATGCCGCGCTGGCCCGGCGACCCGGACTGATCCTGGTCGATGAACTTGCGCACACCAATGCGCCAGGAAGCCGCCACCCCAAGCGGTGGCAGGATGTCGCCGAACTGCTCGCCGAGGGGATTGACGTCGCCTCGACGGTCAACATCCAGCATATCGAGAGCCTGAACGATCTCGTTGCCGGGTTCACGCATGTCCGGGTGCGCGAGACCATTCCCGACAGCTTTCTGGAAGACGCCGAACTGATCGTTGTCGATCTGCCGCCCGAGGCGCTGATCGAGCGACTACGCGCGGGCAAGGTCTATCTGCCTGACACGGCGGGCCGCGCGCTCGCCAATTTCTTCACCCCCAACAAGCTGGCCGCATTGCGCGAACTGGCGCTGCGCTTTGCCGCGCACAACGTCGATCGCCGGCTCAGCAGCCAGCTCGAACTGAGCGGCGAGCGGGCCGATTTCGTCTCCGGCGAACGGCTGCTGGTGGCGGTCAGTCCCGGGCGTGGCGGCGCGCGTGTCGTACGCCATGCCAAGCGCCTTGCCGATCTGCTCCACGCGCCCTGGACCGCAGTGGTGGTGGAGAGTGCCGGCGCGCGTGCGGTATCCGGTAGCCAGCGAGAGCAGCTCGCCGACAATCTCGCGCTGGCGGCGTCGCTAGGTGCATCGCTGATGACCATCGCGGCGCAGGATGTCGGCCAGGCGCTGGTCGATCAGGCCAAGGACCTGCGCGCCAGCCAGATCGTGATCGGCAAGAGCAGGCGCAGCCGCTGGTTCGAATGGCGGCATGGGTCGATCGTGCAGGACGTCATCCGCCGCGCGCGCTCCATCCCGGTGCATGTCGTCCCGCTCGACGAGGCCGACGAGAAACCGCTCCGCCCCTATGACCCCTATGACCAGCGCGACAATGTCATCGCGTTCGTCTCCATCGGGGCGGTGGTGGGTTTGCTGTTTCTGCTCAAGGACTGGATCGCGCCGGGGGCCATCGACATGCTGCTGCTGGTGCCGGTCACGGTATCGGCCATGTTCCTGCGGATGCGCGCTGCCTTGTGGGCCGCGCTCTGGGCGGCGCTGGCCTATAATTTCTTCTTCATTCCGCCGCTCTACACGCTTTCGATCAGCAGCCCTTCGGACGTCGTGACCTTTATCGTGCTCGCCGGTGTGGCCGCAGTGATCGGCGTTCTGGCCGGCAAGGTCCGGCAGCAGGCCCAGATCAGCGCTGGGGTCGCGCGGCTCAACGCCTCGCTTGCCCGCTTTGCCGGCCTGATGGGCGCATTGTCCGACCGCGATGAGACTGCAAACGTCGCCTGCCGTGAAATCGGTATGCTACTCGACGTCGAAGCGGTCATCGTCTCGCTCGAAGACGGAAACGTCGTCGTTCGCGGCAACCCGACCTTTGCCGAGCTCGACATGGTGGACGAGACGGCGGCGCGCTGGGCGCTGGAACATGGACAGGCTGCCGGGCGAGACACAGGCACGCTTGCATCGGCAGACTGGCAGTTCCATCCGCTCAAGACGGCATTGGGCACCATGGGCGCGCTGGGCGTGGCGCGTTCGTCGAAGGAGCGGGTGATCCGCCCCGACGATGCGACGTTGCTCGCGTCGCTGGTCGATCAGACCGCGCTGGCGCACGAGCGGCTGGTGCTGGAGGCCGAAGCGCGGCAGGTCGAGGGTCTGCGCGAGCGCGACCGGCTGCGCGGGGCGCTGCTCGGCAGCATCGCGCATGACCTGCGCACGCCGCTGACGGCGGTGATCGCCGCGACCGAGGCCATTCCTGCCGAAGGTGCCTATGCTGATGAAGTGCGGATCGCGCGCAGCGAGACGCGCCGGTTGCAGCGGTTTCTCAACGATCTGCTCGAAGCCTCGCGGATCGAGGACGGGTCGATCGAACCGAGATGGGAAAGCCTCGACCTGACCGACATCATCCATGCCGTGCTGCGCGATCTGAGGCAGGATCGGCCCGGCAGCCGCGTGGTGGCCAGCATCGATCCCGATTGCCCGATCATCCAGAGCGACCCGCTGCTGCTGCGGCACGTGCTCATCAACCTGATCGACAATGCACTCAAATTCTCGCCCGCCGGTTCGCGCGTCGATGTCGAGCTGCTTTGCGGCCCCGATGCGGCCTTGTGCCGAGTGGCAGACCGTGGACCCGGCCTGCCAGCCGATCGCGACGGACTGTTCGACCGCTTCCATCGCCTCGAGGGCAGCGACCGCGTGGGCGGATCGGGCCTCGGTCTGTGGATTGCCAAGAACTTCATCGAGGCGGTAAGGGGCAGCATCACGGCGTCGAACCGGGAAGGCGGCGGGGCCGTGTTCGAGATAAGCCTGCCACTGACCGCGCCCGCACCGGAACAAGACCATGAGCAGAATGCGTAGCGATGTGCTCATCATCGACGATGAGGCCGCTATCCGTCGCCTCTTGACCGGTGCGCTGGATCGTAGCGGCCTCACGCATGTCGAGGCGGGCACAGCCGGCGAGGCGCTTCGCCTCGCCATTGCCGAACCTGCGCCGCTGGTCGCGCTGCTGGACCTGGGGCTGCCTGATCGCGATGGGCTGGAGATCGTGCCCCAGCTTGCGGGCCATGGGCTGGCTGTCATCGTGCTCACCGCGCGCGATGCGACTGGGGAGAAGGTCGCTGCGCTCGACCTTGGTGCCGACGATTTCGTCACCAAGCCTTTCGACACAGAGGAACTGCTCGCGCGCGTCCGATCGGCCATTCGGCGGAAGAGTGGCCCCGTCGCCGATCCGGCTGTCCGCCAGTTTCAGGAAGGCATGATCGATCGGTCCGCGCATCGCGTCACCATACGCGGTAGCCAGATCGATCTTACCCCGCGCGAGTTCAACCTGCTCTGGGCCTTGTGCGACCATCCCGGTCGCGTCTTCACGCATGACAAGCTGCTGACCGATGTCTGGGGACCGGCGCATCGCGAGGATCTCGATTATTTGCGCGTTGCGGTGCGGGCGTTGCGCCGCAAGCTCGAACTCGACCCGGCGCACCCGAAGCTGATCATCAACGAACCCGGCATAGGCTATCGCGTGGCGGTCGGCTGATCCCTGCCTTTGGGCAGAGGTTGATCGCTAGCATTCTCCTGAGCGAGGCAGCGGCACCCAGGCAGCCAACCGCTCTTTCTGCGGCTTATCGCAGCGATGGCAGCGCCCGGCCAAGCCCATCCAGCGCCGCTTGCAGGGTCGCACGGTGCTTGGCGAAGCAGAAGCGGACCAGATGGTTGGGGGCATTTTCGGCATAGAAGGCCGAGATCGGGATCGCGGCGACGCCGGCCTGTCCGATGATTGCCTCGCAGAACGCGACATCGTCCATCGGCACCTCCGATGCGGCCAGGTCCACGGTCACGAAATAGGTCGCGGCCGATGGGATGGTGGCAAGGCCGATGGCGGCCAGGCCGGCGCAGAAAAAGTCACGACTGGCCTGGTGCGCGTCGCGCGCCATCGCGATCCAGGCGTCCTGGCTGTCCAACCCTTCGGCTACCGCCCATTGCAGGTGCGGCGGGCTGGTGAAGGTGAGGAACTGGTGGGCCTTGGCCAGCACGCGTGCAATCGGCGGCGCGGCGCACATCCAGCCCAGCTTCCACCCGGTCAGTCCGAAGATCTTCCCCGCAGAGCCGATCTTCACCGTGCGCTCGCGCATGCCGGGCTGCTGCATCAGCGACCGATGCTGCGCTCCGTCATAGACCAGCGCCTCCCACACCTCATCGCAGATCGCGATTAGGTCATGTTCCACACACGCCTGCGCGAGCAAGGCCAGATCGTCGGGATGCGCGCAGGTGCCCAGCGGGTTCATCGGATCGTTGAACACGATGAGCCGCGTGCGCGGGCCGATCGCGCGGGCGAGGCTGGCAGGGTCGATGCGCCAGCTCGTCCGGTCCATGTCGACGATCCGCGCGGTGCCGCCGGCACGCTGCACCAGCGGCAGATAGGCGTCGTAGAGCGGCTGGAACAGCAGCACCTCGTCGCCCGGCACGATCAGCGCGAGCAATGCGGCGGCGATCGCCTCGGTCGCGCCCGAGGTTACGACCACTTCCTCTGCGGTCAGATCGAGCGCCTGGTGCCGCGCGTACCAGCCTGCCACCGCTTCGCGCAATTCGGGCAGGCCGATCATCGGAGGATATTGGTTGGACCGCTGGTGCATCGCATCGCAGGCCGCCGCGATCACCGCCGCGTTGATCGGACCATCGGGAAAGCCCTGGCCCAGATTGATCGCGCCCGTCTCGCGCGCACGCATCGACATGGCCTCGAAGATCGTGGTTGGCATGTCGCGATAGAGGGGATTCATGGCATCTCCGGCTCGGCAGGGCAGGGGGGATGGCGATGGCTTGGCATCCGATGGCTGCCTCTGTCCAGAGCCGTGGCGCCGAAATCGATCGTTGCGGCCGGGCCTCGCCTCTGGATCGGCTTGCTGCTTTGCGTCAGACTGGGCCAGCAGATGCAAATAAGGGATCGCCAGTGCCACGAACAGCCAAGCCGGGAATGCCCGTCCATGCCGAAAGCCACCAGATCGCGCGGATCGGCTGGCTGCGCGCCGCGGTGCTGGGGGCGAATGACGGAATCGTCTCGACCGCCAGCCTGATTCTGGGCGTCGCGGCTTCGGGGGCGGATCGGCAGGCGCTGCTGGTCGCGGGCGCGGCAGGGCTGGTGGCGGGCGCGATGTCGATGGCGGCGGGCGAATATGTCTCGGTCAGCAGCCAGTCGGATACCGAGGCGGCGGATCTGGCGCGCGAGCGGGCGGAACTGGCGGACGATCCCGAGTTCGAACGCGCCGAGCTGGCCGCGATCTATGTCGGGCGCGGGGTCGATCCGGCGACGGCGGATCGGGTCGCGGTGCAGATGATGGCGCATGACGCGCTGGGCAGCCATGCGCGCGACGAGCTGCACATCAATGATCTGACGGCTGCCAGGCCGCTCCAGGCGGCGCTCGCTTCGGCGCTGACCTTCACGGTCGGCGCGGCGCTGCCGCTGCTGCTTGCGGCGTTGCTGCCGATGGGGGCGATGGTGGTGGGCGAGGCGGCAGGATCGATCCTGTTCCTCGCGCTCTTGGGGGCGGTGAGCGCCCGGGCGGGGGGTGCTCCGGTGGCACGTCCCGTGATCCGCGTCGTTTTCTGGGGGGCGCTGGCCATGGCGCTGACGGCGGGGATTGGCAGGATGGTCGGCGCTGCGGTCTAACAGGGCCTCAATTCGGTCAGACGATGACGCCGGGGCCGATGCTGGCGGCGATGAAGACGATCGAGGAGATGGCGGCGAGAGCGGTGGCGATGACGTTCATGATGGTGTTTCCTGTGTCGAAGATGGTTGAAGCGGTGTGGATCAGACGATCATGCCAGGGCCGACGCTGGTGGCGATGAGGATGACCGAGCAGATCGAAGCGAGAGCGGTGGCGAGAATGTTCATGGGGAAGGTCCTTTCGAGTTCGGTGCGAGGGAAGCGGTGGGGGATCAGGCGACGACGCCGGGAGCGACGCTGGCGGCGATGAACAG
>CEPQ01029664.1_pt1 | contig 56576 bp, 48 predicted proteins | sample 530411 | NCBI WGS metagenome assembly CEPQ01 (sample SAMEA2620039, study PRJEB7988) | marine metagenome | isolation source: saline water (ENVO:00002010), including
CACGCCCTGGCTCGCGGCAGCCATGCGCGACAGGCCGAGATTGGTGGCATCCGCAAGGATGGTGGCGAGCAGCGCGTTTTCGTTGGGGCACGCTTCGCCGGTGCGCAGGTTCGTGAATGCAGCAAGAAAGCCGGTTTCCTGCGCCACTTCATGCAGCAGCTCGGTGATGCGGATGCGGGGCATCATCGCATCGAGCCGGTCAGCCAGCGCTTCGGCATCGGGCATCGCGATCGTGCGAACCGGGGATATCTGGAGGCGGCCGTCGCGGAACCGCACACCCTCCAGAGCGTCGCGCTTCAGGCGCTGGGCAAATTTCTTCAGTCGCCAGTCCAGTTCGCGGCCCCGTTGTTCGAGCCATTCGCTGGCTGTGGGTGGCAGACCAAGAGCCGACACGATTGGCTTCGCCTTCGGTTCGCTGAGCAGGTAGCTGTCGAACTGGCGGTATCCCGCCGATCGCTCCACCCAGACATCCCCCGAACGCAACTTGTTGCGCAGATGCGCGATCGTTGCGATTTCCCAGAGCCGCCGGTTGATCTTGCCGTTATCGCCAACGACGATTTTTCGCCATTCTTTACGGAAGGGCATCGGAGCGTCGGTAGGAAGATCGCGTTTGCCCGACCTGTTGAGGTCGCGCAGCATTTCGATGGCAGCGATCGTTTTCGCACTGCCCTTTCCGGCCCTGAACTGGAGCGTCTCAAGCAGGTCGGGGGCGAACTTGCGTAACGTCGCATAGCGGTCGGCCGCGACCGTCAGCGGATCGAGGTTGGCGGTTTCCGCGATGCTCGCCACTTCCGGCCTCGCCTTCATCAGGGTGTTCCACCCGACCGATGCGTCCAGGACCTCAATTGGATCTTCGCCAGTATCGACCGCATCGGTCAGCGCATCGATCGTTCTGCGAAAGATCAGCATCAGCCGCGCCACGTTCTTCGATGTGGCGGCATAGCTACGCGCCTGGGCATTCTTCGCGCGGGTGAAGATGCTGCCGATCAGCTTGTCCGCCATCTCCAGAGCGCTGTCGGTCAGCTGCTCTTCAAGATCGAGCAGGAAGGCAACCAGCGTGGCGCGCCGCCGGGAGGGAACGTATCGCTCGATCATATAGGCAGGCGATGCACGGCCTTCCCGGACATATTGCCGGAAGCGGTCCGCGTGGATGCGGCCAGCCACGTCCGGGGAGATGCCGATCTTCCGCACTTGCCGCAGGCGGTCGAGAATCTGGCGGATATGATCGGGCCTTGCCGCGATGGGAATGGTCTTGAGCGAAGCGAGCTGGCTCATGCCCCCGGCGTCGTCAAAGAGCTGGTCGAGGGCGTGGACCTGTTCAGCGCTGAGATCGTCGATCAGGGCATAGGCGGCTTGCTTGCGGGCACGCGCGCGCCCCGCGCTGCTGGCACGCTCGATGGTGGAGATGGACGGCAGCAGAATCCGGGCCTCACGAAGGGCGGTGACAACACCGGTCGCTATCGTCATCCCCTTGTCGGTCGCCCATGCCGTTTTCGCGGCCGCTTCGATCATGAAGGGAATGTCGGCGCGGGTTGGTCCACGAAGGCCCGCTCGCATCGCCAGCTCGCGGGCATGGTCCGTCATCGTCTGATCCCGCGCTGCATAGTTGGCCAGGTCGGTTACGTGTAGACCAAGTTGTTCCGCGACGAAGGCGGCGAGATCATGGGGTATCGCTCCCTTGTCCTGTATCAACTGCGCCAGTGTGATGCCCGGGTGCCGCAAGAGCGCGAGTTGCAGCGCGACACCCAACTGGTTCCGTCGCTCCCGTCGTGCGCCGATGATCTCGATGTCCGAAGGCTCGAAGGTGTAGAGCCGAGCCAAGTGGTCGCGCTCGCTCGGGATGGCGAGGATCTGATCGCGTTCGCTCTCGGTCAGGAGTTGATGCTTACGCTTCGTCATGCCGATTCCCGTCCACAAAAGGTCATCTGGGCCTATGGACAGCCATGAGTAAAGAGACATAGTATGTGGACGGATATGGATGGGCGAAGCGATCGCCCTTCAGATCGTCCACAGAACGACCGTTTGGGAGACGCACGGGATGGGCGATATTCTGGGTTATGCCCGCGTCAGCACCGGCGATCAGGACGTGGCTGGACAGACCATGCGTCTGGAGGAGGCCGGCGCGATCAAGGTGTTCACCGACGTCATGTCGGGCAAGAGCATGGAGCGGCCCGGTCTGGCCGAACTGATCGTCTATGCCCGCAAGGGCGACACGCTGGCGGTGGTCCGCCTCGATCGGCTTGGGCGCTCGCTCGCCGAATTGCTCACCACGGTCGAGACGCTACGCGGCCAGGGCATCGCGCTCCTGAGTCTTGAGGAAAAGATCGACACATCGTCGGCCGCCGGCGAACTCATCTTCCATGTGTTCGGGGCCATCGCCCATTTCGAGCGGAGACTGATCTCCGAGCGAACCAGGGATGGGATCGCCGCCGCGCGCGCCAAAGGCAAGTTGCCCGGCCGTCAGCCGCTCGACATGTCCAAGGTACATGCCGCCATCAAACTGGTCGAAGCGAGCATCTCGCCGACAGAAGCAGCACGACAACTCGGCATCGGCCGATCGACCATCTATCGAGAAATGCGCCGCCTCGGCGTGGAAAGGCCCATCTGAATGTCCAGATCGAAATCGGCTCACGATCTTTCCGGCCTGATGAAATATGCGGATCGCGCGCCATGGGATGAGGCATTGGCCGAAATGCTGTCCGCGCATCTCGATCCGGCGAGCGAAGCGACCGGACTCGAGCCTGACGCCATATTCGAGATAATTGGCGATCACTGGCAAGGGCCGCTATGGGGCTGCGCCTTTGAAGATCTGCTTACGCAGGAACTGGAACCCGACGGTCGCAATCTGGTCGATGACTATCTCAAGCGCCGGGGCTGGAACGAAAAGGCGCCGAACAAGGCCTATATGCGCGCGTTACGCGATACGGTCATGTCGCTCTATGAGGTCAGCGAAGTCGTGCCTGGTCAGTCGATGACCTTGCGCGATCTGCTGCGCGACGTTGCTCCGGTGACGGTGCGCGAACACGGTGCAACCCAGACCCTGGTCAACTGGGACAAGATCGCCGCAAGGGTTGTCGACGTGAACGGGCGCCATGGCATTTCCGGAGCGCTGTTGCCGTTCAGCGCTGAGGGCGCCGTGCGAGTGGTCGAGGCATTTTCCCGACTTGCCGACGAAACTCAGGACACTGCGGAATTGGACCCGTCCGATCGGGACGCGCTTCTGGGAGCATCGGGACCGATGTTCACGAACATGTGGCTGCTCGACTGTCTGGGCAAGGCCATGCCCGGCAGCGCGCCGGATATGGTCAACGCCGACGGCGATGACCTGGTGTTCCACCGTATCGTTTTTCCGCTGGCGAAAGGCGTGGTCGGCAAGAGCCTGATCCGAAGGCTGAACGCGGCACAATGGCTGGAACCTGCCAGCGACAGTTTCTGGAACTGGCTGGCACCAGCGACGAAGAACAAGAAGCCGCAAGCGACCAAAGGCAAGCGGGCCTTCGTCACGACCATGGATGACGGCACGCCGGTTTTTACCAATGTGGAACTGGCAGGGCGCAAGCTGATCGTCGAGGTAAACAGTGCCGCCCGCGCGGAGCGAGCAATTACCCAGATGGGCGAATGGCTTGGTGATTGCGTGAGCGCGCCTATGGCCGAAATCCGGACGCTCGATCAGGTTATGGCCGACGATGCCGCCCGCACGCCACAGGACGAGGCGCTGGATATTCCACCGCATGAAATGGAGCGCATCGTTCACGATAAGCTGACCCGTGAATATACGAAAACGCTCGATGAGCCGGTCCCAGCCCTCAGCCACAAGACGCCACGCGTTCTGGCCTGTACAAAGGCGGGGCGGGTAAAGGTAGCCGACTGGCTCAAATATATCGAAAATGGCGCGGCAAAATCGGGCACCGCCGATCCGATGGGCACCTATGACTTTACATGGATGTGGGAAGAACTGGGGCTTAGCGACCTCCGGCGGTAACGGCCATCATGCGGTTCTTGAAATGTTCTCGCTTAGCGTTGTCTGGCGTACCTTCCACGCGATGCCCTCAAGCGGGATTCCGGCAACGAACCGCGACAATTCCGCGCTATCCCGATCGGGACTTATCGTCAGTGTGGTCATGGCCGCCTCTTTCACCTCGGTCTGCGCCGGGGAAGGTAGAGACAAATGGCAAGCCGGTCAATAAATAGGATCAGATTAATATGCAAGATTCCTAGTTTGAGCGATCTCATGCGTGGAGATTGACAGAATTTTGTTAAATTCTTATCAGAATATCATGCGCTCAGATCACGCCTCCCCTCACCATCCGTCCGCTGCCGCAAGCTTGGGCCGGGCCAAGGCCAAGCGCGCCTTGGTGCTGGCGCGCGAGATTGTGGAGGATATCGAGAGCAACGCCCGAGGACCGGGCGACCGGCTGCTTCACGAGGATGCCATGCTGGCGCGCTACGACGTGGCGCGCGCGACGCTGCGCGAAGCGCTGCGTTTTCTCGAACTCCAGGGTGTGATCCATCTCACCAAGGGTCGGGGTGGTGGACCGGTCGTCGCCCGGCCCCAGACCGCCGATTTCGCCAGCTCGATGGCGCTGATCCTGCAATTCATGGACGCGGACCTCCAGGCGCTGCTCGAATTGCGCGAAGCGATTGCCCCGACAGTAGCGGCAAGGGCCGCGCAAATGGCCACCTCCGCAGATCTTGCCGCGCTCGAGGGTTGCCTGGCGCAGCTCGAGCGCGAACGCGAAAGTCCGCAATTCGAAGAAACCAACCGGCGATTTCACGACCTGCTGGGCTGGGCCAGCGGGAACCCGACCTTTGGTCTGTTGATTTCCGCTCTGCACCTACTGACCCGCAGCATGTCGGTGGGCTTGGGCTATTCGGCCCAGGAGCGCGACACCCAGTTGCGGTGCCTGGGGCGTGTGCTTCATGCCGTGCGGATGCGTGACGTGGCCGGCGCGCGGCGCCAGATGGACCGGCTGATTGCCGGATCGACCCAATACCTGGCCGAACGCAGTCCCGAACTGCTCGCCCAAAAGGTCCGCTGGGGGAACGCAAACCGGGAAACCTGAAAGGGAGAAAAACGATGGCCCTGAACAGCCGCATCTGCCAAATGCTGAAGATCGAGTACCCGATTGTCCTGGCGGGGATGGGCGGGGCCAGCGTGCCGGCGCTGGCGGCCGCGGTTTCGAATGCTGGTGGGCTTGGCGTCCTGGGTGCGGCAGCCTGCGCGCCCGAGCGTCTGCGAGACTGGATTCGCCAGACCCGAAAACTGACCGACAAGCCCTTCGGGGTCGATACCCTGCTGCCGGCCTCGGTACGCCGGGGCAAGGCCCCGCAGAGCGGCGCAGCGCCGGTCGATCCGATGGCGCTGGCGGTCGAATACCGCCAGTTTGCCGCAGATTTCATGGCCAGCGAAGGTTTGGCCAATGCCGATGGTGAGGCGGCGAGGCGGGCGATTGGCGGACGCGATGCCGAGGGCGGGCCGCCGCTTTTCTCGAAAGAGTTCTTCGAAGCCCAGATGGAAGTGGTGATCGAGGAAAAGGTCCCGGTCTATGCCGCGGGCCTTGGCAACCCCGGTCCGTGGATGGACCGGCTCCACGCCAATGGAACGGTCGTCATGGCGGTAGTCGGCAAGGTCCAGCACGCGCGGCAGGTGGTCGAAAGCGGGATCGACGTGATCGTCGCCCAGGGCCACGACGGCGGCGGACACAATTCGCCGATCGGGACCATTTCGCTGATCCCGCAGGTGGTCGACGCGGTGGGCGACCGGGTGCCAGTTCTGGGCGCGGGCGGCATTTCCGACGGGCGCGGTGTGGCCGCTGCGTTCATGCTCGGCGCTGAAGGCGCGTGGGTCGGCACGGCGTTCCTTGCCACCGAAGAGGCGGGGATCGAGGATTTCCAGAAAGAGGCAATCGTCGAGGGCGGCGATGCCGATACTGTGGTCAGCCGGTCGATCACCGGCAAGCCCGCGCGGATGATCCGCAACAAGTGGGCCGACGCCTGGGTCGCGGCCGGCAAGGAACCCTTGCCGATGCCGTACCAGTCGATGATCGCCGGTCCGGTCATGGCAGCCGGCATCGCCGCCAGGCGCAAGGACATTCTGCCCGGCTTTGCCGGACAGGGCATTGGTCTGATCCATGCCGTGCGTCCCGCTGCCGCAGTCCTGGCGGATCTCGTTGCCGACACCGAGAGCGCGCTCGCGCTGGCCAGCCGCTTTCGCTGATCGGGGCGAGGCGCGTGAACGGATTTTCCGACAAGGCCGCGATCACCGGGATCGGCGAGACCGATTTCGTCAAGGGCACCGAACGCAGCGCGGTCGACATGATGCTCGAAGCCTCGCACCGGGCGATCGCCGACGCGGGGCTCAAGCCGGGCGACATCGACGGCATGGTTCCGCCGCCGATCTACACGACCTCCGAGGAACTGGCCGCCAACCTGGGGATCGACGTGCTGCGTTATGCCGCGACGGTCCACATGGGCGGTGCCAGTCCGACCACGGCGCTGCAGAACGCGGCCATGGCGATCGCGGCGGGCCTGTGCGATCATGTTCTTGTGACGCTTGGCTGGAACGGGTTTTCCGCGCTGCGCCCCAAACCCGGCGCGCCGCCGACCCGGTCGATGAACATGACCACGCTGACCAATACGATCCAGGGCTATTACATTCCCTATGGCGTATTTCTGCCGGTGCAGATGTATGCCTGGTTGGCGACCCGGCACTCGCGGCTTTTCGGGGTTGGCGAAGAAGCTATGGGCGCGGTGGCGCTGGCCTGTCGCAAGCATGCCCAGCTCAACCCCAAGGCCTTCACCCATGGCCGCCCGCTCGACTGGGATACTTACGTGTCATCGCGCTGGATATCGGAACCGTTCCGGCTTTACGACTGTTGCCTTGAAACCGACGGAGCCTGCGCGGTGGTGGTTTCCCGGATCGACCGCGCCCGTGACATGCCCCACGTGCCGGTGACGATTGCCGGGGCGGCGGAAGGACACCCCTATCCGGCCGACGATATTCCCTCGCGTCCCGATCCGTTCAAGATCGGGCTGTCCCACGCTGCTCCCAAAGCTTTCGAGATGGCCGGAGTGACCCGCGAGGACATGGACTTTCTGCAGATCTACGATTGTTTCACCTATGTCGTCCTGCTGCAGCTGGAGGCACTGGGTTACTGCGAGCCGGGCGGGCAGCTCGATTTCGTTCGTGGCGGGCAGATCGAACTTGGCGGGCGCTACCCGCTTAATACTCATGGCGGGCTGCTCAGCGAGGCGCATGTCTGGGGCCTCAACCATGTGGTCGAGGCGGTCCGGCAGCTGCGCCACGATTGCGGCGACCGGCAGGTCGAAAACGCCAGGACCGGCTTGGTCACCGGCTGGGGCGATCTGGGCGATGGCAGTGTCGCCATCCTGCGGAGATTCTCATGAGCGATAACGCCGACCTTCCTCCCAAGCAGCGGCCCGAAGCGCAGGTCCGGCCGGCCAAGCCGCGTCCGCGCCCGCAGGACCCGATCGAGCAGGAATTCTGGCAGCGCTGCCAGGATGGCCGATTGCATTTCCAGCGCTGTAGCTCCTGCGGCACCTGGCGCCACTTGCCGCGTTACATGTGCGCGCGTTGCAGCTCGCCCGAATTCGCCTGGCAGCCCAGCTCGGGCACGGGCGCGCTGTTTTCGTGGACTATCACGCACCAGGCGCTGCATCCCGCGTTTACCGACGAGATTCCGTTCATCGCGGTTGTCGTCGAGCTGGCGGAGGGGGTCCGCATGGTCAGCCTGCTGATCGACTGCGCCCTGGACAAGGTCGAAATCGACATGCCAGTCGAACTGGCCTTCGAGCCCTTGGGCGACGATTTCCAGCTGCCAGTGTTCCGCCCGGCGGCGAAAGGAGGGCGCAGGCCATGAACCTTGACTATGGCCCCGAATACGAGCGCTTCCGCGCCGAAGTGCGGGATTTCCTGGATCGCAACGGGCAGCTTGCGCCGGACTCGGCGAACCGCGCAGCGCGGCCTTCGGCCGAGGCGGTCGCCTGGCAGAACCTGCTGCTGGAACATGGTTATACCGCGCGGACCATTCCGCGCGAATATGGCGGCTACGGCGCCGAACCAGACATCCTCAAGGCGCGGATCATCGCCGAGGAATTCGCCCGTGCGGGTGTGCCGGGGGGACTGTCGAACCAAGGCATCTCGATGCTGGTTCCAACCCTGCTCGAACTTGGCACCGAAGAGCAGAAGCGCCGCTGGATCGAACCGACGCTGCGCGGCGAGGTAGTCTGGTGCCAGGGCTACTCCGAACCCGGTGCCGGTTCGGATCTGGCCAGTCTGCGCACCAGCGCCCGCGAGGAAAACGGGCATTTCGTGATCAACGGCCAGAAGATCTGGACCAGCACGGCGCGCGTGGCCGACATGATCTTCTGCCTGGTGCGAACAGAGTCCGACGCGCCAAAGCACGCAGGCATCTCCTATCTGATCTTTCCGATGGACCTGCCGGGGATCGAGGTTCGCCCGCTCAAGACGATGACCGGGCACGCCGAATTCAACGAGACGTTCTTCACCGACGTGCGGGTGCCGGTCGATCAGATCGTCGGCCTGCGCGGCCAGGGCTGGTTCGTCGCCAATGCGACGCTCGGTCATGAGCGCGGCATGCTGGGCGATCCCGATGCCTTGGAAAACCGGTTGCTAGCGCTGATCCGACTGATGCAGGGGGAGCAGGTAGGATCGGCCCGCGCGATCGACAATCCGGTGCTGCGCGACCGATTGATCGCCCTCCAGGCCGAAGTCGCGGCGATGAAATACAACGGGATGCGCGTGCTTTCCGGCCAGATCAAGGGCGAGCCGGGAGGCATGCCCAAGCTGATCGTCAAGCTCCAGAGCTGCGAACTGGCGCACCAGATTTCGGCCCTTGCAATCGACGCGATGGGTGAAATGGGCATCCTCTATGCGGATAGCCCGCGCCAGCGCGAAGGCGGCACCTGGCAATGGAACTACATGTTCCAGCTGGGTCTCATCATTGGCGGCGGCACCGCGCAGATCCAGAAGAACATCATTGCCGAACGCGGGCTGAACATGCCGCGCGAGCCGCGCCTGGCGCAAGAAGCCTCGTCCGGCAGAAAGGAAGAGGCCTGATGGATTTTGGTCTTTCCCCCGAACAGGAAATGCTCCGGGACACAGTCGGGCGCTGCCTTGCGGAAACCTGCCCGCTCGATCACGTCCGTGCCTGCGCGGATTCGGGCAGCGCGGCCAGCGATCGGGTCATGGCCGCGCTCGCTGATATCGGCCTGACCGGGCTGATGGTACCCGAGGCGCATGGCGGCCTGGGGATGACCCTGCTCGATGCGGCGGTGGTTGCCGAGCAGCTCGGCCGGGCAGTGGCCCCTGCCTCGTTCCTAGCCCGGAGCGTACTCGCCCCGCTGGCGCTGGTGCTGGCCGGTTCGCCCGCGCAGCAGGCCCAATGGCTGCCCCGGATTGCGACCGGCGAAGTGCAGTTCGGCGTTGCCATCGCCAGTATCGTAGAGGAGCGCGACGGCGCGAAGTCCCGCGCAGAATCCGCCGGGCTGACCGGCACCGCGCTCTTCGCACTCGATTTTGCCGACGCGGACCATTTCATTGTGGTCGACGAATCGGGGCGGCTGCATCTGCTTGACGCCGCTGCGAACGGAGTCGAGCGGATTGCCCTGCACACCATCGACGCCACCCGCAGCGTCGGCGAGCTGCGGTTGAGCGGTGCGGCGGCCGAACCGCTCGCCGGCGACGGCGGCGTTGCGGCGCGACGGCTGGTTGACGCCGGACGGATCCTGCTTGCCGCGGACAGCCTGGGCGCGGGAGAGGTGATGATCGAAAAGGCGGTGGCCTATGCCGGGGAGCGCGAACAGTTCGGGCGGGTCATCGGTAGCTTCCAGGCGGTCAAGCACATGTGCGCTGAAATGGCCGCGCGGCATGAGCCATGCCGGGCGCTGGTGTGGTATGCCGCGCACGCGTTCGACGCCGTCCCTGGTGAGGCGGCGCTGATGGCTTGCCACGCCAAGTCGCACACCGGCGAAGTCCACCGTTTCGTGGCGCGAACCGCAATCGAGGTGCACGGCGGCATGGGCTTTACCGACCTGCTGGGACTGCATTTCTGGTTCAAGCGGATCGGGTTCGACCGCCAGGTCCTGGGCGGACCGGAGCGGGTCAGGGATGTTGCGGCGCAGCTGCAGGGATTGACGGCGACGACACAGTAGGGCCGACCGGGAGAGAAGACTATGACCGAGTGGAATTTCGGCGACATTCTGGATGCCATCGAACTGGTGCTTCCGCCTGATGCCCCGGCATTGATCCACGGCGACAGGCGTATCACCTGGCCGAAAATGGGCGCTCGGTCCAATAATCTGGCCCGCGCGCTGCGCGACCGGGGGGTCGAGCCTGGGGCCAAGGTGGCCTTCTACATGCGCAACCGGCCCGAATATGGCGAGGCGATGGCCGCCTGCTTCAAGGCCCGGCTGACCCACGTCAATATCAACTACCGCTACAAGCCGGACGAGGTCCATTACATCTTCGACGATTCCGATGCCGAGGTGATCGTTTACAGCGGCGAATTCCGCGAATGCATCGACGAGTTGAAAGAACGGCTCGGCAAGGTCCGGATCTTTGTCGAAATCGGCGATCCGGCGGCAATCGCGCCATTTGCAGAACCCTATGAGGCGCTGGCGACGCATGGCGACGGTTCGCCGCTCGGCATGACCCGTTCGCCCGACGATCTGCTGTTCATCTACACCGGCGGTACCACCGGCATGCCCAAGGGAGTGATGTGGCGCCATCATGACCTGCGCCAGGCGCAACTCGATTCCGCCAGCCTGCTTGGTCCGGAGCCGCAGAACATGGCGGAAGCCGTCGCGATGCTGGCCGCAGAAGGGCCGGGCCGGGTGTTTCTTCCGGCCTGTCCGATGATGCATGGAACCGGTCTTCTCTCTGCCCTGGGCACCATGATGACCGGTGGCTGCATCGTCACGCTCGACAGCCCGTCGTTCGATGCCGAAGAGTTGTGGCACGCGGTCGAAAAGCACCGCGTGCAATCAATTGCCATTGTGGGCGATGCCTTTGCCAAGCCGATGCTCGCTGCGCTCGACAACGATCCAGGGCGCTACGATACTTCGAGCCTGATCTCGATCGTCTCTTCTGGCGTCATGTGGAGCCGCGAGGTCAAGGAAGGGCTGGTTCGGCACATTCGCCAAGTCGCGCTGATGGATGCCTTCGGTGCATCCGAGGGGCTCGGCTATGGCCTTTCAGTGACAACTGCGCTGGGTTCCGTCCAGACCGCGAAATTCGTGATCGGCGAGCATTGCGACGTGTTCGACGAAAACGACGCCAAGGTGATAGCTGGCAGTGGAGTCCCCGGATTCATTGCCCGCAAAGGCGCCATTCCGGTGGGCTATTACAAGGACCCCGAAAAGTCCACGAAGACGTTCCGGACCATTGCCGGTGTGCGCTACTCGATCCCCGGTGATTGGTGCCAGGTGGAGGCCGATGGCAGCCTGACCCTGCTGGGGCGGGGCAGCGTCTGCATCAACACCGCCGGGGAAAAGGTCTATCCCGAAGAAGTCGAGGAGGCGCTCAAGACCCATCCCTCGGTGGCCGATGCCCTGGTGGTTGGCGTGCCCGACGAGAAATGGGGCCAGGCAGTGACCGGCGTCGTGGTCCTGGAAGGCAGCGCCGAGTTCGACGAGGCCGCCCTCAAGGCCCATGTCCGCCAGCAACTGGCCGGTTACAAGACTCCAAAGGCGGTCTTCCTGGCCGGGGTTGCGCTGCGCGCATCGAATGGCAAGGCCGACTATGCCGCCGTTCGGGCCTTCGCAATGAGCCAGGGCGCCGCGACGTGACCGGTACGCCTGGCGGCGATTGCGAGGCGCTGATCGTCGGCGCCGGGATCAGCGGACTCTATCTGCTCCACCGTCTTCGCGAGGCCGGCATCGACGCCAGGCTTATCGATGCGGCCGAAGCGCCGAGCGGCATCTGGTACTGGAATTGCTATCCCGGCGCGCGGGTCGATTCGCAGGTGCCGCTGTACGAACTGTCGCTGCCCGAACTGTGGCGCGACTGGACCTGGAGCGAACGCTTTCCCGGATGGCGCGAGTTGCGCGCCTATTTCCGTCAAGTCTGTGACCGTCTTGCGCTCTGGCCCCACATGGCCATGGGAACCCGCATGACCGGCGCTGCGTGGGACGAAGACCGGCGCAAGTGGCGGGTCGCGACCGGCTCGGGCGAAACGATCACCGCGCGCTATCTGCTGCCCTGCCTCGGCTTTGCGGCCAAGGCCCATGTGCCCGAAATCGCCGGACTGGAAAGCTTTGCGGGCGAATGGCACCATACGGGCCATTGGTCGCGGCACGGGTTGTCTATGGCCGGGCGCAAGGTGGCAATCATCGGCCCCGGTGCCAGCGGAGTAAAGGTGGCGCAGGAAGCGGCAGCCGCGGCGGCACAACTCACCCTGCCGCAGCGCACGCCGATCCTCGCTCTGCCGATGCGGCAGGAGGTGCTGACGGCGGAACAGCAGGAGCAGGAGAAAGCCGATTACCCGGCGCTTTATGCAGGCCGCCTGCTGACTAGAGGCGGATTCGATATGAACGGTGTCGAGACCTCCGCGCTCGACGTCGACGAAGCAGAACGCCGCTCCCTGTTCGAAAGGCAATGGCAGGCCGGTGGCTTGCGGTTCTGGTATGCCAATTTCGCCGACCTTCTGACCGACGAACGGGCCAACCGTCACGCCTACGATTTCTGGCGCGACAAGACCCGGGCGCGGATCGCTGATCCGGCTTTGCACGAGTCCCTGGCGCCGAGGGAGCCGCCACATCCCTTCGGGACCAAGCGACCTTCGCTGGAGCAGAACTATTACGAGATTTTCTCGCAGCAGAATGTTTCGCTCGTCGATCTCAAGCAGGCTCCGATCGAAGGCATCGTGCCAGAGGGCATCCTCACCGCACAGGGCCTGGTCGAATGCGACCTGATCGTGTTTGCCACCGGCTTCGATGCCGGCAGCGGCGGGTTGACGCAAATAGAGATCAGGGGCCGGGACGACCGCAGCCTTGCAGATGCCTGGGGCGATGGGGTGGCTGCCTATCTTGGCTCCGCCGTCCATGGCTTTCCCAACCTGGCCTACCTTTACGGACCGCTCAGTCCCTCGGGCTTTTCCAACGGTCCGACCGCGGCGGAAATCCAGGGCGACTGGATGCGGGACTTCCTGGTGAAGCTGCGCGACGACGGTCTGACGCGATTTGAAGCGGAAGCCGAAGGGGAGCGCGAATGGACCGCAAGCGTTGCCGCGATCGGGGCCATGACGCTCTTTCCCCGGGCCAAGTCCTGGTACATGGGCGACAACATTCCAGGCAAGCCGCGGCAGCTGATAAACTACCCGAGCGTGGTGGGTTACTTGAACATCATAAGCGACGTGGCGGCGTACGGATACCGGGGCTTCACGCTGACATGAACGGGGAATCGCAACCTATGGAATCGGCTGCATCCGATATCATGCCTGAATGGGCGCCGGACCCGACGGTTCTGCCAGGCTGGTTTGCCGAGGCCCTGGCTGTTCCGCGCGAGGAAGGTTTCGTCACGGTTGACGGCGTGCGGATGCATTACTTCCGCTGGGGGAATCCGGCCGCGCCGCCGGTGCTGATGACCCACGGATTCCTTTCGCACGCGCGCTGCTTCGCCTTCATTGCACCGTTTCTTGCGGGCGATTGCCATCTGGTCGCCTATGACCTTTCCGGGATGGGCGACAGCGAGGTGCGCCCGGACTGCGACATGACGGCGCGCGGCCGTGAAATGATCGGGATTGCTAAAGCCTTGGGCCTTTTCGGCCATGCCCGTAAGCCGATCGTCGTTGCTCACAGTTTCGGTTCTGCCGTTGCGCTACGGGCGCTTGAACTCGCGCCGGACGCCTTCGGCGGGGCAGCTATCTGCGACATGATGATCCTGCGCCCCTCGGCGCTGGAAAAATACTGGAGCATGGGCCGGACCAGCCCCGGCTCGGGCGATCCCAACCGCCCTCATCGCCGCTATCCCGATTTCCCGAGCGCCCGCAAAAGGTATGTGTTGTCCCCGCCCCAGCCGGTGGGTGAACCGTTTCTCATGGATTACATGGCTTACCATGCCCTTTGCCGCGAAGGGACCGATTGGACCTGGAAGTTCTCTCCAGCCGTGTTCAAGCGCGATAATTCTCATCGCCTGTGGCTCGAGATCGGTCCGCGTGTGGTTGCCGCACCCGGCAGAAAGGCGATTATCCACGGCGAGGAGAGCCAGCTGTTTACGCCGGATTCGCGCCGTTATCTCGATGAACTGGGAGGAGGCAGCATCCCGGTCATCGCGGTTCCAGAAGCGCGGCATCACCTGATGCTCGACCAGCCATTGGCTTTCGCGGCGGCCTTGCGCGTTGTCCTTGAAGAATGGTCAAAGAGTGACTGACCGTGGTGCGCGCCAATTCCATCGGATACGCCGAGACCGACAGGTGGCGGCCGGATTTGCCCGGTCGGTCGCACATCGAGGCGCGCAGCTTCAGCAACAGCCAGCGAGGCCAGCATGACCGCTTCTGACCAAGCTCCAGAACCCAAACCCGCAGCGACGGTGCTGCTGGTCCGCGACCAGCCCGAATTCCAGGTCCTGATGGTCAAGCGTCACCACCAGATCGATTTTGCGTCGGGGGCTCTGGTTTTCCCCGGTGGCAAGACACATGGCGGCGACGCCGACGAGCGCTGGACGAGTCACGCGATCGGCTGGGACGAGCTGGACCCGGTTCAACGGACCTTGCGGGTCGGGGCGATCCGCGAGGCGTTCGAGGAAACCGGGATTCTGTTGGCGCAAACCGCCCAGGGCGCTCCGTTCGAGGACCCGTGTGACGTGGCGTTGCGAAGCGCGGTCGATGCTGGCGAAATCACGTTCATCGATGTCGTTCGCCAACTGGATGTCCGCCTCAGGCTGGACGAACTTGCCATCTTTGCCCGGTGGATTACCCCGACCATCATGCCCAAGCGGTTCGACACCTGGTTTTATGCCATGAGCGCGCCGCCGGGACAGGTCGCGGCATGTGATGGACGCGAAACCGTCGACGCGGAATGGATCGCGCCGTCCGAGGCCATCCGTTTGGCGGCGTCGGGTGAGCGGACCATCATTTTTCCCACCCTGATGAACCTGAAGCTGCTCGCCGAGGCAGAGAACGCCCAGGATTGCCTCTTACGCGCACGCAAGCGCAGGCTGGTGACAGTGCTGCCAGAGGTTTCGGTCGAGAACGGAGAACGCGTCCTGGTACTGCCGCCCGACGCTGGCTACGGACCGGTCTCGCAGCCGCTGAGGTTGTTGGGTGCCTGATTCTGGAGGGACTTTGCCCTGTTGTCTTTCAAGCTCAGCCTTTGCTCGTTGCCCGGTTTTCAATCTTCAAGATTAGAGGACATTGTCGCGAGCATTTCTCGTAACATAGCCACCTGGTCTTCGCCAATGCCGGCCAGAACCCGATCATAAGTCCTGTCGGCTTCCATTCGCAACGATGGTAGAAGTTCGAACGTTTTGGGTAGCAGATGGAGCTCCCAGATTCTGCGGTTCCCTTCGGCGGAACGGCGTTCGACGAATGCAGCGTTCTCAAGTTGGTCGATCACATGGCCGACGCTGGCTCGTTCCATTTCGAGGTGTTTCGCTAGCTCTGTCTGGGTGAGGCCGGGGGTCCGGTATATGTAACCAAGCGCGCGCCATTGGGTGCGGGAGAGGCCGAATTTGGCGGTGCTTGCGTCGAACAGCTTGCGCAACTTGCGCGACACTTCCTCAAGCAAGAAGACGAGCTCGTCGGCCTCGGTCAGATACCCCTTGCCTGGCGCTGTTTTCAGCATGGTTGCGAACCCTAATGCAAACGCGGATGCATGAAAAGCGTTTACTGTAAGTTATTTTACAGTAAGAGGTGAGCATGTCTTCCATCCTGACACTCAGTGGGCATGCCGGTCAAACGATAGCGGCCAACGCCGATGGCCCAAAAGCGGGACTGCCGGTCATTCTTGCCCATGGCGGCGGGCAGACCCGGCGGGCCTGGAAGAAGATTTCGACCCTGCTCGCCGGTCATGGCTTTCGCGCCATCGCAATCGACCTGCGCGGTCATGGCGATAGCGATTGGGCCAGCGACGGAGCCTATGACATTGCCGACTTCGCCAGCGATCTCCTCGCCATCGCCGCCGGGTTGGACCGCAAGCCCGGGCTGATCGGCGCGTCGCTGGGCGGTCTCGCCGGGATTGTCGCCGAAGGGCAGCTTGCGCCGGGCAGTTTCGCATCGCTCACGCTGGTCGACATTACCCCGCAGATGGAAGCAACCGGCGTTGCGCGGGTTGTCGGCTTCATGGCCGCCCATGCGCGCGAGGGCTTTGCCTCCGCGGACGAAGCCGCGCGCATCATTTCCGAATATTTGCCGCATCGCCCAAGTCGAAAGGCATCAGCGGGCCTTGCCCACTACCTCCGCCAGAAGCCCGACGGGCGCTACTACTGGCACTGGGATCCCGCCTTTATCGATGGAGTGATGCGACGCCGTGCGCAGAACGGCGATCTGGGCGATCACGGGCGGAGCGAACTCAGCAACGCCGCCATGAACCTCGCGCTTCCGGTTCATCTGGTCAGGGGCGGTTCGAGCGATCTTGTCTCGCCTGAAGCCGTGGCCCATTTCCGCAAACTGGTCCCGCATGCTGCCTATAGCGACATTGCCGATGCCACGCACATGGTCGTGGGCGACCAGAACGATGTCTTCGGCGCGGCGATTGCCGACTTCCTGATCCGCACCCATGCAGCGAGCGGTGCAAGATGACCGAGAGCACCGCGAAACCCGAACTCGCCGAACTGCGAAAGATGCTCCACATCGCGCCGTTTCACCGCTGGCTCTGTCTCGACATTGTCGATCTGACCGAGCGTGAACTGATCCTCGAAATGCCGTGGCGGGACGAGATCGTCTCCAACCCCATGATCGGGTCGGCGCATGGCGGCATCTTGTCGGCATTGATCGACCTGACGGGTCTCTACACCGTCAACGCGCTTGGCGGCACCGCGCGGGCGACCGCGGACCTTCGCGTCGATTTTCATCGTCCTGCAACCTCCGGGCCGCTGCGCGCGATTGGAAGTGTGGTCAAACTGGGCAAGCAGTTGAGCGTCGCGGAAACCAGAATCGAGGATACAGCGCAGCAACTGCTCGCAAGTGGCAGGGGGGCCTATGTTGGCTGATTCGGCAATTCTGGACGATATCCATGCGTCTTCATTTCCGACGAAACCATTCGACTGCGATGATTATAGCAGCCGCAAATGCGCATGCTCCGGCAAGCGTTGGCTGCCCCTCCAGTAGAATGGCTGCCGCGATAACAAGGGCAGCAGAAATGACATGATGACCAGCGAGGGGGCGCTGGCGACTGCCGCTGGCCAGGAACTGTAGATCCCGGCGGTCGAGGCTGATCGGCAATCGGCCCGACCGCACGATCTTCTCCAGCGCCAACACCAGTTCGGGAGCATTCAGCGCCGCCCGCCCCAGAAGCGCGGCCGTGCGACGCGCCTTGTCACGCAGTTCTCCAAATCCGGCGCGTTCGCGAAGCAATTGCCTAGCGATCGGGGCCAGTTCCGCGCCGATGTCGAACCGGGGGTCGATGCGCCGCACGAATCCTTCCGCCGTAAGCAGCGTGCGCAACATCAACGCGAGGTCTGGAGGTAGCGACAGCTCGAACTCCCGCAACAGGCGGAACACGTCGGCGAACACCTCGCCGAGATCGATCTGGTCAAGCACCGACGCCTTGAACCGATCAATCAGTCCCGCAAGTGCACGGGCGAGTGCTTCGCGATCGACGGCAGGATCGCCGGCCCAACGCAGGAGAATGCGTGCCAGAGTGGCCGTGTCTTCACCCGCGATCGCGAGCGAAAGGTCTACGAGTTCGTCGCGGCGATGAGGCAGCAGTGTCCCGACGGCGCCGAAGTCAATGAAGACGACGGTGCCGTCCGTTCTGATCAGTATGTTGCCGGGATGGGGATCCGCATGGAAGCGACCGTTGATCACGATCATTTGCAAGACGGCCTGGGCGTAGGTTCGCGCCACTTGCGCCATGTCGATGCCCGCGGCGCGCAGCTGCTCCAGCTCGGTCGCAGGCAGGCCATCGACCCGCTCCTGAATATTGATGCTCCTTCCGGTGGCCTCCCAATCAAAGCGGGCCGTCTCCACGCCGAAACCGGCCAGGAATGCGCCAATCTCGTCGCTGGCGTTCCCTTCCGCTGAAAGATCCATCTCGCGGTCCAGGCTCTCGGCAAAGAACCGCAGAAGTTCATCGGGTCGCTGGCGGGCGATCGCGGGATTGACCCGCTGCGCCAGACGGGCAAGCCGCCGGAGCAGACGAAGGTCGGCGTCCACGATCTCCTCGATACCGGGACGCCTGATCTTGATGATTACAGGAGCGCCATCCCTGCGCACTGCGGCGTGGACCTGCGCGATGGACCCTGCAGCAAGCGGCATCTCGTCTAAGTACTCGAAACAGTCGGAGACCGGCGCGCCCAATGCCGCTTCAAGCGAATGCTGAACTTCGGCAAATGGCACGGCCGGGACTCGATCTTGCAGAGTCGCGAGCGCAGTGGTCCATTCGGGTGGGAGCATGTCGCTCCGCATTGCCAGAACCTGGCCGAACTTGACTGCGACAGGGCCGATCTCGCGCAGTGCAGAAACGACCGCGTCGGGTCGCGGAGGAGCCACATCCCCGCGGCTCCGCCCAATCCCGAGACTTGCCGAAAGGCCGTTCAGACCGTGTCTTCCAAGAATGCCGATCACCTGCGCCAGACGGCGACTATCGCTCAATGTCGGAACAGGCGGGTTAGGCATCTGCGAACAGTCCACGTGCGTTTGCACTCATGATCGCCAACACGTCGGCCAAAGCCTTTTTCTGTGCTGGCGACACCCCTGCCCATAGTCTCTCGTGTGTTTGATCCGCGGCGCGCCTGAGCTCGGGCAGGATCGCCTCCACTTTGTTGGTGAGATCGAGTTGCCACGCCCGGCCATCACTTACGTCGCGGCGGCGGATGATGTATCCTTGCTCGCATAAGGCCGTGACCGCGAGACCCACCGTCGCTGATTCAAGTTCGAGCTGTTTGGCAATATCCGACTGGTTCAGTGACGGCTCCTTAATGAGCTGTGCCAGCACCCTCCATTGGGTGCGATGGAGCCCAATTGGTTGAGTACGTTCGTCGAACGCTCTTCGTGCTGCCCGGCTTATCTCGTCCATCAGGAAAATGGCGCGATCGTCATCGCTGACGACGTTTTGGAGATTGGGGCTGGCGGTCTTCTCATTCATCACCGTCGGCTACCTCTGCGTTAAAATTAGTAAAGGGCTTTTATATTTTTCCAGAAGGCCTATGTGGCTAAGCAGCATCGTATGCATGGCTATGGAGCGCACAGACATATGGCCGACGACATGGGGCAGGCAACCCTTCAGGAAGCTATCGAGGAGAACGAGAAGCCCAATGCGCTGTCCAATCCCAAGGTGCGGCGCGGCTTAATAACTGCCGCTCTCTTCGTGATAATCGCTGCAGGCATTTGGTACTATCGACACGAAAGCTTTGGGAAGTATCAGCAGTCAACCGACAACGCCTATATCGCAGCTGACAGCGTCGTGGTTTCGTCGAAAGTTGCTGGCTATGTCGACCACGTATTTGTCACTGAAAACCAGTCCGTAAAGGAAGGCGACTCGCTCGCTCAGCTCGACGTTCGCGACTATCGTGCTCAGTCAAACCAGGTGGCGGCGCAGATAGCCGCAACTTTGGCAGGCGCAGACACGGTTCGCGCCCAGCAGCGCGAACAGGATGCCGCGATCGCTCAGGCGCGTGCGCAGCTGGAGGCCGCGACGGTGCAGGCAGCGCTGGCTCGGGAACAGGTCAGCCGCTATAGCCCGCTTGCCGCGAGCGGGGCGGAACCGCGCGAGAAGCTCGAACAATTACAAACACAGGCCCGCGAAGCGCAAGCGCAAGTCGCGTCTGCAAGGGCCGGGCTTCTGGCAGCGCAAAGGCGACAAGGCACTCTGGGCAAGCAAATTCAGCAGGCCGATTCACAGGCAAATGCAGCACGCGCCCAGCTTGAGGCCGCACGTCTCAACCTGTCCGCGACGACGCTGCGCGCCAGCATCACGGGGCGGGTAGGCGATTTGACCGTGCGCCCAGGGCAATACGTGCAGCCAGGACAACGGCTCATGAGCGTGGTGCCGACTGACCGAATCTATGTCACAGCGAACTTCAAGGAAACCCAGCTCGGCCTGATCCGGCAGGGACAGCCGGTCACGCTTGAGGTTGACGCACTTCCCGATCTCGAACTCGAAGGGCGGGTTGAAAGCATTGCGCCCGGGACGGGTGCCGAATTCTCGGTCTTGCCGCCTCAGAACGCCACAGGCAATTTCACGAAGATCGTCCAGCGGATCCCTGTTCGCATCGCGATAACGGCCACGCCCGAAATCCGCCGCTTGCTGGTACCGGGAATGTCTGTGGAGGCGACGGTCGACACACGCGGCGCGAAGGGCGAACTCACTGCGCTCAGCGCGCGGGCGCGCTGACATACCATGGCAGCGGCATCTCCGACACGGATTACCGGTTCCACCGAGCGTGCCGACGCAGCTGCATGGATTGCGGTCGCTGCTGGCGCGCTCGGTGCGATGCTTGCTACGCTTGATATCTCGATCGTCAATTCCGCACTGCCAACAATTCAGGGCGAGATCGGTGCGTCCGGAACCGAGGGCACTTGGATCGCGACCGCCTTTCTGGTCGCCGAGATCATCATTATTCCGCTTAGCGCCTGGTTGGAGAGGCTTTTTGGACTTCGCACACTGCTGATCATCGCGGTAAGTTCATTCACTGCGTTCTCCGTACTTTGCGGCATCGCAACAGATCTAACCACAATGATCATCGGGCGCGTGGGCCAGGGCTTCACGGGCGGCGCGCTCATCCCGACGGCAATGACCATCGTTGCCAAACGATTACCGCCATCGCAGCAGCCGATCGGCATGGCCTTGTTCGGGATGACAGTCATCCTCGGCCCGGTCATGGGGCCGCTGGTCGGAGGGTGGCTGACCGAGAATCTTAGCTGGCACTATGCATTCTTCGTCAATGTCCCGATCTGCGCTTTGCTCCTGCTGCTCCTTTTCATCGGTTTGCCGCACGAAAGGCCGAACTGGGTCTATCTGCGCGAGGCTGATTGGGCGGGCATTCTGGGGATGATCCTAGGCTTGGGCGGCCTGACCGTCGTACTGGAAGAAGGTCACCGCGAAGAGTGGTTTGAATCGGCGCTGATCCTTCAACTCACGATTGTCACTGTGATCGGTTTCGCGCTGCTGACCTACGGCCAGCTTTACGCGCGGAAGCCGGTGCTGAAGCTTCGCCTGATGTTGAGCCGACAATTCGCCAGCGTGGTTGTCATGGCCCTGGCGCTTGGCATGGTGATGTACGGGTCCACTTATGTGATCCCTCAGTTTCTGACGATCATCTCGGATTATAATGCCTTGCAGACCGGGCTGGTGATTTTCTGGATGGGCGTGCCTGCCTTCCTTCTGATGCCCATTCTTCCGCTCATGATCCGCAAGATTCATATTCGCGTCGCCGTTGGAGCAGGCATGCTGATAATGGCGGCGAGCTGCATCGTCTCAATTAGCCTGACCGCAGAATCCGGTGGAGGCGTTTTCACCGAAAGCCAGTTCCTGAGGGGCATCGGAATGATCCTTACGATGATGTTTCTGAACCAGGCTACCGTCGCGTCCGTTGCAAAAGAAGACGCAGGCGACGCTTCGGGCATCTTCAATGCCGCACGCAACCTTGGCGGCTCATTCGCGCTCGCAGGGCTGGCATCGTTCCAGGACCAACGGCTGTGGCATCACAGCAGGCGCATGGAAGAGGCCCTCAATGCGAACAGCGGGCGGTTGCAGGACTATCTTGATCAACTTGCAGGCCCGCTGGGCGGCCCACAAGCGGCAATGCAGATGCTATCAGGAACCATCCAGCGCGAGGCGTTCGTAATGACCTACAACGACGTATTCTTCGCCATGGGCACGATTACGCTCGCAACCGTTCCACTCGTGATGTTCCTGCGCCCCTTGCCAAAGAACGTTTCACTTTCGATGCACTGAGACATTTCATGAACAGAACGTCCTTGCTCATGTCCACCGTAGTGCTTTTGGGCGCTTGCACCGTCGGGCCCGATTACGATGGACCTCCAACGGTCCGCACGGTCGGGGTTGATGGCTTTGCGCGCGCGGGCCTCGAGGTGGATGCGCAAGCTCCGTCTGTCAGCGAGTGGTGGGTGTTGCTGGGTGACCCGGTACTGAACGACCTTGAGGCGCGTGCGTTGGCCGGAAATCCCGGGATCGCCGCGGCCCGTGCGCGCATTGAACAAGCGCGGGCTTCGCTGCGGCAGGAAAGCGCAAATCGGCTACCCTCGTTCGCGACGCAGGCTACTACGATACAGGCACGAGTGCCTGGCTTGGACTTGCAGAGCGGTCCGCCGGCCGGGACGCCGGGGGCACCCGGACAGAATGGTGAGCGTGACACTTTGAGCGTCTACAATGTGGGGCTTAATGCAAACTGGGAGATTGACTTCGCAGGAGGGCAGAAGAGGCGCATCGAAGCCGCCAATGCGCAGGCTGCCGCAAGCGTGGCAAACGTGCAAGATGCGCAAGTTCAGCTGGCGGCTGAAGTCGCGCGGGCTTACGTCGGTCTCAGGGAGGCACAGGCGCGTCTCGATCTTGTCGAGCATCAGCGTCAGTTGCAGCAGCAGACCCTCGAGCTCACTTATCAGAGGTACACGCAGGGCGCTCTGGCTCTTTTTCCCGTGGGCAACGCCAACGCGGAACTCGAACTGCTCAAGTCACAGATCGCGGAAGCGAGCGCGGATATCTCTGTCTTGAAAGACACTCTTGCGGTTCTCACTGGAGAGACACCCGGCAGTCTCGACCAGCTTTTGTCGGAAGTCTCGGCTATCCCCCTCCCCCCTGAACGCGTAGCTGTAGGCAACCCTGCCGCGCTCATCGCTCGAAGGCCCGACATTCGTGCCGCCGAGCGGATGATTGCGGCGACCAATGCCCGGATTGGCGTTGCCGAAGCTGCCAGGTTCCCGAAGCTGTCCTTCACGGGAATTCTTGGCCTCGGAGGAAGGGATCCCGATGACATTTTTGATCCCGGCAATATTTCGGCAATCGCGCTGCCACAATTGCAGTGGAATCTCCTCGATTTTGGACGCACTGCCGCTTCGATCAATCAGGCCGAAGCCGCGCGCGACGAAGCGCTTCAGCGTTATCGCGAAATTGTGCTGCGCGCGCTCCAGGACGCCGAGCAGTCGCTTGCCCGATTTGGTCAGCAACGCTCGAACGTCGCTGCGCTGGCGCAAATCAAGCGGCAGGCCGATACAGCGGCTGATCTCAATCAACAGCGATACAAAGCTGGGGCTATCTCCCAGATAGATCTCAATAACTCGTTACAACAAAGCCAGAAGGCAACACTGGAATTGAATCAGTCTATTGCCGCTCTGACCAACAGTTGGATTGCAATACATAAATCGCTCGGCTTAGGCTGGGAAGAATGATGACAAATTTGCAAAAACGTCTATTCCATCTGTGCAGGTAAGCTTCGCACGCATCGCCTCAGGATCGAGCGCCATGCTACCGGACCAGCAGCACCGGCGCGTGGGTGGTGCGGATCATTTCGGTGATGGTGCTGCCGACGATCAGGTTGCGGATCGGCGAATGGCCATAGGCGCCCATCAACAGCAGCGGGTTGCCCGCCGATGCGACGACGCGGGGAATGACCTTCTTAGCCTTGCCCGGATCGAACACGGTGGTGACCGGATGATCCGGGGCAAACACCGCTTCGGCATCCTTAAGCGCAGCCGCCTTGGCCTCGACCGATGCTTCGGCCATCACAATGGTCACGGGAAGGCCCGCAAACAGCGGCGAATTGGCGAGGCGTTCGAGCGCGCGCTTGGCCGACGGGCTGGCGTCATAGGCGAACACGACATGATCAGGCTCAGCAAAGGTGCGCGAGACGATCATCACCGGTTTGATGCTGGCGCGGACCACGCGTTCGATCATCGATCGCTCACCGGACACTTTTGAGGGGGCAGAGGTCAGACCCCCCTGCCCTCCGCAAATCCGACTTGCCCGCTCTCTCATTAAGGTGGTACGCTTTATTTTCTCACACAGGGGCCTCATCCGTTACAAATGACCAACACCCTCATCGGATATGCCCGCTGCTCGACCGACAAGCAGGACCTCACCGCCCAGCGTCGGGCGCTGATCGAACTCGGCGTCCCCGAGGACCGCATCTACACCGACCACGGCCTGACCGGCCGCAACCGCGACCGCCCCGGCCTCGCCCAGGCGCTGGCAGCAGTGCGTGCCGGCGAAACGCTGGTCGTGCCGAAGCTCGATCGCCTCGCCCGGTCGGTGCCAGACGCGCGGGCGATCGCAGATGAGTTGGAGAAACGCGGCGTCAGCCTCGCGCTCGGCAAGCAGGTCTACGACCCCAACGACCCGATGGGCCGGATGTTCTTCAACATCCTCGCCACTTTCGCCGAATTCGAGAGCGACCTCATCCGTCTACGCACCCGCGAAGGCATGAAGATCGCGCGCGACAAGGGCAAGCTCCGCGGCAAGCCCCCCAAGCTCTCCGACCTCCAACAGCGCGAACTGCTCAAGATGCACGCCACCGGCGAATACTCGATCAGCGACCTCGGCAAGCTGTTCAAGGTCTCGCGGCCGACCGTGTATCGGACGATCCGACGGGGTGGACTTTGACCGCGCCTTATTCGGGCGAGCTGAGAGGCGCGGGGGCAGTGATCAAGTCGTCACGATCTCCATCAGCTTGTTGTAGCTATCAGCTACCCCGTACCTGACATTGGGCGTCGGGTTCGATTCCGCTAGCTTGGCGAAGAACTTCTTGGCGCAGTCGATTTTCGCCCGCTCGAGGTCTCGAAGCGCAAGTGACGACATCGACCCCTTGGTTTCGGCGACGAAATAGATGTGCTTCACGGCACCGGCGCGAAACACAATGGCCCAATCGGGATTGTAGTCGCCCACAGGGGTTGGGATCAGGAAGCCGCGTGGCAGCTTCGCATAGACCTCGACCTCCGCACTTGTATCCAGCTCCCCGACGAAGTCGCGCTCGACCCCGGAATCTGTGATGCAATAGTCGAAGACGTGGTTCTTCAGCCGCTCGGTCGCCCGGGAAAAATCCTGGCCGATCTCCGCCGCAGTGAAGATGTCGGCGTCATAGCGCTCATCGATCGGATCGTAGACGAGCTGCTCGATCAGGTGCCCAGCCTTCTGTTCCTTGATCAGCCGCGCCGCCTCAGAAATGAAGTGCTCGGGATTGGCGCGATATTGATCGAAGATCGCAGGCTCGATGCCGGTGAGGATCTGGGCCACGGTCTGCCGCAGGAGGTCGGTCGCGTCTGAGACTTTCCCCAAAAGATCGTACTTCACCGCCGAGCGGGCCGACGCGGCCTGGACGGTTTCGTTGCGCGTGACGCTGAAACCAGTCCCACCCCGCAATTGCTCATCAGTGACCTCGTCCGACTGGATCCCCGTCTGGACGGTGTATTGCAGCTTGGTCACGCGCAATTCGCTGTTGAGGGCACTGATACATTTCTGGATCAGCTCCGCCGTGTCGAACTCCACGCGGTAGACGGCCTTTCGGTTGATCCGGCTCCAGAGTTCCTGGAAGGCACCCTTGTGAAAATTGTCGTTCAGCGGGTTGCGCTTGGGCTTCCGTCCGTCCTCGAACTTGGGAAGAGCGGCATCACTGTAGACGCTGTCGATCAGGCTGAAGACCTCAGCCTGGTACGGGACCAGATCGTCATGCAGCACGGCCAAAGTGCCCTCGGCCTTCGCAGTATAATAGGTGTCCGTGATCTGATCTGCGTCGTCGATGTAGTCATGCTTGATCAGGTAACGGTGAATCTGCGTCGCCATCTGGTCGGTGACAGTCACGGGCCCTTCCGGCGTGTGCAGCTGTTTACCCACGAAGAAGGCTTGGCTGGCCTTGCGCGGCCGGGCGGAGAGGCTTTCTGCGATCTCCTTTTGCAGTCCCGCTACGAAATCAGTGTAGCTTTCGCTCGCGATAACCGAGAGAATGTTGATGTGGTGGACGGTCGCGGGATGGTCGAGCCTGTCGCCAAACCGGTCTACGGCCAATCGGAGACCGCGCCCCACTTCCTGCCTGCGTGAAACCGTGTTTTCGCTGTGCTTGAGCATGCACATCACGAACACGTTCGGGTTGTCCCAGCCTTCCCTCAGCGCGGAATGGGAGAACAGGAACCTGACGGGTTCATCGAAGGAAAGGAGCCGCTCCTTGTTCTTCAGGATGAGATCATAGGCATCGCTATCATCGGAATCCGTTGACCGCGCGCCAACGTCGGGGTCCTTCAACCGCTTGGTCTTCTTGTCGATCGAGAAATAGCCATCGTGTGTCTTGGCTACCGGGATCGCCTCGAGGTGCTTTCGCCAGGCAGCCTCATCGAGCGGAAGCTCCGCGAGCACCAACGCAACAGCCTCCGCATATTCTTCCTCGAACATGCGGGCATACTCGCCGTTCTGATCGTCACGGCTGTAGTCGCGGTACTTGGCTACCTCGTCGATGAAGAACAGCGACAACACCTTGACCCCTTGGGCGAAGAGCTGACGCTCCTTTTCAAGATGGGCGCGGATCGTTTCGCGGATCTGAATCCGCCGGATGTCCCGCTCCGAGAGGTCGCCATAAGCCTCGCCTGCCTTAAGCGTGATCCCATTGGTAAACTCGACAGTGTCGGCGGTGGCATCGATCTGCGACACGACGAAGTCACGGTACTGGTCGAGCCCGCCTGACAGATCGTAGAGGTCATCGCGGAACCTGAGGCGTTTCAGCCGGCGCTTGATCGTCCCAGTGGTGTCCTTGACCTCCATCTCTAAGCGGGCAAATGGGCCGCCCTTGCCGCGGCCGACTGTCTCAATCCCCTCAAGATAGAGATAGGCCGTCGTGCCGGTCAGTCCCTTCAGCGCAATACCCCGGACCTGGATCTTCTTCACCAGCTTCTGGTTGTAGGCGTCCAGCGCATCGAGCCGGTGGATCTTGGTGTGTTCGGTCCGGTGCGTTGCCGAATAACGCATGATGAACAGGGGGCGGAACTTGGGAAGCGCTTCGACCGTGGCCTTGCCTTCCATCTTCTGCGGCTCATCGAGGATCAGGATCGGCCGGTTGGCGGCGATCACATCGATCGGCTTGCGTGACTGGAAGTCATCGAGGGCGTCATAGATGCGGCGGTTATCCTTGCCGCTGGCGTTGAAGGCCTGGATGTTCATGACCATCACGTTCAGTCCGGCATCGGAGGAGAAGCTCTCCAGCTCGTGCAGGCGCTTCGAGTTGTAGATGAAGAAGCGGGCCTTCTTCCCGTAGGTCTCGGTGAAGTGCTCCGCTGTGATCGAAAGCGACTTGGCGACACCCTCGCGGATGGCGATGCTCGGGACGATGATGATGAACTTCGACCAGCCATAGCGCCGGTTCAGCTCGAACATCGTCTTGATGTAGCAGTAGGTCTTGCCGGTCCCCGTTTCCATCTCGACATCGAGATGAAGCGGTGCGGCGGCGGCCATATTCTTGAGATAGGCAGCCGGAGCGGGCACCGCCCTGCCCTTCGCGTCCCGCGTGACAAAGCTGGTCAGGGATGGCGATTGTGGGAGATTTTGCCGACGCTGGACCGCGTTGATGTTCGTCAGCAACTGCGCGTCGGTGAGTGCGATATCCGGGTTGCGGAACCCTTCATCGTCAAACGCCTCTGCCTGGTTCCGCTTGCCCGGGTCGATCCTGTAAGCCGGACCGACGCTGAAGGGCTGGCCCGCAAAGCAATCGACGACCGCGTCGACGGCCATGGTCTGGTAGGGCTGAACCTTGAATTTGAGCTTCATGGCCGACGCAGGCCCTTTCTGCATTCATAACTTTGGAGAGAGAATTGTCCGCAGTGCAGAAAGAGGGAAACGACGGAATCCCGAGGACTTATCCGCCCGACCTTTCTGCAAGAGGCCGCAATCATCGCGCATTTCTTTCTGCAAGCGTCCATTGCGGCGCCGCCCGCGGACCCTTGTTCACGATCACCCTCTGGCGCCGCAGCTTCGTGAGCAGTGATGTGAGCGAAGCTTGATCCATTACTCAGATGGCCTTCAGTTCGGTGCCCGGCGAGAGCTGGCGGAAGAGCTGCTCGGCGTTGATGCGATCGGCATCGCGGGCGAAGCTGGTGTCGCGGAACACGGCGCGCAGTGGCGCGCGGGCGGCGATTTCCTTCACCAGCTCATCGGTAACGCCGGTGTCGAAACAGGCGATCATCGCATTGCCATCGACAGAGTAAACGGTCTTGCCATGCAGGGTCTCGCGGTTGATCGGCAGTGTCAGCTCTACACCCCAGTCGATCAGCACCTGGAACAGCAGATCCTCGCCGGTGCGATCGGGCTTCACGCTGTCGACTTGCCCGAAAAGTTCGTCCTGGTTCACTTCGTCGGGACGGTAGTAGACGTCGCTCATGTTAGAGCTGTCGACCTTGAGCACGCGAAAGCCGACGTCTCGGCTCCAGCGGTCATGACATTCATTTTCGAGAATTCTCTTGCCCGCCCGCCGGATGCGCTCCTTTGCAATCTCAGCGATTGTCGAATAGCCAGCCTTAAAAGCCTCCGACGTTTCCCCTGCCTCTTCAGGCAACTGAACCATAATGAATGTGCGAGCCCCCCCATCTTCCGCATTCTGCTGCAAGACAGCTTCGCCGGTAACGCCAGATCCCGCAAAAAAATCCATTACCACCCCATCGTCCCCACCCATCTTCAATAGGTGAGCAATCAGATCGACTGGCTTCGGTGTTTCAAAGACCGCCTTGTTGTCGAACAACTCCTTGAGTTTATTTTTAGCGACCTCATTGGTGCCCACTTCTTCTGCGAATATAATGCTTTCTGGAGTGAGCCCCCTTTCCTTGGCATCAAGGTAGGTTTTGACCCGGGGAACGCCATTCCCATCTTTACCGAACCAAATGCGCCCGTCAGCAATCGCGGCCTCCATCACCGGCTTGGTGTAAAGCCAGCAACGTCCACTTTCGAGTTCATGCTCTTTCCCGTTAGGGGCTGTAAGGATATAGAATTGCGCTTTCGTGCCATGACCCGCCTGAGCAGTGGCAGGGTCTGACTTCCAGAACCCCCGTGGATCATTGTCAGGGTTCTTGTAATTGGCCAACGCCTTGGCGCTCATCGGCAGTTGTCGAATGGGGCGCTGCTTATCTGATTTTGACTTCACGTAACATACTACGTAATCATGCCTTGAAGAAACGGCCTTTCTGTTTTCTCTATTTGTGCGCTTTTCCCATATAAAGTTAGCAACGAAATTGTTGTCACCGAAAATCTCATTCATGACGTTCAGGAGATTCTTGATTTCAGCATCCCCCATGGTCACGAAGATCACTCCGTTCTCATGCAGCAGATTGCGCGCAATCTTCAGTCTGGCGTAAATCATGCTAAGCCAGTCAGAATGAAATTTCCCGTTGCTATCTGGATTTGCCACCAGCCTTCCGCCAGATTCGTCTGACTGATTACTTCTGATCAGAAATTCAGAAGTTTTCTCTGAAAAATCATCTTCATAAATGAAATCGCTACCAGTGTTATACGGTGGATCAACAAAGATAACTTTGACTTTTCCGAGATAACTCTCTTGCAGAAGCTTCAGGGCATCGAGGTTGTCGCCTTCGATGAAGAGGTTCTGGGTCGTATCGAAGTCCACGCTCTCCTCGCGGCAGGGGCGGAGGGTCTTGGCGATCGGAGCATTGGCAGTGAGAAGCGCCTCGCGCTTGCCAGGCCAGTCGAGCCGATAACGCTCCTGCGGCCCCTCGACAATATGATCCGAAAGCGTCTGGCGCAGCTGATCGAAATCCACGGCGAGCCGGATATTGCCCTGCTCGTCAACGGCTTCCGTTACGCAGTCAGGGAAAAGGGCGCGGATCTTGGCAACATTGTCCTGAGACAGGTCAGGGCTGTGCATTTTCATCTTGTCCATGGCCCGAATTCCTAGCGGCCACGACAGCTTTTGTCGAACAGTCAGCGGCACTTGATGGGCAAATTTGGATGGGGCAGCCATGGGAGCATCCCGCCCAAAGGATGGATGTCGATACCCCCTTAGCGGCTGCGCCAGCGTCCACCGCCCATCCAATGCAATCAGCCCCTTAGTTCCCCGAGCTTTGCTTTCGCCGCCCGAAGCGCCGCATTGACCTCAACCTTCCGGTTGAACTGCTTTTCCCTCGCCAGAGCATTTTCAAGGCGCGTGATCTCACGCTCAATCTGTGCGGCCTCTTCCGCCCGGGCGACACGCGCTGCAATCGGCTCGTCGTCGCTTCGCTTTGGCGGTAGCAGGGGCTCCAGCAGCCGCGCATAGAGCGTGCCCATGTCCAGCGCGGTGGGCAGAGCCTGACGCGGTGCATCCCCCGCGTCCCAAGCGGTGAAGGCGTGCGCTGCGGTAACCCACTTGCCCGCCTCCGCCTGGCTTGGGCGCTTCCACGCCATTGCCATGCGGGTGCGCCCAGCATGGTTGAGTTCGAGGATCAGAGGCCGCGGAATGGCCTTCTCGATGGCCACCAGCACCGGCGGTTCGACATCGGGCGTATGCAGGTCGATCGCGATGACCGCTATTTCCTCGACGTCTGCCGACGGACGTAGGTTCAACCGATCCGCGCGAAGCACGTGGGTCCACTCCATGCGCTCGACCTGATCGACGAATTTGGCCTGCATCGCGCGCGGAACCTGCGCGGCGCCGTATATCCGGCTCTTCGGGATCGCGCGGCCAAATGCCGTTCGCGGCGGCCACGCATAGAGGGTCACGCAGCAGCTCCGGCCTCTGCCTGCTCCACAACAACGAAGGCGATCAGTTCAAAGTCCTCAAGACCGCGGATGGTGTGGGAGAGCGCAGTGGTGGCACCGGCCGAAAACAGGCTGTCGAGATCCCGCTCCTCCTTGGCGTCAATCATGGCGCGAATAGCGGCGTTAAGCAGCTGGGAGGGCCCGCTCATATCCTGTCCGTCGGCCGTTCGGGCATTGAAGGGCCGGAATGCTGGCGGAACCGGGGCTGTCACGCCTTTGGCCGCAGTCCGCACCACATCGAGCAGGCGCTTCACCCGGGTCTGATCGACGACGACGCTCCCATCATTGTCCATGTAGATCAGATAGTAGGGATGCAGGCGGTTCTGTCGGTTTGCCGAAGCATCTCCGCCCACGGCCTTCAAAGCGAAGATAATGCCCGGCTCCAGCCCCTTGGCGGGTTCAGCCGGGACCACCGCATGAAGCCCTTTGGGTGTAGAAGCGAGGTCGCCGTGCTCTTTCACGTAGTTGAGCAGGTCCATGCGGAAATCGTTCAGCCCCAGGTCCGTGATCGAAATGCCGGTGCGGACATCCTCGAGCTCGATGACCTCTTCCTGCAACCGGCGCAGCTGTTCGCGGCGATAGGCTGTGTCGCTGGCTTTGGCGGTCAGGACATTGTCATCGCCGGTCGCTGTAACATCGGCGATGATCATCCGGTTTTCGACGCGCTCCTTGAGCTTGATGTAATCGTCGAGGGTGATGTCCGGCCAATAGTTCGCCAGCTGGATCTGCGCATTGGGCGAGCCGATGCGGTCGATCCGCCCAAACCGCTGAATGATCCGGACGGGGTTCCAGTGAATGTCGTAGTTCACCAGGAAGTCGCAGTCCTGGAGGTTCTGGCCTTCCGAGATGCAGTCGGTGGCGATCAGTATGTCGATCTCGCCCGGCTCGTCGGGCATGATTGCCGCCTTCTCCTTTGAGCGCGGCGAGAACAGAGTGAGCAGCGTCTGGAAATCATGCCCCTTCCCGAGCGTGGATTTTGGGGCGTCCGATCCGGTCACGCGCCCGGTGTGGAGACGGTGCTGCGACAACATCTCCGCCGCGATCTGGTCATAGAGGTAGTGCGCCGTGTCAGCGAAGGCGGTGAAGATGATTACCTTGCGGTTGCCTGGGTTGATCGGCCGGTCCAGCTTCTCGCCGATCAGGCTCTTCAGATGCTGAAGCTTCTTGTCATGGTAAGGCGTGATGCGGGTCATCTCACCCAAAAGGGCATCGATCAGGGCGAGATCTGCCTCAAGATCATGTGCGAAGCCGGGCACGTCCATGTCCGCAAGATCGATCCGGACCTTGCCGCCGACACGGTAGGCCCCGAAACCCTCAAGCTCATCGTCTTCGGCCTCGAGTGTTTCGATGTCGTCAGCATAGTCGACGATCGAACTGGCGCCGCGGCCAGAGCGGTAGTCCTCAACCACCTCCAGCGTCTTGCGAATGTTGTCCGCCAATGAGCCCAAGGTAAGCCGGAATGCGTGGATTGAGCTTTCAAGGCGCTTCAACAGGTTGACCGTCATCAGGGCCTGCAGGCTCTTGTCGCGGTCAGCTTGCCGCAGCTTCCCACCACCGCTCGACACATCCGTGTCGTAGAGCGCCTCATACTTGGCAAGGCGGCTCGGCAGGATGTAGCTGGTTGGCGCATAGACCGAGAGCTTGAGCAGCGTCAGCTGCGCAACAATCTCGTTGAGGTCCATGGCGCCAGGCACATCGGTCAGCGGCGGCCGGAAAGACAATGGCTTCAGGCGCTGCGGGAAATGGCCGATGTCGGTCATGTCGTAGAAGGTCGTGATATGCTTGCGTGACCGGGCGATCGTCACGCTGTCGAGCAGCTCGAAGAAATCGAAATCGAGTTCTGTCAGGATCGTCTCCGCGGTCCTTTGCTCGGGCGGCAGTTTGGACCAGCGATTGAAGGCAGCCTGTGCCCGGCGGAAGATCTCCTCGACGCTGGCGGTGGTATTCAGCTTCTCCGACAGCGTGTCGGAGTGACCCTCATAGGCCAGGGCCAGCTGGTTGCGCAGATCATTGAACCGGTTGTTCACGGGTGTCGCGGACAGCATCAGCACCTTCGTCTTCACGCCGGCCCGGATGACCTGGTTCATGAGTTTCTGGTAACGGGTCTCTTTCTCCTTGAACGCATCGTTGTTCCGGAAATTGTGGGACTCGTCGATCACCACCAGATCGTAGTTGCCCCAGTTCACCCGGTTGAGCGGAATGCCGTTCGATGAGCCCGAGCTGCGAGACAAGTCCGTGTGGCACAGGACGTCATAATTGAACCGATCCCGGGCGAACGGATTGGTTTTCAGGTTGGTGTTATAGTTCAGCCAGTTATCGGTCAGCTTCTTCGGACACAGCACGAGAACCGAGCGATTGCGCAGCTCGTAGTACTTGATCACCGCCAGGGCGGTGAAGGTCTTCCCCAAACCGACGCTGTCCGCCAGGATGCAGCCGTTGAAGGTCTCGAGCTTGTTGATGATCCCGGTTGCCGCATCACGCTGGTAGTTGAACAGCTTCTGCCAGACGAGGCTCTCCTGATAGCCCGTCCGGTCATTGGGCAGCACGTCCTCGTCGATATCCTCCAGAAATGCATGGAAGATATTGTAGAGCATGATGAAATAGACGCGTTCGGGGGAATTCTCCCGATAGACCGAGGCGATGTGGTCGCAGATCGCCTCGGTGACGTCTTCCACGCGCGACGGGTCGGACCAGATGGTGTCGAAGAGCTGGATGTAGCTCTGGGTGTGCATCGCCTCGTCGAAGCGGTTCACGAAATTGGATACAGCGTTGCCCTGGGCATAGCCCAAGTCGACTGCCGTGAAGCCAGACAGCGGCATGTAGGCGACGCTGGCCGGCGCACCGTGAACCGCAAGGAACTGCTGCATTGGGGCCGAGGACGCATTGGACTTGAAGCGCGCCTTCTTCCGGATCCATTCAGCGCACTCGCGCGCGATCGCACGCTGAGTCAGCCGGTTGCGGAGCTGGATCTCGAACTCCGACCCGGAGAGACCGGCAACCCTTTTGGATTTCGGGATGAAGAACTCGCGGCGCTCACGCGTCTTCCCGTCCGTCGCACGCTCGGCAGTGAACGTCTGCTCGGTGAACAGAAATTGCAGCTCTTCGATCTGCTGAAGCTCCTTGCGCAGAGCCTCGAACGCGAAAATGGAGAAGCTTGATGCGGCAATGCGGAGCCGCTGGCCGCGCTTGATGTCTTTCTTGAGCGCGTCACCAAGCAGAACGTTGATGTTGTCGATTATCTGCACGGTTTACAGGATTCCTCCAATTCAGGACTGCATAAACCACGAAATCGATTGATGAAACAGGTCAGCGGCCTTCCGCAAAAAGCATGACGAGCATGCAACCTCAACGCCAAGGCAAAACCGTCTTTGTGGCAAGCATCGCCTGAGCGAGGTCTCGGCCATCAGAAAGCCTGCAACTGGCAACGACACGGCCATAGCTCTGCCCGTCCGCTGAACATCGCATCGCTGGCGTTCGCACGATGATGTGACCGGTGTCGCGCTGGCCCTTCCGTCCACCTAGCAAACGAACCAAGGCATCTCTGGCCGCCACTGCAGAAGACGACGGGCATGGGTGCCCTCGCGAACAGGTCCCATCCATTTCGCGGGCTGCGATGCCGGCGATCCGGATCTTCGGCCCCTCCTTGCACCAGATCGGGCCATCTCCGTCCCAGACGGCAACGGGCGTGCAGACAAAGGTTGCAGCTGAGACGAGCGCAAGAAATCCCATTAGTCCTGTCCTGTGTTGGCAGTGGTCAGCTTATGCCGCCTCGCGTCCTTGCTGGTCGCGATTGTCGTTGTCGGGTCGTGCCTTTCGAGATGCTCCCATGGAAAGAAACGCGCACAAACGCTCCTCATCCTCTGCCATCCTGTATTTCGGGTCATGGAGTAGGTCGGCCCGCACAGCCTTAAGCTTTGCCTTCAGCTTCCCTGTTCGATCGTCGCGATACAGCGCCTCTTTTGTTCCAAACCTGCGTAGCATGTGGCCGAAAGCGAGAAGCAGCTCGGGGTGTTGGTGGATGAGATGATGGCCGAGCTCAGTGAAACTTCTGTAGCCGAAGCCAACCGACTTTCCCGCCCTTGCGCTCTCGATGAGATGGACGATACGCGTAGCAGTAAGCAAGTCCGGGTATTCACCGTCGAGACCGTATCCCATGGAACGAAGGCGGTCATTGAGGAGAGCCCATGCCTGGTATCGAGGCAGGTCATCGTCATAGCGCGAGGCATCGAGGACGAACCGAAGCACTTGCTCGCGCAGATCATTCGCCCGGTCTTCTAGGACCTGCCTTGCAGCGGCCTGAGCAGCTGCGATCCTTTCCAAGTGCGCTGCTCTGAGTTCTTCGCGGAGCCTTGCCACCTCCTGGGCATAGTCGAAGACGATGATGGTCTGGCGGTCTACATCGACCGTGATCTCATCCCACCGGACCAAGCGCTCGACCCACTCATCAACGATCTCATCACCCTGAATGATCGGCTTGCGGTACCAGCATGTCATGATGAAGCTTCCTGCCACTTCCGACGCGGCAGCACTTCGTTCATCGACGACGAAAACGTTAGAGTTATTGCCGAACAGGATGTCATCATCGGTCATGCGACGATAGGTCGGATGGAAGTACGGCAATACCCAGACGAGCGCCGCCCCTTCGGCACGATAGAACTCCTTCCGGCTCAGCACGACGTCCATGAAGGTTGTGCTCAGCTGCACCTCAAAGGCCAGTCTGTCGGTGTCTGTCCGCGCCGAAACGTCCGGTCGGCGGAGGCCGCAGAGACCTTCGCTCGCTCTCCAGGTCCTTTCTGCGGCCACATCCTTGAACCGTGGATCGGCCGAGAGGCTCCGCAGAAGAAGTGCCTTGACCCGCTTGTGCGCCCCGCTCTCTTGAGCAACGCGGTACTTCATGGCCCTGATATCGGCTTCGCTCAGCTCCGTTCGCGTGACAGCGGGGCACGAGCCATCTTCATGGCGATGCCGGAAGAAGAACCGCTTGGTCGTGCTGCACGCCAGATAAACCGGAACACCGCACGTCGCGCACACCAGGCGTGCGTCGTCACGTTTGACGAGCGCCTTGAGTCTTTGGCGTAGCAGAATTGCGCGCTCATACCGGAATGCCCGGATCAACCGGCGGACATTTAGCACATGGCCAGTTCTCGGGTTCCTGACAGCGTCAATCTCGGGCCTTGTCACCGCCGATGCCCATGCCAGCGGATCGACGGTCGTGTTTCCAACCATGGCCATTTCCTTTCCTTGTGGCAGCAGACTCCCTTCGCCCGGGAGGGCTAACAGCGTTCCAATCGCGCGCCCGCCTGTTTGAGCCCCCAGCGTCGCTCGACATAGAATTCGAGCGACTTGCGGACCTCGAAGCTCAGAACTTCCTGCGTGAACCCATATTCCAACCGGACAGCGGCCTGCTGTTCTTCCGTCAGACTGCTCAGCGGCCGAAGCCGGATCTCGACGAACTCCTCCCAGTCAGCATCGCGCGGAAGGTCTTCTCCGACCGGTGCCACATCGAAGGTGCTATCGGGATGGACCCGAACCGGAACATAATCGCGCCATTCGCGGTGGTGGAAACTCCACGCCCGAACGTGCAGGCGCTCGCCGTCGGAGGCAAAATGCGCCGGTGCGATCCATTGGTTCTGACGCAGCCCACTCGACATCGACACATAGCCGATCTCGATCTTCTGCCGCTGCTCGACTGCCTGCCATAGGCGACGCATCACAAATGGGGGGCACTGCCGGGCCGGTGATGGAAGAACAGAAAGGCAGCTCGATGCGGGATGGCCGACAAACTCATCCGGCGAGCCTGCATCCTCCACAAAAGGCAGGCCGCGATGGTGGGGGTTGGCAACATAACACTTTCGGACCGTGTCGTAGCGAGGCTTCGGCTCTGCAACCCGGTCGAGATATTCCCTCAGATCGATTGCCGCTTGCGGAGACGAGATCCCGAAACGCTCGATCAGGTCCTTGCGATTCACCTGTCCGCGCCATGTGAGGCACCGGTCGAGATAGACCAGGCGGGCGAGCATTGCCGGCTTGAGTGCAGGATCGTCCATGTCCGAACCCTACTTGACGAGCTACCGCCCGTCTATATAAAATTTATATGCACTTGGATTCGAGGACAGAATAATGCGCATCTTGCACACCAGCGACTGGCATCTGGGCCGCCAATTTCATGGCCTGTCCCTCGATGAAGACCATGACCACATTCTCGTCCAGATCCTCGCGGTGATCGATGATGAACGCCCCGATGTCGTGATCATCGCCGGCGATGTTTTTGACCGGGCAAACCCGCCCCAAAGCGCGATAACCCGCCTCTCGCAGTTCCTCACAACGGTGCGTGCAGCATCCGATGCAGCGATCGTTATCATCGCGGGCAACCACGATTCCGCCGCACAGATCGGTGCGATGGGCGTTCTTGCCGATGGCGGCGCGGCGATCGTGCGCGGACCACTGGATGAAGATGAGCGACCGCTCGTGGTTTCCGATGCGCATGGGCCAGTGGCCATTTCCGCCCTGCCCTTTGCCTTCGAATACGCCGCCCGCCTGTGTTTCGACGACGACGGCATCGGCTGCCCTGCAGATGTCATCCGGGCCCAGCTTGCCAGCGCTCGCAAGCACGTGGCCGAGGGAATGCGCTGGGTTGTCGTGGCCCATGCCTTTGTCGACGGCGCAGCAACCAGCGAAAGCGAACGTCCGCTCACGCGCATGGTCGGTGGGATTGAGACCGTCTCGGCGGCTGCCTTTGAGGGCGCACACTATGTGGCCCTTGGGCACCTTCATCGCCCGCAACCGGTGGGACTGGATCACATCCGTTATTCCGGCGCACCTTTGGCATTCGGATTCGATGAGGAAGGTCAGCAGAAGTCGGTCAGCCTGATCGACCTTGCGGCCGACGGCACTGTCACGGTGACCGAAGTGCCGCTGCGGCCGCTGCGTCAGGTCAGAACCATCCGAGGCAAGCTGCTCGAGCTGCTCGCGGCCGCGGAAGTGTCCAATGACATCGTCCGCGTCGTTCTCACGGACGACACCCCGCAGATCGACCCCATGAAAAGGATCAGGGCATTCTATCCCAATGCCGTTCAGCTCTCCTACGAGCGAAACGAGCGACCAGTTGAGCTGCGCCTCGAGGAGCAGCGCGCTGCCATTGATGACCCGCAGACGCTTTCCTCCGCATTCCTCGAGTTCATCCGTGGTGAGCCCCTGTCGGAGGCGGAAGGGCAGATTGTGGCCTCCGCGCTGCATTCCTTCGCTACGATGGAGGAAGAAGCATGAGGCCGATCAAGCTCACCCTCAGCGCTTTCGGTCCCTATGGCGGCGCGGAGACGATCGATTTCCGCGAAGCGACGGATGCCGGCCTTTTCGGGATTTACGGTCCAACCGGATCAGGCAAGTCGTCGATCTTCAGCGCGATTTCTTTCGCCCTGTTTGGCGAGGGGGCAAAGGAGGAGCAAGGCATCGGTACGATGCGCTCTGACTTTGCGCCTGAGGATCTGCTGACCGAAGTGAGCCTGCAATTCGAACTGGGCTCCAAGCGATATTATGTCAGGCGTCAACCTGACCAGGCACGGCCGAAGGCGCGAGGCGAGGGTCACACCATGCAGCCACACGCTGCCTGGCTGTTCGACGTATCGGACGTCGCAATCGATGATGTCGGTCCGGATAACTCGGGCGTTCCGATCGCAGAAAAGAAGGTCGGCGCCGTCCTCAGCCACGTCGAAGGTCTTCTCGGCTATGGCGCACAACAGTTCCGCCAGATTGTCCTGTTGCCGCAAGGGAGGTTCGAGCGTTTCCTGGTGTCGAACAGCAAGGACCGGCTCGAGATTCTGCGGGAGCTGTTCGACGTCTCTCTGTACCGCAGGCTCACCGAAAAGCTCAAAGCCGATGCCGCGAACATCAGGCGCGAGATCGAAGATGGCTACCGCTTACACGCAAGCCGCCTTCAAACCGAGGGCTTTAGCAGCTCGGATGAGCTTACCGACGGCATCGCATCGGCACTTGAACGGTACGAATTTGCCCAGCTGGCAGTCTCGGAGACAGCGGCCGTGCTCGCTGTTGCCAACAAAGCCTATGCGGCCGCTGAAGAGCAGGAAAAGCGCTTTGTCGAAGTCGAGGCTGCGTCGGCTGCACTCAAGCAGCTCGAGGCACAGGGCCAGACTTTCGAGGTGATGCGAACCCGCAGATCCCAGGCCGATTTGGCGCGGCGCATATCGGACCTCGACGCCAGCGTTGCCGATGCCCAGAGGCGCTACCGCGAAGCGATTGATGCGCACGCCAACGCTGAAGTCGGAGCACGAGAAGCAAGCGAGGCTCTTTCGGCAGCGAATGCGACGCTGCTCGATCTCCGCTCCCGTGATCATGAGATCGAAGACATCACGCGCAAGATCGACCAGCTGAACCGCCACAAGCAAGTTCTGGTGGATGCCGCCGAGCGTCTGGCTGGCCTTGAAGCCGCCGAGGCAGGGCTGGAAAAAGCAAAACAGGCTCACTCTCAAGCCGCCGACGCTGAGGCACAGGCTGCTGATCTCTGCGAAGAGAAGGAGGCGGCGCTCGCGGCGGCCCAAGCCAATGGTCTTGAGCGACAGAGGCTGAACGCAACTCGCGATGGTTTGAAGAGCGAAGTAGATGCAGCACAGGCCTTCGCAAAGGCGGCGCAAGATTTGGAATTGTCGCAGGAAGCCTGCGAGAAGGCATCAAAAATCGCCCGCGACGCACAGGCCCGCCATACCGAAGCGGTCGCTGTAGCCGAGATGCACGAGCGCGCCTTCCTTGCAGCCCAGGCCAGCGTCCTTGCCCAGCGATTGCAGGACGGGCACCCCTGCCCGGTTTGCGGCGCCAGCGACCACCCCGATCCGGCGCGTGATTCAGGCGATGCGGGCGCACTCGAAAAGGCGTGGCGCAATGCTCAGGGCGCTGCGCTTGCCGCTTCAAAGGCTGATCGCGAGGCCCAGGCTGCCGCCAGCTCGGCCCGTGCCACGCTCGACGCAAAATGTGCGGTTCTGGACGGGCTCACGGAGCCAAAGCGCGACGTGAGCGAGATCGATGGCGATCTGCAACACGCCCTTGGTCAGATCAGCGGTTTGGGTCCGGACGTCGACATCGGCGTTCTCACCAAGGAACTGGATGACGCACGCAAGCGCAAGCTGGCAGCGACGGAGGCCGTCCAACAGGCTCGAGACGCGCTCGGCAAGGCAACGACTGCAGAGGCACTGGCCCGGCAGGCGTATGACGAGAAGATTGCATCGGTCCCCGAGAACCTGCGCCAGCAAGACACTCTGCAGACCGCAATCGATGCCGCCACCGCAGACGTGAGCAGCCGGAAGCAGGCCCTTGCCGATGCCGACGCGAGGCAGCGCGAGCTTGATGCCATTGCGATCAAGGCAGCAGCCGCATTGCACAGCGCTTCGACCGCAGTCATCGAAAACAAGACAGATCTCGCCGCAAAGCGATCGGCATTTGAAGCTCGCCTTTCCGAGCTCGGGTTCGCCGAGGCAGACTATCGCGCCGCGATCCCCGATATTGCAGAGATCCCTGCACTGGAGCAGGCAATCGCGGGTTTTGACACCGCCCTTGTTGAAGCCCGCGCGCGGGAAACGATGGCAAGAAACGCGGTCGGCAACGCGCGGCGACAAAGCCTCGAACCCTACCGCCTGAGCTGCGCGCAAGCACAGGCCGCCGCCGAGGAGGCAGTGAAGCAGAGCGCTGCCGCTCAGCAGAAACACCAATCGCTTGTCGAGCTACAGACCAGTCTGGCAGATCAGCTTGAGAGCCTTCAGGCCCTGGAGCAGTCCTCCGGCTCACTCCGGGGAATTGCGGAAGCCTTCGACGGTCAGAACGAGATGCGGACCACTCTCGAGACATTCGCCATCGGTGCGATGTTCGATCAGGTTCTCGAAGCAGCGAACCTGCGCCTCGATCCCATGACCAGTGGCCGATATCGCTTTGAGCGCGACACCGTTAGCGTTGGCGGCCGATCTAAGCGAGGACTGGACGTTCGCGTCCACGACATCGAGACTGGCCGCGCCCGCGAGATCATCACACTTTCAGGCGGTGAGACTTTTATCGCAGCTTTGTCCCTCGCGCTCGGGCTGTCCGACATCGTCGAGATGACAAACGGTGCCATCCGGCTCGACACCATTTTCATTGATGAAGGCTTCGGCAGCCTTGATACGGAAAACGACGCCGGAACGCTCGATCAGGTTCTGCAGGTGCTTCAGAATATCGTGGGCGAACGGCGCGCGGTAGGGCTTATCTCGCACGTGCCTTTGGTCCAGCAGGCAGTCCCTAACGGCTTTACGGTCCACAAAGGAACCAACGGGAGCCAGATCACGGTCAGGGCTGCCTGAATGGGCAATCGGCAGTCGTTTTGCATTGTAACACAATGAAGTAACAACATGCGGAGCGGTCTATAATTGGCAAAGTGGCTCGACAGTTCGCGGATTATCGGCCTAGATTTGAATCAGTTTCCAGCGGGAGCGTTGATGGGGCACTACGAGGATTTCAAGCGCTTGCTCGCCGCGATTGAAGCATATCGCGCCGACGCAAGCATTCCCGTTGATGCTGAACAAGTCGACGCCGCTTGCGCACGAATTCTGACCCATGATCCCTTTGATGAAACCGCCATTGAATGGAAACGGATTGCTGAATTGGTGAAGGAGCTCAACGGGGGCGATTGGCCGCCAACCGGTTGATGATCCACCCTTCGCTGCTATCCTCCGGCAATGCCCAACAGAATCGACCAGCTCTATCGGACCGCGATCGAGAAGCTCGCCAAAAGCGCGGATGCCGATATCGAGCATCTCCGCCGCGCGGTGATCCGGGGCGACGGTGTACCCCTTGAGCCCGACCCACACCTTCTCGCCGAGGCGTCCGGTAAAGGCGCGGATTGGGGGGAATATGCGTTTGGCGAGCTCCGCGCATTTGGCTTCATTGTGGCAGATGTGGCTAGGTTTGTTTGGTATCGGCCGACGAAGAACGAAATGTGGGAGCGGCAGGCGGTTCTAGCCGGGATCGAGGCTACGGCTATCGTCAGACTCGTCTCGATGGACCTTTCTCCTGCCATCCCTGAAATACAGAGGCGGCTAGAAGCATTCGACCGAACTGCGGCTTCCGGCAAAGCGCTCGCCTCACTCCTCGCGCACCAGAAATTGATGGTCAGTGTCGTCGCAGCGACAGGCGAGGTCGCCACGCTCGAGGAATATGCAAGGCGCGCCAGCGTTGCACAGGTCTATGCGCGAGCAGCGACCCTGGAGCTGACGGATGTAGAGGGCATGACGACATCTGCCCGAACCATGGTCCAATTGCTTTGTAAGGGCGACGCGCGCGATTGCGCTGCCGCTGCGACTGCCATGCGGATCCACCCCCGGCAGCCCGCCTTTGCGGCTTGAGGTGTGAGCGCTGCTACAAGGGATGCGCGGCCGCGCCGGCATCACTCAGTGGACCAAGCAGCGGGCGCGCGGCCTTCGTACTCCCCGTATACGTCGGCAATCCGCTGACCTGGGGCTCGATGGCCTGAAGGGCGTGATACTGGGCGCTTTTTGGAAAGTCTTTGCGCTCCATCTGCTCGATCAACTTGTGGAGCGCCGGCGCGGTTGAATCGAAGAAGAAGCGGCTCGCTTTCCGTACGCCATCAAGATCACCCGCGCGCGCCGCGACCAGATAGCTGTCCGCAGCTTCAACCAGGAAACCCGTGCGCTCGGCATAGATGTCCGAGAGCCAGAGTAGCCTGAAAAAGGCCTGCGGGATGAACTGCTCGACCAGCTCGGACAAGGTGCTCTGCGGTCCTCCCAGAATGATCGTCGCGAAGGACATCGCCCCGAGAAAGAACGCCTCATCCTCCACTGCATGGCTGCGGACGTCCTTCTCAAGGCTCTCGGCCACCGCCTGCAACCGCGAACCTCCCGCCAATGCCAGACGAAGGGCGCCGATCTCGACGATCGCTCCCAGCGCAAGGCGCCATTCCTCGATCTGTTCTCTCGTGAAGGTCGAAACAACATAGGCACGGCCACGCTTGGTGAGATAGCCCCCGACACCCAGCGACACCAGAAGATGGCGAGCCATCGACAACGACACGCCGGTATGCGCGACAATGTCGTCAGCGGTCATCGACGTACCGGGCGGCAAGTCGCCCAGCATGACCCGCTCACGCAGCTCGATATAGGTCGCGTCAATCTTCGACAGCATGAATTCCCCACGGCCCGCCAGACATGGCGCTTGCCGCTCTCTCCGGGTTTCAACTTAGCATAACGCCTGCAGATTGCAGCAATGCACAGCGCCCTCACTAGCCATTTTCCGCCCCCGATCCTTTTCTCCATTCGTTGCCATTGGGTTCGCCCAGTGGTATGTAAAGTTTGGAGAAGTACGATGGATGAGCAAGATCAGTGGCGATTTGCTGACTTTTCAAAGCGGGCTTATCCTGACGATCCCACCGGTACTGGCGATCCCGATTTTACGAGATCAAACATCCCTGCGTTCGAGCCGAATTCATTAGATCCTGTGGGTGCAGGTGGTCGCTTTGGAGCTTGGATCATCATCCTGGTATCAATCGTTTTTGTCGTCATTGGGGCACTTAGCTGGTAGCCCTTCGGTGCAATTCGACCCTGAGTTTCTCCGTGACACAACCTTCTAGCGTTGATCGCGATCATAGAAGCGCTCGTCAAAGCGTTCATCAGCTCCACCCGGACCTGAACGCCCCTCGTCAAAGTCTCTGCGCCGATCGCCAAAGCGATCGCCATTAGCCTCGTAACGCTCCCTCAAGCTCGTCTCCCCTTCAGCTATGCGAGCACCAATCGAACCATCGGCCGATCCGTCCGTGAGATTGCGCGGGCCTTGCGCGGAGCGCTGCGGCGTTCTGGCCCGGAGGTCTGCTTCACTGAAACTTCCCGGTCCAGCAACGTTGCCCGTCAGCGTTCCTCTGTCCGGGATCAGATCGTTGAATGGTGCGACCCTCTGATCGTAATAGTCAGAAATGATCTCGCGTGCGACAAGTTCATAGGCGGCCTGCTCTTGCGGACTGTAGTCGGTGCGAGCAAGGCTGGGAGCAGTGATCCCCAGTTCGGCTGCTTTTTCCTGATAGCGGCTTGCCACGATCTGGCTCATGTCGAAGGCGAGGTTGGTGCCATATCCCTCCCGTGTTGAGGTGCTGTCGGTGAGTGACGTCGCCAGCTCATCAATTTGGGCGATCCGCTGATCGATGCGTCGAATCTCCTCAAGTGCGCGCTCACGTGAGTAAGCGTTCTCGGAATAGCCCTCACTCCGGCTGAAGTTTCCACTTTGCGCATAGCTGCCACTGTCTTGCGTGGCATTTGAACCATTCGAACGGTTGTCCGATGTCGAGGAATCAAAACCTTGTGCTTCGCTCCGCTCGTTACTCCGATTGACTAGGTCAGAACGCTGGCGGCTACCGCTGATGCCCGCCTGGACACCTCCATTTGCACCCACACTACCCTTGCCTCCAGATCCACCATCGCCACCTCGAGTGCCGGCAACGCTGCCGGACAGCCCAACGCTGCCGCTGCGGCTTGTCTCGAGACGATCAATGTTGGTTTGCTGATCTCCCCTCGACCGCGTGACACGATCGCTTTCGCTGACGGTGTCCCTGGCATCGAGCGACTGATTGTCGAACCGCTGCAGGTTCTCTCCCGAGCGATACCCGGACGAGCTTTCACTTCCGCTGGAGTTGCGCACTCCGCTTGTTTGCCGCGTCGATGCGCGGTCAAGGAAGGCAACCGCGCGCGACCGCTCTTCCGAAAGAGTCTTCCGCGCCGTCTCAAGTTCAGAAAGGGTCTGCTGCCGCTCGGCATTGGCGAACTGGCTGAGCGACGCGCCGAACGCCAATCGGCTCATGCCCGGCGACGTGTCAAAGACGCTCGCACCATCTGTCATGGTCTTTGTCGTTGTCCCATTCGCATTGACCGTCGACATGACCGGCGCCCCGCCGGTGAAGGAGGGAGCGGCATTCCATTGTTCGGACTGCCGGTTGAAGCTTGAGAGGTTCATGAAGCTCTCGTTCCCGTAGGAATAGTTGCCGGTCGTACGTTCGACGGCAGCCGCTTCGGCTGCCGCCTGCGCTGGGGCAAGCATCGAGGTCGCTTGCGACGAGACGGCCATGGCCCCTTTCGCCATTCCGCCGGCGAGGAAGGGGATCGACATCATTAGAAAGCCCGCGATCGTTGCCGTATCCGCATTGACCGCATCGATCCCCGCCATCCCCGCCATGGTAATCCCGCCCGGTGCGGTGGCGTTCAGGGCATCGGAAGCGCGGTCCATGATGAACATGTGCAGGACCACATAAAGCGGCCCCCACGCAGCGAGGTAGAAGAACCCTGTGAAGTAGCCCTTGAGCGCCATCGTACCTGTCCGCGGCATGAGAAACAGCGGAAAGATGACCGGGAACATCGCATAGAAGACCACCGTCAGGACGATGTTGAGAAGCGGCACCCATGTCATCGCCTGCTGAGCGATCGAGCTGTAGGTGTTGCGCGCCTGCTCCTCCGCTCGAAGCATCGCAAAGGTATCGCCGTCCGCGGCCCCAAGATTGGCCCGCGCCTCGAGGAAAGCGTTCACCAGAGAGCGCTGCTGGAAAACCTGCTGAGCTGTCTGCGAACTCCCGTGGAACTGGTTCGCGATGACAGGGAGGTCAGAAACCAGCTTCGCTCTAGCCAGAGCCGGCGTCAGGCCGGGGAACAGCTTACGGCCCTCTTGCTGCAGACCCAGCTCGGTATAGGCGGTGATGCCAGTCTGCAGCTCGTTATAGGCATTCTGGCAGGTGACGATGATCGGTGGCCCGCTCGCAGGCAGAAACTTCATTCCCCGCGCCGGTGAACCAGGCCCCATATCGGCAAGGATGTTGTTCGAGTTGGCGATTGTGTCGAAAGAGGTGTGTCCGAGCAGAATGTCGTAGAACAGGCATTGCTTGAAGTACTCACCCAGGTTCGCGCTGATACGCGGGTCGCGGATCTGAAAGTCGCGGGTCCGGTCCCAAAGCCGCGCACCGTAGATCATCCCGTTGGTCGACATCTGCAATGCACCTGGCATCACGAAGACCGTTTCAGCGGTGCGTGTCAGCCAGTCCCCGGCCTGGCTGCTGACCGAAGCGACCATCGCCAGACCGATGGGCACGTTGGCAACCGTGGCCGGCGCGAGCGAGGGATTGAGGCGATCGGTAATCCGGACCGAGGTCACTGGGACGACCAGAGCGCCGTAGATCAGCGTCGCGCCGAGAAACCAGTTGAACCAAGCACGCCAGTCGAGACTGAACGCCACGATGAGCAGGGTATAAATGAGCCCGATCACCATCACGACACGCAGCAGCGCGCGGAAGCCCCCTCCCCCGGTCCAGGCGCTGACCGCATTGAAGATGTTGATCAGGTACTCGCCCCCACCGATCGTGAAGATCTCCATCATCGCTCGTCCCTCCTGCCGCGCGCCGGGCCTATTGCAGGCCCTGATTTGAGAGGGATGTGCTGAATCGCAGCGCAGCCGACATCTGGGGCGAAAGGTTGTTGCGCAACGTACCCTCGAGGAAAACAGCCCGCTGAACGACATGCTGGGTCCGTTCGAGGCGGAGGTTCATCCCTTGGGAATATGTGTCGAGCACCTGTCGGACCGAGACGATCTGCGCGCGCCACTGTGACAGTGCTTCCTCATTGGCATTCTGGAAGGAGCCGACGCCGCGCGAGGCATAGCCGTAATATTGCTGTGCCAGCGCATCGAGGAGGTCCATCGCGACGATCTCGGCAAGATCGTTCATGTCATTGGCTGTCATGCCGCCAAGCGTTGCGGCCGCGTTGACCGAGATGATCTTGTAGAGCGGGATGGTCGTGGCCCCCAGAAGACCAATCTCGTCAGGCGTGAGAGCCGCATTACTGCGCACCTTGCCGTTCATGCTCTCGATCATCGCCCTCACACGCGGCTTCAGGGCCTGCGAGGCTGAAACAGACATGCTCTGCGTGGTGGGATTGAGGCACTTGTCGCTCGTGTCGCACTTCAGCATCGTGACCGAGCCCCCGCCATCCAGCAGCGCGGTCAGCAGTGCACGGTCACCCTGCCCGACGAACTGGTAGCCGCGTTTGCCGCTTGCATCGCCGTCCTGATAGAAGATTACGGTGCCGACGAAGGTCATCAGGTATTCGCGGAAGTTCACCGAGAAACTGGGGTAGCTCTGCTTCAGCATCTCCCACGTGAAATTGTAGCTGGCCGCGGGAATGGCGGGATCCTTGTTCGCCTTCAGGGTCGCCTCGCGCTGCCCACCCGTCCCGCATTCATGCCGCCCCTTGGCCCAGTCGGAGAACAGGCCCTGGCTGTTCCCGATCGACTTGCAGATCTCCGAGGACATGCGATCGGACTTGCCCCACAGGCCGCCGACGAGGTTCTGTGCGGTCTCGCAGCTGTTCATGTTGAACTGGTTCATCTGCTGCGCCTTCTGCGCCATTTCCTCGATCGTGGCCGAGATCTGCGGACTGATCGACTTGATCGCGAGCTGGAAGGCAAACCCTAGCGCATTGTTGGCCGTCGCTTTGAGCATCGCCACGATCTCGTCCGAATTGATGAACGAGAAGGAACCCGAGAAGACATCGATACCCCCGCAGCCGGCTTTGACCGAGGGCAGCTGGAGATTGACCGGGTTGACGCTCCTTTGCGGGAAACGGGTCCAGATGTTGCCGCCTGAATAGTAGCCCGCAGACTGGCCCTGATAGGCAACCGGCCCGGTGGCGTTCGCAGCCGCGCCCATGTCATTGAAGAAGCTGTTGAGCTCAGACCCCACATTCGCATGAACAGGGCCAGCAGCCATGCTGGCAACTGCCAGCGCCGACAGCGCAATCCCCGCTCGCCTCAAGACAGGAGTGAGCAGCCGGGTCGCCGAATTTGGCGTGGAGGTGCGTGCCATCAGTAGTCGCTCCCTGGTTCGATCTTAGTGAGGTAGAAGATGCGCTGCATGACCTCGTCGGCCGCCATCACGCCGTAGCCGATTGGAATGGGCTGCTTCGTCTGGGTGTCGAACAGGACGAGGGCAGGAACGGTCCCGCCCTGCAGCCCCATGCGCTGGTATTGTCCGCTATCGACCACGAAGTTGGGAAACGCCTCGTTGGGGCCGCCGTCCATCGACACCGCCAGAACCTCGAGGCCGTAACTATCGGACAGGGCCCGCATGACTGGCGAGAATGTCCGGCAGGCCGAGCATGACGAGGAGTAGAAGTAGAACACGCCGTAACGCTGAGTGAGCGCTGCCATCGATCCCTCGCGCTGCTGGCGGCGATCAGTCAGCCAGGTCTGCTTGGCGAGGGTCGAGACTGGACGCTCAAGCGTGTAATCGAGCTCGGGGTTTTGCCAGATTGCACGGCTCCAGACGTCGGCGAAGGTCGACGCACGATCGAGTTGCTCGCGCTGGAAGCGGATGTAGTTGACGATGTTCTCCGAGGTCGGCTCGAGGATCGCGCGCGCCTTGAGCTCGTCGAGCTGGCGGGTAATTGCCGCCATGCGGTCAACCGCAGGCGGGCTCTGGGTCGGCTGCTGTTGGCTTCGCTCCCGCGCCTTTCGTTTGGCCTCTTCCGAATTGCAGTAGAACCAGGTGCCAAGCTTGCGCTCATCGCAATAGAACGCATCGCGCGGGGCGGGGGATGCGCTCTGCGCCACCAAAGGAGCACCGAGCGCCACGCCGAATGCGCTCAGGGCAAGGAAAACAGGCTTATTCATGGGCATTGTCCTTTCCCGAGGTCGAGCATCTGGAGGAGGAAGGCGGTTTTGAAGAGACCACGGCCTCGGTCGATCATGCGGATCATTCCCCCCGAAAGAGTGGTCGTGGCCGCGACGCCGGCTTCTGTCAGGCACAGGCCGCAGTCATCTGTGCCCGAACGGCGCGCCCAATCCTTGTCGAGAAGGCGCGCAACCGAACTCGCGACCTCGCTGCGTGTCGCCGGATGCAGGAACCAGTCTTCGACCCGCGCAAGAAGATCGGCCTCGGTCCGCGCGAGATCGCGACCGATCGCAACCGCAACCGCCAGATCGAGAACCTCAGCAGATGGGAAAGGTCGTTCTCTCCCGAATGGCAGGACCGTGGCACCGGTCATGATCCGGTCCCTCCATGACGAGTATAGTAGCTCTCGATTTTCTGCTGAATCTGGATCGACATCTCGATCTCACTGGGCAGCTTTGCTGCGTCGACGAACTCGGCGTAGACCTCTCGGAAGTCCATGCGGCTGAGATCGAGCTGCTGGAATTGTGCGATCAGGAAGCCGTCGCAGTCAGGTTGCTTCGGGGTTCCCCACTGCATGCCGAGCTGGGCCTTCCCCTGCTGGTTGAGGATGCGGACCAGCTTGCTTCCGTAGCAGCAGTAGGACTGCTTGCGGGTTACGCAGACTCCGAGGACGCGCGCCGAACAATAGGTGCCGACAAAGTGGCAGAGGCCAGCATCATCGCGCTTGTCGACCTCGCGGTCCTCGCGGTCGCACAGGAACGGTGTCAGGAGCGGAACGCCCTTCCCGCTACAGCAGTTCGAGAGGCCAAAAATCTTCCGGGTGCAACGCAGATGCTCGCCGCTGAAGATCTTCAACTGCTCGGGATCGAAGCCATCGCGCAGGTTCCCCATCACGTTCATGGCGACCATCGCATCCTTGAACTCGGTGGACGCCTCGCGCGTCACCTGCGTGCATTCGCCGTCGATGCAGTAGAGGTCGCCCGCGCAGACATAGGCGGCTGAAGCGGAGGTGCCCGCTTGGGGAAGAGTGCACTGGTACCAGCGGTCATGGACATTGCAGGTCACGCCGTCGGGCTCGAAGCTCAGGCATTCATCATGACTGAACTTGCAATCAGAGCGTGCTTTCAACGCGGCGCAGTCATTGGCCGGTGCCACACCCTGGCACTGATAGGTGCGCTGCCACTCCCAACAGCTTCGCGTAACCGAAAGACCATTGATCACCCGCGTCTCGTCAGGGGCCGTGCAGACCTCGCTGGCAAGGGTGCAGGTGGCGCCATTGGTGGCACTCCGGCAAGCAGCTTCGTCTATCGTTTCGCCGACGATCCGAGCAGTGTTTCGCTCGACTCCGCCCGGCACGTCGCTGAGCCTTGAAGGGCATTGCCAGACCTGGCGGTAGATCGGCTCTCCAGGCTCCGAACACCATTTGCGGCCGTTATCTTCTGCTACCCACTGCAGGCACCGCTGACCGATGCGCACGCTCCTCTCGAGGGTGCAGGAACCCGAACCCTGCGCATTGGCAAGCATCGGGCACATGTCGGTCCGCTCGGCAAACTCGTCGGTTTCACAAGCATATTCCCATGAACGCCGCCCTTCGGTCTGAACGCTAAGCGCGGCATTGCATGTCCGCGGCGCGTCAAAGGGCTGCGACCCGCTGTTGCAGCTTTCAAGATAGGTCGTTGCGCCATCGCCGCCCGGGGGGAGCGGCGAACAGGTGTTGGCTTCCCCTCCGATCCCAGCTCCCGCCCCGAGGTAACGATCGGGATCGCCCTCAATTGCCGAGGCAGACGACAAATCGATCGTCGCAGGATCGACGACCTTGCGGCGCGGATCAACGACCGTCCGGTATTGCTCCTGGTAGCGCTGTGCTTCGCCGGCCGTCGTCAACCCCTTGGGGTCATCGACATAGCGCCGTGCTGGAATGTCCGTCCCGCCAAAACCAGGCACACTTGCTTCACTGCCCGCGCTCAGAATAGTCGAGTTCGTGCCATCGCGCAGGCTGCGGGCCATGGCCTCGCCATCGGCGCGCGCATCGCCAGATGTCATCTGGGCATGAGCAAGGTGCCCGGACGCGAGCAACGCAAGACAAGCAAATGACAGACGCACCGGGTTCACCGCGCCGTCCTCAGGTTCGCGAGCGCGACCCGAGACACCGGTGCGCCCGGGCCGTTGGCGTCAGCAAAGGTTTCGAGCACATAGGCTACGCTCACATTGCCCGCGATCCGGTCGTGGGGTGGCGGCGCGGTTACGCAGTCAAGCTGGTCGCAAGGCTCAAAATCCGTCGAGAGAGCCACGAAGGTCGGCACCCGGTCAACACGGAGCGAGCGAAACAGCCGCGGGTCGATCGCGACGTTGGTGGCCCCGGCCTGGTCCACAACCTTGCGGATACCCGTGATGAAGGCTTGGGGATTGCCGGAGGAAAAGCCGCGGAAAACCACGACGCCCCCCGCCTTGGTCGTGTCCGCAATAAGCCGGGCGAGCGCGTCCTCCGGCATCGACAGGCTGGCAAAGGCAATGAAAAGCGGCGCGCCCTTGGGCTGAACATTGCCGGCCTTTGCGCCGGTTACGATCGCGTCGAAATCAATGGCGCCTTTGACTCCCCCCATGTCCGATACATCGAGATCCTGCACGGAAGCCTTGGCTGCATCGACGACACCTTGCGCCTCACTGCGATGCGCCTCGCTCCTTGCGGTCGCGAAATCGAACAGTTCTTGCGCATCGGCCTGCGCCGCGTGCCCGCGCGCCTCGATAGCCTGAATATCGATACCTTCAACGGTCTGGGCGAAGACCGCCACCGCAAAGCCTGTCAGACCGACACCTGTAAGACAGAAAGCGAGCGTGCGGTTCACTATCCCTCTCCCGGCTAAAGGACGCAGCAGTTGCGCTTGCGCCAGACAAGGAAGCCCACGTCTTCACCCTTCACAGGGTAGACCTGACCCGCCTTGGGCAAGAGCGTTGTGGCGCCGATGGGCGAACAGGCCTCGCGTCCGCTCACCATTGCGGTTGGGTTCACCTGCTGCAGGCGGTACTGGCTCTTCTTGAGGATCGGCATGAGATACTTGGAGCACAGCGCCTTCGGACCGCTGGTGCCCCAGGCCAGGCCCTGCCGGTGCATCTTGTAGATCATCCGCTCGGCCGCGAGCCGGGCAGATTGCTTCATGCCAACGTTCGCGCCGATGTTGCCGTTCATCGGGTACATCGGACCCTGACAGCCCGAGCACCAGAACAGCTCATCCATCGGCAGCTTTGCGCTCGCCGAAATGCAATCGGCCGAGCAGGCGGCTTGCGCCAACGGCGAAGTAAACAGGGCCGCCTCGGGATTGAGCAGAGTGGTCAGCTCATCATCCTGCCAGAGGGGATCAATCTCACTCAGATAGGCAACATCGAAGGAGCTCGCCTCGAGGCACAGGAAGTCCGTGACGACCTCTAGCCAGTAGAGCAGCGGGTAGATGTAGTAATGGACGTGGTACTTGGCGCTGTTCTGCGCCTGACCGCCGACCTGTGAAGAATCGGAGGCATAGCCATTGCCGATCGAGAAACCGGGATTGAGTTTGATCCCGCCGAGATTGGGGAAGCACCAGGGCTTTGTCGTGACGTCGACGAGCCGCACCGGCTCCCAGAAACCCATCGCGAGGCCAATGCGCGGAACAGGTGTGCCGCACGCACAGATCGGGAGGTCAGGATTCTTGGTGTCGGCCCGGGAGGACGGCCAGATCTTGAGCGAGCCGAGCGAGAGCGGGAACATGCATCCCCAGCACACATCGGTGACAGGATTGACGAAACTGCCCGAGCAGCGGCCAGGCCCGGTCGGAAGACCTTGACCCGCTGCCGGCGTTGCCAGCGCTGCTACCAGCAGAGCCACGATGGGAGTCAGAAGCCTACCCAGCATCCTGGTCCTCCCTGCCCTGCATGAGCCACGCATCGTCGGCTGCATTTTTCGCCTTCAGCCAGAGCCAGCCCTGAACAATGACAAAGGTGACGGTGGCGCCCAGCCAGGGAAACGCCAGAGGGCGTGATAACGTGCGCAGCTCGCCAAAGAAGAGAACTGTTGCGGAGAGCACTGCGCAGCCCATGATCACTCGAACGCGGGCGCCGCGCAGCATCGGCGTTTCGGGGGCAGCGAGCGGGACCGGCAAAAGATCGCGCCACCCGGTCATGTCGGCTGCCCCTTGCGGCGGATGACATGCTCGGTGACCTGAAGCAGATCACCCTTGCGCTCGACCACGGCGGGCGTGTGGCGGATACCGAAATGCGTTGTCAGGCGCCCATCCTGGTCGAAGTAGAAGCGCCGGCGATGCGTTTGCATCTGTGTGAACGGCGAGCCGTTGACGAAGATGATCTTGGCCGCTTCATCGCCTCCCCGCTGCATGGCCCAGGCGAGCTCTGCCGGATCGTTGCCATTGATGAAGAGGAGCTTCTTCGAAAGACCCGTATAGCTCAGCGGATTGACGCGCTGACCTGCCACAGCAATGAGATTGCCGTGATCGTCGCGAATGTCGTTCTCGACCACGATGGCAGGATCAAACTCCCAGCTGCGGGTCTCGCCCGCAGGGCTCATTCCGGCAACAGCCACCGGCTGCATGACCCGCTGCGTGACCTTCTCGGCAAACTGGCGGTTCAGCGCATCGATCTTGCCGCTCGCCTGCGCCGTATCGAGACGGGCCTTGATGACCGCCAGGAGGTCAGGCTCGATAACGGGCCAGGTCTGACCCATTTGTCCATGATTGACGCCCCCGCGCGTGGGCGGAGCGGGCACGCCTGCACCGATCGCGAACGGCGCCAGCAGCGCAAGAAGGATTCCGCGCTTCACAGGCCCGCCCCTCACAGGATTGCCCTTCCGGTGCCAACCAGACGGTCGCGGCAGACAAAGCCGATATGCGCGTAGCGGCTGTCGAACCCGTCTTTGTGCGAGGTCGCTGCAAAGATGCAGCCCTTTGGCACTATGCCCAGAGGGCCTGCCTCGAGCGCGTCGCCGCGCTTGGTCACAGGCTTCAGCGATGCAACCAGCTGACCATTGACCAGAACGTCTGCGCCCCGCCGCGTCACGACGTCTCCCGGCAAACCGACCGCGATCTTCGCAAAAGGAGGCGGGTTGGTACCAAAGTACTTGGTCGTCACCCGGTCATGGCCCGGATGAAAGATCACGTAGTCGCCGCGCTTCGGGAAGCGGCCGCTCTCCACCAGGAAGGCCCAGTTTGGAAGCGAGTCCGAAGCATTGACCATGAGGGCGTGCGTTCCGCTCCACCGGGCCAGCGCACTGAAGCCCATCGCGAGGGAGCTCAACACGGCGATGACCGCGAGCTTCTGTACGAGCGAAAGGCCCTTGGGATCAGCGCGCTCCACCACCCTGCCCTCCGCCATTCGCGGCCATGAAGGCCTGCATCTCGGATTCGACGCGGGCCGCATTTGCTGCCGAGCCCTTTGGTCTCACGCCCGCTCCCATGCCCTGCATCGCTTGAGCGGGCGTCGGCCGCGGGACCTTGGCATAAACGGCAGCCTTCACGCTTTGCGTCACGTCCGGCACATTGCCGCCAACGATGGCCTCGTGAACCAGCACGACTTTGCCGCTCTTGGAGAGGCTGGCGACAGTTTCATCGAGCGCCGCCATGAAGACAGCCGTCTCACGTGCAGCCGTCGTTTCGTCCGCGCTCGAACGTGACTGCGCCTGCAGATATTCGCCGATGATCCCCTGAAGTTGCAGCTGGACGAACTCCTGCCTCGAGTCCGACGAAGCTGCGATGTTCCGTGTCACCCAGGCGCCCCAGATGAACATGGCGATGCCGGCTACAAGCAAGACCAGTTCCCGCGTCGACATGCCGGCAAAACGGCGTCGCATGAGCGTTCCGGTCGGCTTTCGCTCCGCTGTCGTGACAGCCACGTGGGCCGGTGGCAGCTCATCGAACAGATCTCTCATTGATCCTCTCCCCCAGTAACAAGAGGCACGGTAAGGGCAGCGCGAAGGCTCGCGCGGCGGAAAAAGGCGGTGAGCGCCACGACAGTCGCGAAGATGGCCAGCACGAGGGCCTCGAATTCACTCTGTCTGGCAGGGCCCGCTGCTGCGAACCGCGATGCGAGGTTGCCGAGCTGCAGCATCAGCCCTGCAAAGGTGAAACTGCCCAGCGCAACGAACACGAGCAGCCCCGTACCAAGCGCCGCGAGCAAGGTCGTCGCGCCCCACCCTGCGAGGCGCAGGGCCACAAAAAGCGCGTCCTGGCCGCGCTGGACAAGATCCGCCCTCTGCCGGGACCGAGGCAACGCGATCATTCCGCCGCCTCCGCCTGCTGGTAGCCTTCGGGAAATGCGACGGCCTCGATCGCGTCGTGCATCGGGAGCCCGCGCTCGATGTAAGCCTCGATGCGCGCGAAAACGTCAGGGCTCGATGAGTAGAGTGCTGCTGAATAGCGGTCGAGGACGAGCCGTCCGATGCTTTCGGTATCGGGCCCGCGGATGAAGATATCCGAATAATCGGTGCCATTGCGCTTCAGCGAGCGCAGCAGCGCCTCGGTGAGGTTGTCCATCTCGAAGCGATCCGAGTTGCGGAAGTCCGAGATGGTCTCGCCCTTCTGCTGGAGGATCAGGAACCAGTCAGAGTTTTCGAGCGCGGCCCGCGAGCCTTCCGACTTGTAGTAATCGTGGATCGACTGGGTGGCCGTAATCAGCGCGCCGCCGTACTTGCGGCACGTGCGCGAATAGGTCTCGACGAAGTCGGCCATCGCCCCGCCCTTGAGCATCTGCCAGGCCTCATCGATGATCAAAGGCTTCGGTGTGGCGCGATCCATCCGGCGCATGACCTGCGAGGCGATGAACATGATCGACGTGAGAACAACGCCGCGCAGCTCCTCGCGGGTCGCAAGATCAGAGAGCTCGAAAACCGTCAGATCAGCAGACAGGTCAAGATTGGCATCGCCCAGAAAGAAGCGGCCAAAAGTGCCCTTGGCCGCGAACGGCAGGAGCGAGGTAGCCAGATCATAAGCACACGGGTGCCGGGCCTCCCCGAGCGCCGCGATCACCTGGTCGACAGTCCCGTCACGACCATGCTCCTCCCAGACGAGGTTGACCGCCTGGTCGATAAGCCCCCGTTCGGTGTCGTTCAGCCGGGTCTCATTGCGCGCCATCTGGGCGATGATCGATTTGAGCATCGCGAGGCAGTCGACCAGATAGTCATCGTCCTCGCGCGCAAGATGCTCATCGATCATCCGGAACGGGTTGATCGAGATGCCCGAGGACAGCTTGAACTCGGTGAACGTGCCGCCAAGAGCCTTGGCCATATGCTCGAAGCTGCGGCCATCGTCGATCACGATGGTCTTGGCTCCAACCCCTGCAAAGCTCGCTGTCAGATCCTGGAGGAGAACCGATTTGCCCGAACCGGACTTGCCTGCAATCGCAACATTGTGATTGCCGGCAGTATTCTGGAACGGCGACCAGAACTGCGGTTGACCGCGCCTGCCAATGAACAGCAGATGCGGAATATTCCCCCCGACATACTCTCCCTGGATCGGCGCGATCGCTGCAACATTGGCCGAGCGCATCGTCCGCAGGCGCTTCATGCGCTTCAGATCATGGTCGAGCCCGTCGGCAAGCAGCAGCGGGAAGTGCGCCATAAAGGCGGGCAACTGGATATGGGTCTCGTCGATCAGGTCCCATCCCGTGGCCTTGTAGAGCGCTTTCAGCGTGCGCTCGCAGGGCTCGCCCCGGCCCTTGGGTGCAATGATCGAGACGGCATAGTAGCAGGAGACCAGCTTCTCGCCCTGCTTGACCCTATCGGCCACGAACTGCCATTCGGCGGCCTCGGTGCGCAGCTTGGGGACGAGCTTGACGCCCTTGCCATCTGCCAGCGACGTCGTTCGTGCGAACTTGTACCCTGCCCTTGCCTCCGAGGATTCCGGGCCCGGGATGATCCCGCAGACCGTCTGAAGCACCGGGCAGGGAAGACTGAGCTTGGGATTGAAGATATCGCCAATGATCTTCTGGGGGTGACTACACGAAAGTGACGTATCTGCACGCTAAGGGCGAACAA
>CEPQ01041302.1_pt1 | contig 56440 bp, 50 predicted proteins | sample 530411 | NCBI WGS metagenome assembly CEPQ01 (sample SAMEA2620039, study PRJEB7988) | marine metagenome | isolation source: saline water (ENVO:00002010), including
CGCCGAAGAGGCCGCGCGTGGCGAGGCCGCTCCGCGCAAGCCGATCATGCCGCCGGTGACCATCGTCAACACCCGCCGCCTGGGCGTCGAGCCGATCATCGACGAGCCGGTGACCAGCGGCGGCAACCCCAATCTGCAGCTCGATGTGCCGCTTGCCGAAACCGTGCCCGATACCGGAGGACAGCCATGATCCGCCCCTCGTCCCTTCAGCCAGGCCTGGCCCGCGCGCTGCGGCATGGCGGCACGGCCCTGGTCGCTCTGGCGGCGGGGCTGAGCTCGCCCGCGCTCGCCCAGACGCAGGAATCGATCGCATTGCGTGACAGCTTCCGCGTCGGCTCGGCAGGCGTGCTGTGCACGGCACAATACCGCCCGACCGACCCGGCGCTGACCAGCATGTTCGATCGCGGCTACCGGGTGGTGTGCCGCGATGCCGCCAGCCCGGTGGCCTCGCTCTATGCGCTGCGCGGCGGCGAGGGCGACCGGTTGGCGCAGTATCTGGATGCAGCAAAGACCCGTCTGTCGTGCGGCGAGAAGCAGGTTACCGAGGTCGAGACTGCGGGCGGGGCGAGCGTGATCGAATGCAGCGATCCCAAGGCCGGGGTCGATTATCGCATCTATGCTGCCGTGCGCGGCGATACGGTCTTCGTTGCCGAAGGGCTTTCGGGTTATGATTCGGCGCTGAAGCTGGCGCTTGCGGCGCTGGTCACCGACCGCGCCGTGCCCGGCACCGTCGATGTCGCCACCACCCAGGTCAGCGATCCCGCCGCATTTGCGCGCATCCAGGCCGGCACGCTCGACGAGGAATCGGCGCGGGTCGAAGCCTATATCCGCAACAATTACGGCGCCTATGCCGAGTCCGCCGAATTTTTCGAAACACTCGCCGCGCGCGAACAGGGCGGCAGCGAGCGCAGCGCCGAGTTTCTGGCCAATCAGGCGCTGCAGCTGTCCAACATGGGCGATTTCGCCACCGCAGGCGCGCTGTTCGCGCGTGCTGATCGGCTGGTCGCCGCCAGCGATGGCGTCACCCAGCGGATGATCCGCAATTTCCGCGCGATCGATGCGATCAACCAGCGCAACCCGGCAGTAGCGCTCAAGGTGCTCGACCGGCAGGTGTCGATCGACACCGAGATGGTCGGCGAGACGCGGCTGTCGCAGGGCGAGATCACCAAGATGCTCGCCGATCAGATCAACCGCGAGAATGCAGGGCTCAAGCGGCTGGGCGGGGTCGATTCGAGCCTGACCGGGGCCGAGCGCGCGCAGATTCTCGACGGCCAGGCGCTGCTGCTGCGCGGCACCGCGCTCCGCCTGTCGGGCCAGAGCGATCAGGCGCTGACCGCGCTGCAACAGGGCATCGACACGATCGTCGCAGTGCGCAACGGCCGGATCAGCTCGACCGGATGGCTGCGCGCGGAGGTGGCGACGCAGCGCGCGCTGATCCAGGAATCGCGCGGCGATTTCGCAGGTGCGCGCACCGGGCTGACCGAGGCGCTCGACATCTACAAGCTCGAATATCCGCAATCGCCCGGCCTGCTCAGCGCCAAGGGACGCCTTGCCGCATTCCTCGCGCGACGCGGCGAGGCCGATGCCTCGATCGCGCTCTATGACGAGATCGTCGCCGAGGGAGAGGCCGTGCCGAGCGCGCGCGCCGCGATGAAGGAGATGCTGGCGCCCTATTTCGCCCAGCTCGCCGCGCGCGCCGACAACGATCCTTCGGTCGCAGCGCGCATGTTCACCGCCAGCCAGCTGCTCCAGCGCCCAGGCGTCGCACAGACCCAGGCAGTGCTCGCGCGCGAGCTGTCCGAAGGCAATGACGAAGCCTCGGCGCTGTTCCGCCTGGCGGTGACGCGCACCCGCGAGATCGCGCGCACCAGCGCCGAGATCCAGCGGCTCGAGGCGCTGCCCTCGCCCACGCCCGACGATGTCGCCGCGCTGGCCCTGGCGCGCGAATCGCTCACCACCCAGCAGAACGAGCAGACCGCGTTGCAATCGCGGCTCGGCCAATATTCGCAATATCGCGTGCTCTCGCCGAGCTCGGTGACGCTCGCCGAACTGCAGAAGCTGCTCGGGCCGCGCGAAGGCTATTACAAGGTCAGCTTTGTTGGGCAGACCGTCTATGGCCAGCTGATCACCGCAGACAGGGTGCGCACCGTCAGCATCGCGCTCACCCGCGCCGACCTTGACAAGGTGGTGGCCAAGCTGCGCGATTCGATCGTCGTCATCGAGAACGGTCAGCCGACCAACTATCCGTTCGACGTGGTCGAGGCGCGCAAGCTCTACGAGGCGCTGTTCCCCGGGCTCAAGCAGGATCTCGCTGCAATCGAGCATCTCGTCTACGAGCCCGATGGCGCGCTGCTGCAGCTGCCGCCCGGCCTGCTGGTCGAGGATCAGAAGGGCGTCGATGCCTATCTCGAGCGTTCGGCCGCGATCGACGCAGACCCGTTCGACTTTACCGGTGTCGCCTGGTTCGGGCGTGACCGCCGCTTCTCGATCGCGGTGTCGCCGCGCTCGTTCGCCGATGTGCGCACCATCGCGCCGGCGCGCGGCAAGCAAACCTATCTGGGCGTCGGCGAGAACGCTCCGCCGCCCGAGCGCATCCAGCTCGCCTCCGCGCAGCGCGATGCAGATTGCGAATGGCCGGTCGCCACCTGGATGGACCCGATTTCGCCCGCCGAGCTCAAGCTGGCGCAGAGCGTGCTGGGCGCGGGCCGCGCGAACGTGATAACGCAGCAAAGCTTCAGCGATACCGCGCTGCTGAACCGCGACGATCTCGATGACTACCGCATCCTGCACTTTGCGACGCACGGCCTGGTGACCGCACCGCGCCCCGAATGCCCGGCGCGCCCGGCGCTGGTGACCTCGTTCGGTGACGCGAGCTCGGACGGGCTGCTCAGCTTCAAGGAAATTTTTGACCTGAAGCTCGATGCCGACCTGGTCATCCTCTCCGCCTGCGACACCGCAGGGCTCGCCACCGTCTCGGCCTCGCGCGAAGCGGGGATCGAGACCGGGGGCAATTTCGCGCTCGACGGTCTGGTCCGCGCGTTCGTGGGCGCCGGAGCACGCTCGGTGCTGGCGAGCCACTGGCCGGTGCCGGACGACTTCAACGCGACCGAAAATCTGATCTCCTCGCTGTTCAAGGCGAGCCCCGGCACCGCGATGAACGAATCGCTCGCCAAGGCGCAGCGCGCAGCGATGGACGATCCGCTGACATCGCATCCCTATTACTGGGCGGCGTTCATCCTGCTCGGCGATGGCACCAAGCCTCTCGTGAAATAGCCCCGGACTGGTCAAGACGGGCGCAAGCGCCTATCTTGCCCCCTATGGGATTCTTTCGCGACATATCGCCGGTGCGCGCTGCATCGGACCTGAAGGCCTATTGGTTCGACCAGCAGGAGCATAAATGGCGCTTTCTCGCGCTATCGGCAGCGTGCACGATCGCGATCTTCGGCGCGTTCATCAGCGAATCCGGCTTCGAGGTGCAGTGGAAGCGCCCCGAGATCACCTGGGTGACCAGCCTGGAGCCGGGGCGCAGCGACGAGCAGATCCGCAAGGAAATCGAGGCCAACCAGCTGCTCAAGGAAAAGCGCGAGGCCGAGGCGCTTCGCCGTGAGGAAGAGCGCAAGGCGCAATATCGCCGTCTCGCCGAACAGCTGGGCATGGATACCGAGTGATTCCGACCGTCCGGTCCGATGCCGACTGGATGCGCGCGGCCATTGCCCTCGCCGAGCGCGGACGTTCGCTGTCGAGCCCCAATCCCTCGGTCGGCTGCCTATTGGTTCGCGATGGCCGCGTCATTGGCCGCGGCTGGACCGATCGCGGCGGCCGTCCGCATGGCGAGGCGATGGCGCTCGCTCAGGCAGGCGATGCCGCGCGCGGGGCGACCGCCTATGTCACGCTTGAGCCCTGCGCACATGAAAGCGCGCGCGGGCCAGCCTGTGCCGATCTGCTGATCGCAAGCGGCGTGGCACGCGTGGTCATCGGTTGTCAGGACCCCGACCCGCGCACCAATGGCACCGGCATCGAGCGGCTGCGCGCAGCGGGCATCGCGGTCGAGACCGGTGTGCTGGAAAGCGAGGCGCGCGCCAGCCTCGCCGGATTTCTGACGCGTCAGGTGCTGGGCCGCCCCTTCGTCACCCTGAAGCTCGCGACCTCGCTCGACGGGCAGATCGCGATGGCCGACGGGTCGAGCCGCTGGATCACCGGGGACGCCGCCCGCGCGCATGCGCATGTCGAGCGCGCGCGGCATGACGCCATTCTGGTCGGCGGCGGCACCTATCGCGCCGATGCGCCCAAGCTCGACGTGCGGCTCGCCGGGCTCGAACATCGCTCGCCGCGCCGGGTGCTGCTGAGCCGGATGGGTGATGCGCCGTCAGGCTGGACCGGCATCGCCGCGCCCGAGGATATTGCGACGCTGGAAGGCACCGACTGGCTGATGGTCGAGGGCGGCGCGGAAGTCGCCGCCGCGTTCTTGGCGCGCGACATGGTCGACCGGTTGCTGCTGTATCGCGCACCGGTGCTGATCGGTCACGGCATGGCAGCCCTGGGCGATATCGGGCTGAGCGAGCTGGCGCACGCGCACGGCCGCTGGCGGCTCGACGATACGCGGCTGCTTGGCAAGGACCGGATGGAAAGCTACCAGCGGGTGCGCTGACCCGCCGCATCGAGGACCCATTTCATGTTCACAGGCATCATCACCGATATCGGCACCATCGACCATGCCGAACAGCGCGGCGACCTGCACGCGCGCATCCGCTGCCATTATGACATGTCGGGCGTCGCGATCGGCGCATCGATCGCCTGCTCGGGCGCGTGCCTGACCGTGACGAGCAAGGGCGACGACTGGTTCACCGTCGACATTTCCGCCGAGACGGTGAGCAAGACCGCCGCAGGTCGCTGGGTCCAGGGCAAGCGGCTGAACCTCGAACGCGCGCTGAAGATCGGCGATGAACTCGGCGGGCATATCGTGACCGGCCATGTCGATGGCGTGGGAACCGTCGCTGCGCGCGAGGCCGAGGGCGATTCGATCCGCTTCACCATCGCCGCCCCCGCCGCGCTCGCGCCCTATATCGCCGCCAAGGGATCGATCACCGTCGACGGCGTGTCGCTGACCGTCAACAGCCATGCCGATCAGAGCGACGGCAGCGTCCATTTCGGGCTCAACATCATCCCGCACACCTGGGAGATGACGACGCTGGGCGATCTGCAGCCGGGGGATCCGGTCAATCTGGAGATCGACGTGCTCGCCCGCTATCTGATGCGGATGAACGAGGCAAAATCGCTTTCGATGTGATTTGAAGCTTTCGACTCACATTGCAGTGTGATATCGGAATCTCCGAAAGGATATTCCAATGTCAGCGCAATTGATCGAACGCATCGTCGAAATCATCGAGACCGGCCAGGAAAGCCGCGCCGGCCTCGCCCGCGCCGCAGGGCTGCACGCCAATTCTCTGCGCAAGCTGGGCGAGCCCGACTGGAACCCGACCGCCGAGACTTTGGGCAAGCTCGAGCGCTATCTTTCGCGCGATCCCGCTGGCGTCATGGCGACGGCCGAAGAGATCATCAACGAGGCGCGCAACGGCCGGATGTACATCCTGGTCGATGACGAGGACCGCGAGAACGAGGGCGATCTCATCATCCCCGCGCAGATGGCGACGCCCGATGCGATCAACTTTATGGCCAAATATGGTCGCGGTCTGATCTGCCTTGCCATGACCCGCGACCGGGTCGAGCAGCTCGGCCTCAACCTCATGTCGCGCAACAACGGCACGCGGCACGAGACCGCGTTCACCGTCTCGATCGAGGCGCGCGAGGGCGTCACCACCGGCATCAGCGCCGCCGATCGCTCGCGCACCGTCACCGTCGCGATCGATCCGAGCAAGGGTCCCGAGGAGATCGTCACCCCCGGCCATGTCTTCCCGCTGATGGCGCGCGATGGCGGCGTGCTGGTGCGCGCCGGCCATACCGAGGCGGCGGTGGACGTGTCGCGGCTCGCGGGGCTCAACCCCTCGGGCGTGATTTGCGAGATCATGAACGATGACGGCACCATGGCGCGGCTCGACGACCTGATCGAGTTCGCGCACATCCACGGGATGAAGATCGGCACGATCCGCGACCTCATCGCCTATCGCCGCCGCCATGACCATCTGGTCGAACGGCGCGCCGAGGCCCGCTTCACCAGCCGCCACGGCGGCGAGTGGAAGGCGATCGTATTCTACAACAAGGCCGAGAAGAACGAGCAAATCGTGCTGCAAAAGGGCCATGTCGATCCCGACAAGCCGACCCTGGTGCGCATGCATGTGCTGAGCCCGTTCTCCGACATTTTCGGCGAGACTGGGCCGCGTTCGGGCGTGCTGGGCAAGGCGATGGACCTGATCGGCGAGGAAGGCGCAGGTCTGGTCGTGCTGCTCAACCGGCACGGCATCAACAGCCTGAGCAACGCGGTGCGGATGAAATCGGGCGAGGCGGTGCCCGATATGGAGGAACTGCGCGATTATGGCATCGGGGCGCAGATTCTCACCGAAATGGGCGTGAACGAGATGGAATTGCTGACCAACTCGCACCACAGCCTGGTGGCGCTCGACGGCTATGGCCTGTCAATCGTCGGAGAGCGCCCGATCCCGATGGACTGACCGCCGGCGCGGCAGCGCGAGGGCTTCAGACGGTGAAGCTCTCGCCGCAGCCGCAGCTTCCCTTGGCATTGGGGTTGGCGAACACGAAACCGGCGGTGAAATCGTCCTCGACCCAGTCCATGGTCGATCCGATCAGGTACAGCACCGATCCGCCATCGACGTAAAACGTGCCACCGGGGGTTTCGATCTTCTCGTCGAACTTCACCTCTTCCGTCACATAATCGACCGAATAGGCGAGCCCCGAACAGCCCCGGCGTGGGGTCGACAGCTTCACCCCGATCGCCCCTTCGGGCGCATTCGCCATCAGATGCGCGATGCGCGCCTCGGCCGACGCGGTCAGCGTCAGCGCGGCGGGACGGGCACGAGTGGTGGTGGTCATCGATCTTTTTCTCACTTTACCCCTCTCCCCCACGAGGGAGAGGGTTGCGAAGACTTGGCAGCTCGCTGCCTAGTCGGAGCTGGGAGAGGGGGAAATGCGCAACCCCCGCGCACCTCACCCTCATCCAACTTCGCCTAGCCTCGCTGATGCTCGACAAGGCTTCGTATCCTTCTCCCTTCAAGGGAGAAGGTTAGGTAATTACAACATCCCCATTTCGAGCCGGGCCTCGTCGCTCATCTTGCCCGGATCCCAGGGCGGATCCCAGACCAGATTGACCTCGGCATCGGCGATCCCGGGGACCGAGCAAACCTGCATCTCGACCTCGCCGGGCATGGATTCGGCGACCGGGCAATGCGGCGTCGTCAGCGTCATCGTGATGATCGCATGCGCGTCATTCACCTCGACGCCATAGATCAGCCCAAGGTCATAGATGTTCACCGGGATTTCGGGATCGTAAATGCCCTTCAAGCGGTCGATCACCGCCTCGTACACCTCGCCGCCCGGCTCGTTCGGAGCCTGGCCCTGCGGCTTCTCGGCCAGGAAGCCATCCAGATAGTCGCGGCGGCGCGGCTCTGCGGGCGCGGCGTCCTCGACCACGTCCTGCACGCGCGCCTTGGGCGGCTTGGCCACTGCCTCGACCTCGTCGATCACGATCTTTCCCGTCTCTTCCATAAGCCTCACCCGAAAATCCTGCGGACCCGTTCCAGTCCCCGCACCAGAGCGGCGACATCGTCGCTGTTGCTGTAAATGCCGAAGCTCGCGCGCGCGGTAGCAGCCACGCCGAGATGATCCATCAGCGGCTGGGCGCAATGATGCCCGGCGCGGATCGCGACATGCGCTTCGTCCAATATGGTGCCGATATCGTGCGGATGCACCCCCTGCATCTCGAACGAGAGGATGCCTGCGCTGTCCTTCGGCCCGAACAGACGGATCGCGTTGATGCCCGCGAGCGCGTCCTGCGCCTCGGCGACCAGCGCGCTTTCATGCGCATGGATCGCGTCGATGCCGATCACTTGCACATAATCGATCGCTGCCGCCAGACCGATGGCTCCCGTGATATGCGGCGTGCCTGCCTCGAACCGCTGCGGTGGCGGGGCATAGGTGGTGCGTTCGAAGGTCACCCGGTCGATCATCGCGCCGCCGCCCTGCCACGGCGGCATGGCACCCAGCAGCTCGGCCCGGCCCCAGAGCACGCCGATGCCGGTGGGGCCATAGAGCTTGTGCGCGCTGTACACATAGAAATCGCAGCCCAGAGCCGCGACATCGACGGGGATACGCGGCACCGCCTGACAACCATCGAGCAGCAGCAGTGCGCCCACCGAATGCGCGAGTGCCGCCGCGCGCCTGGCATCGAGCACGCTGCCGAGCACGTTCGACACATGCGCGAGCGCCACCATCTTGTGCGCCGGCGTCAGCATCGCCTCGACCGCGTCGAGATCGATCCGCCCATCCAGTGTCAACGGGGCGACATCGATCACCGCGCCGGTGCGTTCGGCGACGAGCTGCCAGGGCACGATATTGCTGTGATGCTCGAGCTGGCTGAGCAGGATGCGGTCGCCGGGCTTCAGGTTCTTGCCGCCCCAGCTCGAGGCGACCAGGTTGATCCCCTCGGTCGCGCCGCGCACGAATATGGTCTCGTCCTCGCGCCCGCCGATGAACGCCGCCGCCTTGCGCCGCGCAGCCTCGTAAGCGATCGTCATGTCCGCCGAACGTGCATAGACGCCGCGGTGCACCGTCGCATAATCGCCGCCATAGCTCTGCGCGATCGCGTCGATCACTTGCCTGGGCTTCTGCGCGGTGGCGGCGGAATCGAGATAATGCCACGGCTCACCCGACCCGGTAATCAGGCCGGGGAAATCGGCGCGATGATTCAGAAGCTGCGCCCCACCCCGCTCAGGCTGAGCTTGTCGAAGCCCCCGCGCGGACCCTTCGACAGGCTCAGGGTGAGCGGATGTGATTACAATCTCACCCATCACGCCAGCCCCTCCAGCGCGCGCGTTTCGATCGCCTCGCGCGCGGCGTCGTCGTCGAGCGACACGAACGCATCGGCGATGAACGCCTGCAGCATCAGCTTGCGCGCCACCTGCGGCGGCAGCCCGCGCGCGGCCATGTAGAACAGGGCCTGCTTGTCGAGCTCGCCCACGGTGGCACCATGCGCGCATTTCACATCGTCGGCATAGATTTCCAGCTCGGGCTTGGCATTGGCGGTCGCGGTGCGGTCGAGCAGCATCGCCTTGACCGATTGCGACGCATCGGTCTTCTGCGCATGCCGCGCGACCGCGACCTTGCCGAGGAACGATCCGGTCGCGCGGCCCGCGAGCACGCTGCGCACCACCTGGTTGCTGGTGGCATGGGGGTGCGCGTGGTTCACGCTGGTGACGATCTCGAGCGTCTGGTCAGAATGGCCCAGGATCGCCCCCCCCATCTCGAAATGCGCGCCTTCGTGCAGCAGCACATGGATGCTCATCCGGCCATAATCGGCGTCAGTGCACAGCAGATGCAGCGCGAACGTCGCACCCGCTTCGATCTCCACGTCGAGATCGGTGATCGACACGCCCGACAGCGCCACCGGCAGCACGATCTGCCGCGAGAGCGTCTCGCCTGCAGGCACCACGATCCGCTCAGGTCCCTGCGGCACATCGCCCCAAACGCGCGCCAGCGCATCGAGATCGGCATAGCGCCAGGCCTCGTCCTTGCGGGTGGGGAGGGGGATGACGTTACCGCTCATGATCCCTCTCCCCAAAACCCCTCTCCCTTGAGGGGAGAGGGCTGCGAAGCCTTAATGAGCGAAGCGAATTTAGGCGAAGCTGGGTGAGGGTGGAGCGGTTGCGGGGCAATTGCTGCGGATGACGCACTCACCCTCATCCAACTGCGCCTAGCCGCGCTGCGCTTGGCAAGGCTCCGTATCCTTCTCCCATCAAGGGAGAAGGTTCTGGCAGGCTGCACGCCCATCACGCCACCGCCTCGTAACCCTGTTCTTCCAGCTCCAGCGCCAGCTCGGGACCGCCGCTGCGCACGATGCGGCCACCGGCGAGGACGTGGACGAAATCGGGCTTCACCAGATCGAGCAGCCGCTGATAGTGGGTGATCAGCAGCACCGCCTTGTCGCCCTTGCGCATGATCGCGTTGATGCCTTCGCCGACGATGCGCAGCGCGTCGATATCAAGCCCGCTATCGGTTTCGTCGAGCAGCGCGAGCTTGGGATCGATGATCCCCATCTGCACCATCTCGTTGCGCTTCTTCTCGCCGCCCGAAAAACCGACATTCACCGGGCGCTTGAGCATCTCCATGTCCATGCGCAGCAGCGCCGCCTTTTCCTTGGCAAGCTTGATGAACTCCGCGCCCGACAGCGGTTCTTGCCCACGCGCCTTGCGCTGCGCGTTGAGGCTTTCGCGCAGAAACTGCAGGTTGGAGACGCCGGGAATCTCGACCGGGTACTGGAAGCCCAGGAACAGCCCGGCAGCGGCGCGCTCGTGCGGCTCGAGGGCGAGCAGGTCCTGGCCGTCGAAGGTCGCGGTGCCCTGGGTTACCTCGTATCCAGGCCGTCCGCCCAGCGTATAGGCCAGCGTCGACTTGCCCGCACCGTTGGGCCCCATGATCGCATGGATTTCCCCTGCGTTGATGGTGAGCGACAGCCCCTTGAGGATCGCGGTTTCGCCGACTGTGGCGTGGAGGTTGTTAATCTGGAGCATTGTCATTTATCTCGTTCGGCAAATCGGTTGTCTGTCGTCACCCTGAACTTGTTTCAGGGTCCATTTCGCCCCACACGGCTTCGGCTGCTGCGGCACGATGGATGCTGAAACAAGTTCAGCATGACGGCGAAAAGAGGATCTGAGGCTCACCCCACGCTCCCCTCAAGCGAAATCCCCAGCAGCTTCTGCGCTTCGACCGCGAATTCCATCGGCAGCTGCTTGAGCACCTCGCGCGCGAAGCCGTTGACGATCAGCGCGACCGCGTCCTCCTGGCTAAGCCCGCGCTGCATCGCGTAGAACAGCTGGTCGTCGCTGATCTTGCTGGTCGTCGCCTCGTGCTCGATCGTGGCGCTGGGATTGCGCACCTCGATATAGGGCACGGTGTGTGCGCCGCACTGGTCGCCGAGCAGCAGGCTGTCGCACTGGGTGAAGTTGCGCACGCCCTCGGCCGAGGGGGCGACGCGGACCAGCCCGCGATAGGTGTTGTTGCTCTTGCCCGCGCTGATCCCCTTGGAGACGATGGTCGAACGAGAGCCCTTGCCGTTGTGGATCATCTTGGTGCCGGTATCGGCCTGCTGGCAATTGTTGGTGACCGCGACCGAATAGAATTCGCCGACGCTGTCCTCGCCGTTGAGCACGCACGAGGGATATTTCCACGTCACCGCAGAGCCGGTTTCGACCTGCGTCCAGCTGATCTTGGAGCGCGCGCCCTGCGCCAGCCCGCGCTTGGTGACGAAATTGTAGATGCCGCCCCGCCCTTCCGCATCGCCGGGGTACCAGTTCTGCACGGTCGAGTATTTGATCTCGGCATCATCGAGCGCGACCAGCTCGACCACGGCGGCGTGAAGCTGGTTCTCGTCACGCTGCGGCGCGGTGCAGCCTTCGAGATAGGACACGTAACTGCCCTTGTCGGCGACGATCAGGGTGCGTTCGAACTGGCCGGTATTTTCCGCGTTGATGCGGAAATAGGTGGAAAGCTCCATCGGGCAGCGCACGCCTTCGGGGATGTAGACGAAGGTACCGTCGGAAAAGACGGCGCAGTTCAAGCACGCGAAATAATTGTCGCGCACCGGCACGACCTTGCCGAGCCACTTCTTCACCAGCTCGGGATGCTCGCGGATCGCCTCGCTGATCGACATGAAGATGACGCCCGCGCGGCTCAGCTCCTCGCGGAAGGTGGTGGCGACCGACACGCTGTCGAACACCGCATCGACCGCGACCTTGCGCGCGCCCTCGACCCCGGCGAGCACCTTCTGCTCCTCGATCGGGATGCCGAGCTTTTCATAGACGCGAAGGATCTCGGGATCGACCTCGTCGAGCGAGCCCAGCTTCGGCTTGGCCTTGGGCGCGGCGTAATAACAGGCGTCCTGATAATCGATCGGCGGATAGTTAAGCTTCGCCCAATCGGGCTCGGGCATTTCCTGCCAGATGCGGAAGGCCTTCAAGCGCCAGTCGAGCATCCATTCGGGCTCGTTCTTCTTGGCGCTGATATAGCGGACAGTGTCCTCGTTCAGCCCCTTGGGCGCGAGTTCCTGTTCGATATCGGTGGTGAAGCCCCATTCATAGGTGCCCACCTTTTCGGCTGCGGCCCAGGCATCGGCATCGCGCACCTTGCTTTCAGCGGTGTTGCTGTCGTCGGTCACGATACGGTCCTTTTGAAATCAAGAGCATGTTCGGGGCGGCGTGGATCCGGAATGTGCTGGCCGAGGCTGGCCAGCGTCACTGATGCCAGCGCCGCGCGGATGGTGCGGTTGACGATCTGCCAGTGCGGGCGGACATGGCAGCTGCCCTCGATCGCGCAATCGCTGGCATGCTCGCCCGAACAGACGGTGATGGTGATCGGGCCATCGACCGCCTCGACAATATCGGCAAGCGTGATCGCGGCGGGTGGGCGCGACAGGCGGAAGCCGCCGCCCGCGCCGCGCACCGATTCGATCAGCCCGGCGGCGGAAAGCTTGCTCACCAGCTTCTGGGCGGTGGGCAGCGGCAGGCCGGTCTCTTCCGCCAGCGCACGCGCATTGCACCGCATGCCACCGCAATGGCGCGCAGCGGCGCTCATCAGCACCACGGCATAATCTGCAAGACTGGACAGACGCATGCGCCGCTCCCGCTAATCGGCCAACAAATCGGATTGAATCGTTCCGATTAGCAGATGGCTGTTTTGCATGCGGAAATCAAGGTTTTGTTGGATGGTGGCTCGCGGCCCCGACGCTATTCGAACAGCGCGCGCCTGGGGCCCAGAAAGCCGAACAGATAGGCCGCCACCTTGCGCATCTGGATTTCCTCCGACCCTTCGGTGATGCGGTAGCGGCGGTGGTGGCGATAGATATGTTCGAACGGGGTGTGGCGCGAATAGCCGATGCCGCCATGCACCTGCATCGCGCGATCGGCCGCCTCGCAGCACAGCCGGTTCGCCCAATAGTTGCACATGCTGACCTTGTCCGAGAGTTCGCGCTCGATCGCCTTGTGCGGCATGTTGTCCATGTCCCAAGCGGTCTTGCGGATCAGCAGCCGCAGCATCTCGGCCTGGGTCGCGAGCTCGACCAGCGGAAACTGGATCGCCTGGTTCTCGGCCAGCGCCTTGCCGAACGGCCGCCGCTCGCGCGCATATCTGACGCTTTCCTCGATGCAGAACACCGCAGCGCCTAGTGACGATGCCGCCTGGCGGATGCGGTTCTGGTGGACGAAGCTCTGCGCGAGCGAAAGCCCCCTGCCCTCCTCGCCCAGCATCGCGCTTTCGGGCACCCAGACATTGGTGAACGACAGGCGCGGATGATCGGTGGGCATGTTGAAGGTCCACAGATACTCCTCGATCTTCAGGCCCGGCGTGTCGGTCGGCACGAGCAGGCAGGTGATGCCGCGCGCATCGCCATCCTGGCCGCTGGTCCGGGCAAACAGCGCGCAGTGCGTCGCGACATGCATGCCGGTGATCCACATCTTCTCGCCATCGATGCGCCAGCCGGGCACGCCGTCGCGCGTCTCGCGCACCGCGCGCGTTTCCATATGCGTCGCGTCCGATCCGTGGTTGGGCTCGGTGAGGCCGAAAGCGGTGATCCGCGTGCGCTCGAAGCCGCCCAGGATGAACTCCTGCTTCTGCTCTTCGGTGCCGAATTCCTCGAACATCGCGACGAAGGGGAAATTGCCGACAATCGAATGCTCGTTCTGCAGGTCGTTGTGCAGGCCCAGCCCCATGGCCGCAAAATGCTCGCGGATCACCGCCATCCACAGGTTGGAGCCATCTTGGCCGCCATATTTCTTCGGCGCGGAAAAGCGCCAGTGCCCGGCGGCATCGGCGCGGTGTTGCGCCTCGCGCAGCAGCTCTTCCCAATCGTGGCGCGGCAGGCCCCCGTTATCGAAATCGGTGCGCGCCCATTCGCGGCGATGATCGAAAAAGCGGATATTGTCGTCCGCCTGTTCGAGCGGCTTGATCTCCTTCGCGATGAACGCGTCGAGCTCGGCCAGATAGGCGGTCAGCTCCGCCGGAAGCGTGAAATCCATGGGTGCATCCTCATATTATCGTTTGGATGCACTATGGACGGCTTTACGCTTCCGGCAAGCCCTTGGCTGCGTCCCGCTGGCCCAGGCCCGACCAGTCGACGCGGCGGGTGACGTACATCACCGCCGCCAGCGCCACGAACAGCAGCACCGATCCGATCAGCAGCGAATAGGCCTCGAGGTTGAGCAGCACATAGAGCAGCGCATAAAGCCCGAGCAGCAGCCCGCCGATGAACCCGGCGCGCTTGGCGCTGCCGAGCACCGCGGCGCTATAGGCGCTGATCAGCCCGATGATCGCGCCCGAGGCGAGCAGATAGGCGAGCGTGAACCCGATGATCTCGGCAAAGGCGAGCAGCAGCACGAAGAACAGGATCAGCCCTGCACCGGTGAGCAGATATTCCGCCGCCGCGACGCGTGCGCCCGCGATGATGTCGAACATCAGGAAGGCAAGGAAGGTGAAGCCGATGAACAGGAAGCCGTATTTCACCGCGCGATCGACCTGGCTGTAGAGATTGACCGGCTCGATCAGGTCGATCTGCGCCATCTGCGCGCCCGCGCCGATCTGTTCGCCGGGCTGGGGCAGTTGCACGATCGCGCGGCCGAGCGCGAGATTGCTGATCTTGTAGCGCGCGGTGAAGCCCTTTTCGGTAACGCTGCGGCTGTTGGGCAGGAACTGTCCGGCAAAGCTCGGATGCGGCCAGTGCGAACGCACGGTCCAGTCGGTCGCCTCGCCATCGGGGATCAGCATCAGCTGACCATTACCGCGCACGCCGAAGCGATAGGCGACATCGACTGGCGCTCCGGCGGTTTCCGACCAGTCGGCAAAGGCAAAGAAGCCGGAGCCATTGGTGGAGCCCAGCCCCTTGCCGGGGCGCAGCGGCAGCGGCTTGCCCGCCATGGCAAGCGCATTGTCGGCGAGCAGCCCGCGCGCATCCGAAATGCCGACGCGGATTTCGGCGCGGTCGAGCATCAGCTCCTTCGGGTTCACCCCGAAGCGCGCGAGATCCTCAGGGAGAGCGAACCGCGCCGTGCCCTTGACCCGCGCCTCATAGACCACGGTTTCGTAGATCGACTTGGTCCGCCGCTCGGGCTCGACATCGACCGCTGCGGTGTTGCTGACGGGGGCCAGGAACAGCTCGCGCTCGATCGTCACCGCGCGCGACGTCTCCCGGCCGTTTTCGGTGACGGTCTCGACCGATTGCTGGCGATAGGGGATGACCATCACCGGCCCTGCGAGCATCTGCGGCCCGCCCCAGCCCTCGGCGACGCTGGCGCGCGCGGTTTCCGACTGGCTCTGCCGATCCCAGACGAGCGCATAGACCATGAACAACGGGATCGCGAGCAGCGCGCCGATCAGCACGGTCATGCCCAGCTTGAAGCCGGGGCTGCGTTCCTTGGCCATGTGCACTGGTCCCTTCACGGTTCGTCGATGAAAAAGCACGGCTGGGCTATACGCGCAAAGCTGAATTGGGTGTGAACTGCGTCACAGCGAATCGGTGAGGCGAGCGTTAACCCTGTCACGGAAGCCGGATGCCTCACCCGTTCGTTGCCCGCTAGCAATCGGGGCATCCGGCTTCCACTATCGCCATAGCGCAATTCCCGCTCTCTCTCCTTCAAGGGAGAGATACGAAGGCTTGCCAGCTTGTCTGGCTAGCCGAAGTTGAGAGGGGCTCAGGCAGCGCATTCCCCCCTCCCCAACCCTCCCCCCTGAAGGGGAGAGGGCAAGTGTCCCTCACCGCGATCCTAAGCCCAAACTGGGTTCACGCGAAGCCCGCGGAGCCACGAAGCACCTGCGCAAACCCGGTCCCCTGTGAAGGCAGGGGCCCATCTCCCGACTGTTATTCTTGGACGCCAGGGCAGGAGATGGAGGCCTGCCCTCGCAGGCAAGCGGAATGTGCGGAGACGGTGAGCGGGGAGGAAACCCGAAAGTCTGCTATCTGCGATCATGCGAAAAAAGCTGCCTATCAGGAATCGAACCCAACGTTGCCGTTCACGATGAAAAAACGACTGCCCTATAGCCGCCATTAGACTACCGCGATACATTGATCGTATGGAAGAAGAGCAGCGAGATATTTGTAAGCGGTATGGCGCTGTTTTCACGCCACCGGACGGCACCGATAAGGTCGGCGTTTCTGAGAGCGCCATGCGTGGCGGACTTCCACTTCATGGCCTGCGTCATAGGCCAGAGAGTGGAACGACGGGCTGGTTCATATGGGCTGGTGATTGGTCAGACGACCCTGACTTCTTCAAACCATTGCACCTCTATCACCTCACCGATCATTGCCCGGCTGTCCTTCCATTCTTGGCCCTGCCGCCGGGATGGAGGTTCATATTAGCCGCAAGGCATGAGGACGTATGGTCCGATCGCGGCCTATTGAGCGCCTAAAGCCGCCGTTCGCCAATCCGCCCAGATCCGGTCGTTCAAGTGACCTAAGCCAGCCTCTCACCGCTTCTCCATCGCCAACCGGCTCATCAGGATCGCTGCCCTTTTCGCCTGGCGCTTGATGCTCGGCAGGTCGACCGTCTCGCCCGGCGCGTGCGCGCCTTCGCCCGCTGGGCCCATGCCGACCAGTCCATCGACATAGCGCGCGACGAACGAGATATCGCCCGCGCCGCGCTTCAGCGGATCGAGTTCGGCCATCTGTTCGAGGCCGAGGTCCGCGTTGATGCCATTGAGCCGCTTGAGCAGCGCGCGGTTGCCTTCGGTCGGGGCCATCGGGGGATAGCCCTGTTCGAAGATGATCTCGGCGCTGGTGCCGGGCAGGTGCTGGGCGACAATCGCCTGCATCTTGGCCTTGACCCGCTCGGACTGTTCGTCGCTCAAGGTGCGGAAATCGCCGCGCGCCACCGCGAGCGCCGGAATGATGTTGGTCTTGCCCGCCGCCTGCGCGCGAACAAGATCGGCATCGAGCTGCGCCACTGATCCGCCCGCGATCAGCCCGACATTGAAGGTCAGCTTGTCCTCGGGCAGCTCGTCATGGAACTGGTCGATGATCCGCGCAAGCTCGTAGATCGCGCCATGGCCCGCGCTGGCCGAGAAGATGCCCGAGCTGTGGCCTTCCTTGCCGGTGGCGTTGACCTGCCAGCTATAGGAGGAGCGCCGCGCGATCGAGCCCATGTCCTTGCCATCGACCTGGGACAATCCCTCGAAATCGAGCGCGACATCGGCCCATTGGCCCCATTTGACAAGGTCCGCGCGCGCAATGTCGATCGGGTCGCCCGCATCCTCCTCGTCGCCGGTGAGCACGATGGTGATGGTGGCGGCAGAAAGCGTGCCCGCCTTCTGCATAGCGTCCAGGGCGGCGAACATGGTGATCACGCCGCCCTTGTTGTCCTCGATCCCCGGTCCTTCGAGCGTGTTGGCATCGATGCGGCGGACATTCTGGAACGGCGAATCGGGTTCGAACACGGTATCGAGATGGCCGATCAGAAGCATCCTGGTGCTGCCCGGGCGTCCGGTGCGCGTCGCGATCAGGTGCCCGGCGCGCCCCGCCGCCTTCTGGTCGACCCATTCGACCTTGAAGCCCAGCTTCTCCAGCTCGGGCGTCACCATGTCCGCCACCTTCTTCACGCCCGCCAGGTTGCGGCTGCCGCTGTTCTGCCGGGTGATCGCCTCGAGCACGCCGATCCAGCGATCATGGTCCTTGTCCACCGCCGCGACCATCTTCGCCTCCTGGGGCGACAGCTTGGCGAAGGCGGGCGTGGCGACGACCGCCAAAGCGGTGGCGGCGGCGAGTGCGAATGTCCGGAACGTCATACTGTACCCCTTCGAGTGATTTCGAGTGAAATGGAACATTTCACGGCTCGGAAATCACGGAAAACCAGAAAGCTAGACCCAGCTTTTGATCCCATCAAAATCTGGATCTAGCCGATATCGAATTCGCGCACGCCGCGCCGCTGGCGGATCGCCTCGACCCGGTCGCGCAGTTCCGCGCGGATCGCGCGCGCATCGCGCACATTGGTCACCTCGATCATCGTGCGCGGATGCGGCGCGGCAGACGCGGTGCGCCCGGTTGAATCCGACGAGCTGATGCAGATGGTGCCATTGTCGAACATCTGCTGGATGATCGAGAATTCGACCTTCACGTCCTTGATCCGGTAGAGCTCGATCTCTTCCTCGCTGCGCATCAAAATGCCGCGCCGCATGAACAGCCTTTGGTCGTCGATCCAGAACAGGCTCGCGCGGTTCTCGATCGCGTTCCAGCCGATCCATGCGCCCAGCACGACGGCGAGCACCGCACCGGTCTGCCAGCCATAGCCCGCATAAATGCCGCCCGCGAGCAGCGCGAGCGCGACGGCGAGGATCATCCAGCCGGTGCCCGACTGGAACAGCCAGGCGAAGGTCGACGAGCGGAACTCGATGCGCGGCACGCCCTCCATCCGGCGCACGCCGGTGCGCGGTTCGATCGGGCGGTGTTCGATAATGTCATGCGGGTCCATGGCGCGTCCTTCCCCTGAACGCCAAGGTCTTAACCGGCCAATCGGCGGCGGTAAACGGGATTGCACATCAGCGACACAAAAGCCGCTCGTCGAACCCGAATGTGCATCGGTCGAAGCTGCAGAGCTTTGCAGACAGGATCGGACGCAGGGAACGACTACGGATGTAGTTGAAGAGCTGCGACAATCGGGCGGCATCCGCAAAAGGCAGGGGAAATTTCGTGAAAATCCGGTATCTTGCATCGGTGGCGGCAATCGCCCTGGCGGGCCTGCCCACCATCGCCTGGGCGCAGGGCGCCGCGCCCGCGGCGCCCGCTCCGGCAGGGCAGACAACGACGCCACTGCGCAGTTTCGATCCCGCCTATTTCGCGCAGTTCGCGCCGCGCACCGCGCTCGACATGGTGCGCCAGATCCCGGGCTTCTCGATCGCCGAGGGCGAGGACCGGCGCGGGCTCGGCCAGGTGTCGAGCAACGTGCTGATCAATGGCGAGCGCTTTTCGGGCAAGAGCAACGATGTCGTCTCCGAACTCGGCCGCATCGGCGCGGCCAATGTGATCCGCATCGAGCTGATCGACGGCGCGACGCTCAACCTGCCCGGGCTGACCGGACAGGTGGTCAATATCGTCAGCAAGGTCGACAGCCTTACCGGCCAGTTCCGCTGGAGCCCGCGCGTGCGCTTCCGCCGCACCGATCCGCAGGTGCTCAACGGCGAGGTTTCGGCGAGCGGCAAGGCAGGGAAGATCGCCTATACGCTGAGCCTCGCCAACAACAGCTTCCGCAACGGCAATGCCGGAACCGAGCGCGTGCTCGATGCCGCGGGCAATGTCACCGACCGGCGCTATGAGGAATTGTACGTCAATGGCGACGAGCCCCGGATCGCGGCGGGCCTCAAATATACCGGTGACACCGGCCAGATCGGCAATCTCAACCTCGCCTATCAGCGGCGCTGGGTGCGGATTACCGAGGATTCGGACGGCGAGGTGGTCCGCGACCGCGACTATCTCGAGACCGAGAAGGAATATAATTACGAGATCGGCGGGGATTACCTGTTCCCGCTGTGGGGTGGCAATCTGAAGCTCATCGGTCTGCGCCGGTTCGAGCACAGCCCGTTTTTCACGCGCATCTTTCTCGATTTCGAGGACCGCCGCCCGCGCGAGGGCAACAGCCTGGCGACCCGGATCGACGAGACCGAAACCATCGCGCGCGCCGAATATGGCTGGAAGGCGGGGAAGGCCGACTGGCAGTTCAGCCTGGAAGGCGCAATCAACAAGCTCGACACCGATGCCGAACTGAAGCTGCTCGACACGGCCGGCCGGTTCAACCCGGTGCCGCTGCCGGGCTCCGACGCAACGGTCGAGGAAAAGCGCGCGGAAGCGGGACTCAGCTATGGCCGCCCGCTCGCCTCCAACCTGACGCTGCAGACCTCGATCGGCGGCGAATATTCGCAGATCATGCAGAGCGGACCCAATGGCCTCACGCGCAGCTTCATCCGCCCCAAGGGTTTCGTCTCGCTGGCCTGGAAGCCGGGCCAGTCGCTCGACCTGAGCTTGCGCCTGCAGCGCGATGTCGGGCAGCTCAATTTCTTCGATTTCGTCGCCTCGGCGGACCTTGGCGCGGAGAACCAGAACAGCGGCAATCCCGATCTCGTGCCGCAGCAGAGCTGGAACATCGATTTCCAGGCGACCAAGAATCTGGGCGCGCTAGGATCGATCAACGCCAAGGCCTTCGTCAATTTCGTCGAGGATATCGTCGACCAGGTACCGATCGGCGCCACCGGCGAAGCACCGGGCAATATCGACAGCGCGACCATCTGGGGCTTTTCGATCGATTCCACCTTCAAGATGGACGTGATCGGCTGGACCGGGGTGCGCTTCGACATCGACTATACCTGGCGCAAATCGAGCCTGCCCGATCCGCTGACCGGCATCAATCGCCGCATCTCGGCCGATCTGATCCACGAATTCAGCGCCGAGTTCCGCTATGACATTCCCGGCGGCAACTGGGCGGTAGGCGCGAACTATTTCGACTTTTCCCAAGCCGACGAGGTGCGCCTCAGCCAGCTCGCCGAATTCCCCATCGATGGCGGGGACCTGGGCTTCTATGTCGAGAACAAGGACGTGCGCGGGCTGACCGTGCGGCTGGGCCTGTCCAACCTGATCGGCACCAACGAGGCGTTCCGCCGCACCTTCTATGTCGCGCGCCGCGACGGGCCGGTGGCGTTTGTCGAGGACCGCGAGCGTTACTTCGGCCCTGTCGTCAGGCTCGACATCAACGGCAGCTTCTGACCGCTTTGTGGTTCATGCAGGATACAGCCGGCCAAAACTACGCGAAAACCGGTGCGGCGAATCCTTCCCGCCCCCCAGGATTTGCGCTTGGCGCACGGGTGCTTAGCCGATAAGGGTTGCGGCCATGAACAAGGCGATCAAACTGGCTCTGGCAAGCGCGGCTGCGCTGACCGTGCTGTCCGGCTGCGCGGGCGGCAAGAACAAGGTCAACACCAACTATATCGCGCGCGATGTCAGCACGCTGTACATGGCGGCCAAGGACCGGCTCGACCGCGGCCAGAACAAGATCGCTGCCGAGCTGTTCGACGAGGTCGAGCGCCAGCACCCCTATTCGCCCTGGGCGCGCCGCGCGCAGCTGATGAGCGCGTTCAGCTATTATCTCGCCAAGGATCACAACAAGTCGATCCAGTCGGCGCAGCGCTTCCTGGCCATCCATCCGGGCAACAAGGACGCGCCCTATGCCTATTATCTGATCTCGCTCAACTATTACGAGCAGATCAGCGACGTGACGCGCGACCAGAAGATCACCCAGCAGGCGCTTGCCGCGCTGGGCGAGGTGATGCGCCGCTATCCCAACACCCGCTATGCCTCCGACGCGCGGCTCAAGGTCGATCTGGTCAACGATCACCTCGCCGGCAAGGAAATGGAGATCGGCCGCTATTACCAGCGCAGCTCCAACTGGCTGGCGGCGACGCTGCGCTTCCGCGAGGTGGTCGACAAGTACCAGACCACCAGCCACACCGCAGAGGCGCTCTATCGCCTGACCGAATGCTATCTGGCGCTCGGCATCCCGGCCGAAGCGAAGAAATCCGCTGCCGTGCTCGGCGCGAACTATCCCGGTTCGGACTGGTACGAGCGCGCCTACAAGCTGACCGAAGAGCACGGCGACCTGATCACCGCGAGCTGATCGCGCCGGTTTTGCGGAAAAAGGCCCCGAAGCGCTGAGCTCCGGGGCCTTATTTCTTACAACTGGCCGAACACCCAGCGCAGCACCGATTTCTGCGCGTGCAGCCGGTTCTCCGCCTCGTCCCAGACCACCGATTGCGGCCCGTCGAGGACGCTGGCCGTCACTTCCTCCTCGCGATGCGCGGGCAGGCAGTGCAGGAACAACGCGTCCTTCTTGGCCTTGGCCATGAGCGCATCGTTGACCTGGAACGGCATCATCGCCTTCAGTTTCTCTTCGGCATGCAGTTGGCCCATCGAGATCCAGGTATCGGTGACGATCACGTCCGCGCCGGTGGCGGCCTCGCCCGCATCGCGGTGGAAGCTGATCGTCCCGCCCGCCGCGCGCGCTGCCGCGACAAACGCCGGGTCCGGATCATAGCCGTCGGGGCAGCCGATGCGGACGGAGAATTTCATCAGCCCCGCCGCCTCGACGATCGAGTTGAGCACATTGTTGCCATCGCCCAGCCAGGCCACGACCAGCCCGGGCAGCGCCTTGCGATGCTCGATGATGGTGAGCAGGTCCGCGACGATCTGGCACGGATGCGAAAGGTCGGTCAGGCCGTTGATCACGGGGACGGTCGCGAAATGGGCCATTTCCTCGATTTTGGCATGGTCGTCGGTGCGGATCATGATGGCATCGCACATGCGCGAGAGCACGCGCGCAGTATCGGCGACGGTCTCGCCGCGGCCCAGCTGGGTGCTGCCCGCATCGAGGATCAGGCTGGTGCCGCCCAGCTGGCGGATCGCCATGTCGAACGACACGCGCGTGCGGGTCGAATTCTTCTCGAACACCATGGCGAGGGTATGGCCTTCGAGCGGGGCATCGGCATCGGCCTTGCCAAGCGGCCAGCCGTGGCGCGCGTCCTTGCGGTCGATCGCATCGTTGAGCATGGCGGCGATGGCATCGTGTCCGGCATCGGACAGGTTCAGGAAATGACGGGTCATGAAATGTCTCCCCCTCCTCTCTCCTTCAGGGGAGAGGATACGGAGCCTTTGCAGCAAAGCTGCTTAGGCGAAGTTGGAGAGGGGAATGCGATATGGCACCCTTGCCCCTCTCCCAACCCTCTCCCCTGAAGGGGAGAGGGCCAGCTTAGCGTCAAGCCGCTTCGGGCAGCGCGAAGTCTCGTGCCCCTGCCGACAGGCGCTCGATGAACTCGTCGATATGCGCCTGCTCGATCACCAGCGGCGGCAGGATGCGCACGACATTCTCTCCCGCCGCGACGGTGAGCAGCCCGTGATGATCGCGCAGATGCGCCACGAACGCGCGGTTCTCGGCGCGGTCCTTGAGCTTCAGGCCGAGCATCAGCCCCATGCCCCGCACCGAATCGAAGATCTCGTCGTGATTGGGGATGAGCTGCTCGAGCGCGCCGCGCAGCCGCTCGCTCATCGTTCGGACATGCGCGAGGAACTCGGGATTGTCGACCACGTCGAGCACCGCTTCGCCCGCCGCCATGGCCAGCGGGTTGCCGCCATAGGTCGAACCATGCGTGCCGACGACCATGCCGCGCGCCGCCTTCTCGGTGGCGAGACATGCACCCATCGGGAAGCCGCCGCCAATGCCCTTGGCGGTCGCCATGATGTCGGGCTCGATACCGTATTGCTCATAGGCATAGAGCGTGCCGGTGCGCGCGACGCCGCACTGCACCTCGTCGAGCACCAGCATCAGGTCGTGCTCGTCGCACAGCGCGCGCAGGCCCTGCATGAACTCCGGCGATGCCGGGCGCACCCCGCCCTCGCCCTGGACCGGCTCGACCAGAAAGCCCGCGACATCGGGGCCGATCGCGGCCTTGGCGCCTTCCAGATCGTCGAAATCGACATAGCGGAAGCCGGGCAGCAGCGGCGCGAAGCCCTTGTGCATCTTCTCCTGGTTCGACGCGCTGATCGTCGCCATGGTGCGGCCGTGGAACGCATTCTTGAACGTCACCAGCACCGTGCGGTTGGCATCGCCGCCTTCGGACTGGTGATAGGCGCGCGCGGTCTTGATCGCGCATTCGACCGCCTCGGCCCCCGAATTGGTGAAGAACACCGTGTCGGCAAAGGTCGAATCGACCAGCCGCTGCGCGAGATGCTCGCCTTGCGGGCTGCCATAGAGGTTGGAGACGTGAATCAGCGTCTCGGCCTGTTTCTGGATCGCCTGCGTGAGGTGCGGATGGCCATGGCCGAGCAGGTTGACTGCGATGCCGCTGGCAAAGTCCAGATATCGCTCGCCACGCTCTCCGATCAGGTAACAGCCTTCGCCGCGCACCGGGCGCACGGCGCACCGGGGGTAAACGGGCATCAGCGGCGTGATCGTCATGGCAGCCTTGTCCTTCCTTCTTCGCGGGTCCCTAAAAAACAGCACGCGCCTTGCGCATTCCACCGGTGCACGGGGACCACGGCACCAAAAGTAAAAAGGCGACCCCATGAACCAGGGCCGCCAGCGTGCGGGCCCAAGCTATAGCGCCGCAGGGGCCACAGGGTCAATGATCGCTGCACAAAGGGACTGGCGGCGGCGCAATCGGCTTGCTAAGGGCTTGCCCCTTGGCGATGCACCCGTAGCTCAGCTGGATAGAGCGCTGCCCTCCGAAGGCTCGCGTCCAACGCGAGAGCAGCGATTTTATACAGTATTTACGAGGGTTTAGGAGGACGGAAGAAAGGACGGACGAAAAAACTCACCAAATTCTCACCGCGCTCGGACTGTCGGATTCGATCGCGGATTGACCTACCCCGGCGCAAATCTTACGGCTCCAAGCCATACGCACCCATAGCTCAGCTGGATAGAGCGTCGCCCTCCGAAGGCGAAGGCCAGAGGTTCGAATCCTCTTGGGTGCGCCAAAACTCCCAATGAAATCAGTGAGTTAAGACTGTCGCAGCAGCCTTGGTGCGCCGCCTCTCGAAGTCCAAAACTCACCACGCTGGCGGCGGCGCGACGCGAAGCCCCTGCATTTCCGCGGAAAACTTGTCGAACCGAACTCACCACGCCCTTTCGCGGCTGTGATGATCCGATGGGGGCGTCCTAATTCCGGGCTGGATGAAACGCATGGTCATCGGCAATCGAGACCCCGCGGATTGCGGCCGGCCAAGCGGACCATCGACGCCGGCTAAATGCTGTGTTGGCGAAGGGCAGAGAGGGCAGTAACGACCCCTTGTACGAATTCGCGTTACACAGCGAATCACCGACGCTAGATTCCCGAAAAGTTCTCCAACCCGAGGCCGGAACATTGAACTGACCTATGACAACCGCGCGCCACATCGTTGCACTGCTGCAAAGCCATATAGACGGGGATGAGGACCGCTTCCTCTCCGTGGCGACGCAACTAGCCGCGCACGAGGCGAGGCAGGGTCATGGGAAGCTCGCGCAGGAACTGCGCGAGTTGGTCGATGCCGCCAAGGGCAAAAGCGCGACGGTGGCGCGGCGCGGAGCCGGCCCCGTGCCGTTGGCGCAGCCGAAGGGCGAACTCGCAGGGCTTCTGGAAGCCCGCTATTCCGATGTCCGGCTGTCCAGCATGGTGCTCAAGCCCGAACTTGATGAGCGGCTTGCGCGCGTCCTTCGGGAACAGCGCCAGCAGGAGCGGCTCCGCGCGCGGGGGCTCGCCCCGCGCCGCAAGCTCTTGCTTGTCGGCCCTCCTGGCGCAGGCAAGACAATGACCGCCGCCGCCTTGGCCGGTGAGTTGAAGCTGCCCCTTTTCACGGTTCTTTACGATGGATTGATCGGCAAGCTCATGGGCGAGACCGCCACACGGCTTCGGCTTGTCTTCGACGCCGTTGCCATGCAGCGCGGTGTATACTTCTTCGACGAGTTCGACGCGATCGGCGCGCAACGGGCCGGGCCGAACGACGTTGGGGAAATTCGCCGGGTGCTCAATTCCTTCCTCCAGTTTCTCGAAAATGACGATGGCCCGAGCCTCATCGTTGCCGCGACCAATCACCCCGAATTGCTCGACAAGGCGCTCTATCGACGGTTCGACGATGTCATCAGCTACGATCTTCCTGATCCCTCGGTTGTGCAGGGCATCCTCGAAGCCCGGCTCGCGACCTTCGATCTCAAGCCGATCGAATGGGCGCCTGTTCTCGAATCCGCCGCCCATCTCTCCCAAGCCGAAGTCGCCAGAGCTGCCGACGAGGCGGCAAAAGTCGCGGTGCTGGATGGCCACGATGGCGTGACGACCGCGACGCTGCTGACCGCTCTGACGGAGCGGCGCGCGGCCATCCTCTAAGCAACGAGGCCCGATGGCTGTACCTCCCCGCGACCGCCCCCATTTCCACGTCGAAGGCGGCGGCCAAAGCGAGGCGTACACGTCACCCCGCCTGGTCATCAGCGGCCTCCCTCCGGCGCGGGCGCGTGCCGCGCACGCTGCACGGTTGGAACAGGCAATCGGAACGGCGCTCGCCGCCGGCCGCCAACGGCTCGCAGAGCGGGAAGACGGCGTCGCCGAGGGCAAGCCAGGCTTCTATCTGGAGTTCGATATCCCCGTAGCCGAGCGCGCCGCAGTCGAAGCCTTGGAGAATAAGCCCAAGGCTATCGAGCTGGTAGCGGTTCGACCTACGGCGGAGGGCGACGAGATGGTCTCGGCCACTGTATTCGTTCCGGAAGCTGCTGCCGATTTCTTCGTCAAGAAGATCGAAGCCTATCGCGATGAGGAGACGCGCACCGGCAAGCCCAAGAACGAGGCCCTGATCGCTCGGATCGACGACATCAGGGTCGCGGTCGCACGCTCGCTATTTACCGATGAAGCGCAGCACTTTCCCGCCGACGGCCGTCAGGTGTGGTGGGAAGTCTGGCTTCGGGATGGCGGTCTCGCGATCTTCCAGTCTGTCGCCGCCAAGCTCGATGTCGCGATCAAGGAGCACGTCATCAGCTTTCCCGAGCGCGATGTCGCGTTGGCGCTCGCCGATGAAGCGACGATGGATCGGCTGATACGCAATTCCGACGCCGTGGCTGAACTGCGTCTCGCCAAGGACACTCCATCCCTCTTTCTCGAAATGCGCACGGTCGATCAGGCCGCTTGGGCGAACGACTTGGCTGATCGGATCGCACCGCCGCCCCCCTTGGCACCGGCAGTCTGCATACTGGACAGCGGAGCGACCCAGGCCCACCCCCTGCTCGCGCCGGGCCTCGATCCTGCCGATCAGCATAGCTACGACGGTGACTGGGGCGTCGGCGACAGCGCCTTCTGGAATGGTCACGGCACGTCGATGGCTGGCGTCGCGCTTTATGGCGATCTCGAAGCGGCGCTTTCCCACGGCGAGCCGGTCGCACTTGGTCATCGCCTCGAAACGGTGAAGATCCTGCCGCCAACCGGGCAGAACGAGCCGCGACTTTACGGAGCGATCACGGCCACCGGTATCGCTCGTGCCGAAGACCATGCTCCCCGTCGCCGGCGCGTGTTCTGCATGGCCGTGACCAGCGACGTCGGCTTGCGCCGGGGCCGGCCGTCCTCCTGGTCCTCGTCAATGGATCAGCTCTGCTATGGCGGCGGTGACAGGCGACGCCTGATGGTCCTAGCGGCGGGCAATCTTCGCGGCGACATCAATCCGGCCGACTATCCTGACCGCAACGACCTCGAAGAGGTCGAAAGCCCGGCGCAGGCTTGGAATCCGCTCGTCGTCGGGGCCAGCACCGACAAGATCACGATCACCCATCCCGACTATGACGGATGGACGCCCGTCGCCCCGGCCGGCGACCTCTCGCCGGCAAGCCGAACGTCGGCCATCTGGGATCGGCAATGGCCGATCCGTCCGGATGTCGTGTTCGAAGGCGGCAACTTCGCGCATGACGGTGCCAACCCGGCCTCGGCGATCGACGACCTCCAACTCCTCACGACCCACTATCGTCCCAACATGCGCCTGTTCGAAGCGTTCGGCGACACTAGCGGCGCTGCCGCGCTCGGCGCGAACCTCGCCGCCGGCGTTATCGCAGCCCGTCCGACACTCTGGCCGGAAACGGTGCGCGCGCTCATTGTCCATTCCGCCGAATGGACGCCGGCGATGCGCCAGCGCTTCGACGCGGCCGGCTCGCAAGCTCAGAAGCTGGCCATGCTACGCCGCTACGGCTGGGGCGTGCCTGACCTTGGCCGGGCGCTGATGAGCGCGTCCAACGACGCGACTTTGATGGTCGAGGACGCCCTGTTGCCATTCCGCAAGGACGGCTCGACGATCAAAACACGCGATATGAATCTGCATCGACTGCCCTGGCCGCGCGCCGAACTGGCTGCGCTTGGCGATCTCGATGTGGAGCTGCGGATCACCCTGTCCTATTTCGTTGAGCCCAATCCCGGTGAACGGGGCTGGACGCGGCGCCACCGCTACGCTTCGCACAATCTCCGCTTTGCGGTGAAGCGGTCGCTCGAAGGCTTGGAAGCGTTCCGGCAGCGGATCAACAAGGCGGCTCAGGACGAAGAGGCTGGCGCTGTCGGCGCTGCCGCGGGCGGTGACTCCTGGGTTCTGGGTACGATCCGTGACCGCGGTTCGATCCATAGCGACATTTGGCGTGGCAGCGCGGCCGCCCTCGCCGAGCGCGACGCGATCGGAGTCTTCCCCGTCAGCGGATGGTGGAAGGAGAAGCCTTCGCTCCAGCGCTGGGATCGTTCCGCCCGCTACGCATTGTGTGTGTCGATCCGCGCGCCCGAGGCCGACATCGACCTCTATACCGCCATCGCCAATCAGATCGCGGTCCCGATCCCGGCGGCTTAGCGGTCAGTCGAGCCAAGCGGCATAAGCGCCCACGTCGATCATCGGGACGGTCGCGCTCGCCTGAAGGCGGGAGATGAGGTCGAGCAGGAACCGCGTCGCCGCTCGCACGCCGACCTGCGCCTGCGAGCAACCGTCCGTGTCGCAGCCGAACACTCCGTGCGCTGCGACGCATCCGATATCGAGGCGGTGCTGCCCATCGAGCGCTGCGAGCGCATCGGTCAGCGGCTGGCCGAGCGGTGGATTCCATTCGCTCTCGAACGTGAGCAGTCCGCCGATAATGGCCGGCAATGGTCGCGGATCGTAGATGCCGCCCGCGTGCGGTATCGGCAGGCTCGTCCGATGGAGTGCGCGAACGCTGGCCACCTTGTCCGCCGCATAGGCGACATGCTGCGCATTGATCGCCTGCTTGGTCTCGAACACAGCATAGACGCTCTCTGCCGGTACGATGAACTGATCTTTGAAATTGAAGATAAAGGGCGAATATTGGCGATCGAAGATGACGATATCGATCTGGTGGCTGAAGGCGCCCTTGCTGTCGACCACATGTGCGCCGGCAGCGCGATACCGTTCGGGCAAATAGCCCTGCAATAGCTCCAGCCACACAGCTTCGCTGGCGTCACCCTTCGTTCCGCCGTGACCGAAGCTGCCGCGCGCGATGCCCAGCTTCGCTTCGATCTCGTCGTGCAGGCTTTGCAGCAAAGTTTTGAGGGACCATTCGGTCATTGCACGAAGCCGCTCCAATTGCCGCCCAGCGCAGCTTCCGCCAACCGCCGCACCGCTTGCTTCTCCGTGCCGGTGAGATCATCCGATATGACATTGTTTCCATTGGCGGGATCGATCACCCGTGCTGCAGTGAACTTGTCCCTGAGATACTCCAGCACCGTCACGACATTCTCCGCCAAGTCAGGCGATGTCCTCCCGCTCAAGGCTGCGATCACGGTCAGCTCAAGATAGAAAGATGGGAATTCGAGCCGCTTCTGGTTGCGCCACAGTTTCAGGAGCCGCGACTCGCGCTGATGGCCCGCCATGACGACGGTGTTGATATGTGTCGTCACATTTGTCTTCGTCCAGGTATCGGCCGTGCGCCGGTAGAGGCTGTGATCCGTCGTCCAGGCGGACTGCCGCTTGCCGGGGACGAGATCGACATCGAAGCCGCCGATCGTCGCGTTGATCGACGCATTCTGCCGCTTTGGCACATAGCCGGCGCCTGCAATGGCGTTGAAGAGCGAGCCGTAAATATCCTTCAAAGTCTCGGGCGTGTCTTCGTGCAGCGAAATGAAAAGGTCGATGTCAGTGCCGCTTCGGTTGGCCGTGCCTTTGGCAAACGAGCCGCTCGGAGAAATCGACAGTAAGAAACGGTTTGCCCATTGCTGAAGCACAGGCGCGATTATTGTCTGGACCTGCCGAACAGGTGAGAACGCGCTGGTATCAACGGCCTCCCTAGCCAGAATCGCGTTTAAGTAGGCGCTGCTCATCACATATGCCTAGCGCTGCAATCTTTCTCCCGGAAGCACCGATGCAACGGCAAGAATAGGTATGGCGTCGCTTGACGGGGTCCGTCGCGGCCAATCGGCTGCAATCCCATGACGCGGGCCGCGTGCTCCTCGATTTTTCCGCCAGGATCGACTACATGGAGCCCGTATCCCCCGGTGGTCCCTGCTTTGCATACCGCCGGGGCACTTTATTTCTAGCCACAGCCTGAAGCCTTCGCAACGCGCTTCCAGCGTGCGGATCGTGCTGTTTCCGTCTTCATCCCAAACGGTTTGAGGGGGAAAGCCTTCCCCTACCGTCGAGTCCCTGACAGGTCTCGCCGGACCCCTTCGAGCGGGGACACCCCGCAACGCCCCAGATAGCACGCGGGGATCTAGGGAGCGCACACTGGCGGCTGAAGCCGCGCAGGGGTCGCGCGTTTTTATCTGCCCGCGTTTGCACACTTGCTCTGGCCGGAGGGCGCGGCGACGGCTGGCCCCCAGGCCCGCGCGCACGCCGCCGCGCCGGCCGTCCGCCGCAAGGGTGCGTCGTTTGTGGCGCCGCGAGCGGCGCGGAGCTTGGGACTCCGCCCCTGGCGCACTTCGGAACGTCTTCCGCCCAGCTTCCTCCGCTTCGCTCCGTGCAGCCGGTTCCCCGCGAAGCCGTCCCTCCGTTTGCACCCCCGGTCTCGCCGACGGGCAGGGTTTCAGCGCGGCGCTTCCGCTGCGCGGAAACCTAAGCCCAAGGAGTAAGGAAATGACCAATACCATCGAAACCGTGGCGACCGAGCAGAGCGCGCAAGACGGTCAGACCGTGTTCGTCCCCCTGAACAAGCTCAAGAAGTCCCCGAAGAACGTCCGCAAGGTGCCGCATACCGACGAGTTCATTGCAGCGCTCGCCGCGTCCGTCGCGGCCAAGGGGCTTTATCAGAACCTCGTCGTCGAGCCGGAGGTGAAGAACGGCAAGCCGACCGGCTGCTATCTCGTCACCGCTGGCGAAGGGCGCAGGCTCGCCTATCTGCTGCGCGCCAAGCGCAAGGAGATCAGGAAGAACCACCTTGTCCGCTGCTGGCTCGACACCGAGAACGATCCGGCCGAGGTGAGCTTGGATGAGAACTACAATCGGGAGCAGCTTCATCCGGCCGATCAGTTCGAGCGCTTCCACGAGCTTTCCCGCGACAAGGGATGGGGCGCGGAGGAAATCGGCGCGCGGTTCGGCGTGTCGCCCGAGATCGTCAAGCGGCGGCTGCGGCTCGGCGCGGTCAGCCCGAAGCTGATGGACGTCTATCGGCAGGACGGGTTGACGCTCGACCAGTTGGCGGCGTTCGTCATCACCGACGACCATGCCCGTCAGGAGCAGGTTTTCGATAACCTGTCGTGGAACAAGGAGCCGTGGATCATCCGGCGCGACCTCACCGCGAGCAACGTGCCCGCGAGCGACCGGCGGGCCGTGTTCATCGGCGCCGATGCCTACGCCGAGGCCGGGGGCAATGTCATTCGCGACCTGTTCACCGAGGATGACGGCGGTTTCTTCGAGGATGCGGGCTTGCTCGACACGCTTGCCGTGGAGCGGTTGCGCGAGATCGCCGGGGAGATATTGGCCGAGGGCTGGAAATGGGCCGAGGCGAGTATCGACTATCCGCACGGTCATGGGATGCGGCGCTACTATCCGCAACCTGTTGGCCTGTCCGACGAGGACGAGGCGCGGCTGTCCGAGGCGGCGGCGGCACACGACGCCCTGATCGAAGGCTATGACTCCTACGAGGACATGCCCGAGGACGTGGCGGTGAAGGCGCAGGCGTTGAGCAACGAGATCGACGCGATCAGCGCCAAGCGCTCGGCCTACGATCCCGCCATCATCGAGCGTGGCGGCGTGTTCGTCTCCCTCGGCTCCAATGGCGAGGTGAAGATCGAGCGCGGCTATGTCCGCGCCGAGGACGAGCCGCAGCCCGAGGTTGCCACCGAGGACGAGGGCGATGACATCGCGGAGGACGGCGAAGCCGTGGAGGACGACGAGGACGCCGACGAGGAAGAAGAGGTGGACGAGGCCGACGCGGGCAAGCCCATTTCGGACAGCCTCGTTCGTGACCTCACGGCCCACCGGACGCTCGGCCTCCGTCTCGCGTTGGGCGCGCAGCCCGACATGGCGATGGTGGCCCTCACCCACGCGCTGGTGCTGGACCTGTTCTATCATGGGTTCGGCAAGTCCTGCCTCGCCATCACCGCCAAGAGCGAAGACATCGCCAGCCATGCCGAGGGCATCGCGGACAGCGGCGCGGGCGAAGCGCTCGCGGCGCGGCACGATCAATGGGGCGCGCAGCTTCCCGACGATACGGCGGACCTGTGGCCGTTTCTCGCGGCGCTGGACGGCGACAGCCGCACCGAGCTTCTGGCGCATTGCGTGTCGCTCACCGTCAATGCGGTGAAGGTGCCTTGGGAGCGTTCCACCGCCCGCATCGAGGCGGCGGACGGACTGGCCAAGGCCGTTGACCTCGACATGACCGCGACGTGGACCGCGACCGCCCGCAGCTATTTCGGGCGCGTCACCAAGGCCCATATCGGGCAGGCCGTCAGCGAGGCCGTTTCGGTCGAGGCAGCCGAGCGCATCCTGCCGATGAAGAAGGCGGACATGGCCGACGCGGCGGAGCAGCTTGTCGCCGGGACGGGCTGGCTTCCCGTCCTGTTGCGCGCGCCGGAGGGTGAACCCGAGGCGGTGGAGGCGGAGGATTTCGCAGCGGACGCGCAGCCGTCCGAAGCGGAGGCCCCCGACACCGAAGCGCAGGACGGCGCGGACGCCGTGGCGCAGCCGACCGGGATCGAGGCGGACGCCATCGCGCCGGAACCGGAGGACGAGGGTCAGCCGCATTATGCGGTTGCGGCCGAATAGGTGACGGGCCGGGACCGCGCGAGCGGTTCCGGCCTTTCCCTTCGTGAAGGCCGGATAATTCGCGGCCGCGCTCTTGTCCGGGCGCGGCCGCTCTGGCGTTCAGGAAAAATGCGCTCGCCGGGCGTGGCCCGGCTCGCGATGCGTTGGCGGCTGGCCCCGCTTCCCGCTAATCATCCGGCATGGCGATAGCATCGGACAGCGCGCGAATCGACACGGCCTCACGCACGATCCTGGCTCCGCCGCGCGACATCTTCCGGGCCATGACCGACGCCGAATCGGTGGCGTCCTGGCGGCCGCCAAAGGGGATGCACGCGCGCATCGAGTCGTTCGACGCACGCGCTGGCGGCGGCTATCGCATGGCCTTCATCTATGACGATCCCGCGCCCGGCGTGGTCGGAAAGTCCTCCGAACGGGAGGACCGCTTCGCCGGCCAGTTCGTCGAGCTGCTCCCCTACGAGCGCATCGTGGAAGATGTGGTGTTCGCTTCCGACGATCCTGCCTTCGCCGGAACGATGCGGGTGACGACGACGCTGACGCCCGTTGCCGATGGCACCCGCGTCACCATCCTCTGCGCGAACGTGCCGCCGGGTATCAGCGCCGACGACCACCAGGCCGGAATGGCATCGACGCTGCGCAACCTCGCCGCCTTCATCGAATAGCGCTGGCCGAATGGGCCAGTCCGACGGTGGCTGATCGGATGCTCCAGACGCGCTTGGGCTTCGATCCGGCGAGCGCGACCGCGCCGTTCGTCGCCACGCTGGTCGATGTCACCGGGATCGTCATTTATTACTGCGTCGTCCTGCTCATTCTCCAAAGCACGCTTCTCTGATGTGATCGGTTCGCCTTGGCGCGACATGAGGTGGCGTCAGGGATGCCGCAACGTCGTCTTCCCCGCATCTGCTCTCGGCACGCCGCCACACGGCCTCTGAAAAGGCTTGTCTGGCCGAGGTCCGCCTGCCTCCCCGCAACGGCGTCGCACGGCTTTTTTCCGCCGCCGGCCCTGCCGGCTTTGCATCGCGAAGCAAAAAAGCCGTCCGCCACCGCCAGCCACTTCGTTCCGCCCTTCGGGTGCAGGTCAGTCGTCCCCCGTCCGGTCGACAGCCATCGAGGCCGCAATGGCGTGGTCCCGAGGCAAGAAAGGACTGACGATATGATCCGCGGCATCTTCACCACCACCAATCGCGGCTACACCGGCGAAATCCGCTTCTTCGGCACGCGCGAGCAGGTCGAGCTTCGCCCGATCGACGGCAAGGACAATGACAAGGCTCCCGACTTCCGCATCGTGGCGGCCGACGACGAGCGCATCGAGTTCGGCGCCGCCTGGAAGAAGACCAGCAAGGAGCAGCGCGATTACGTCTCGTTCAAGCTGACCCTTCCCGGCGGCACGCCGGTCTATCTCCGGCTGTTCGAGAACGAGACCACTGGCGACTACGAGCTGGTGTCCGACTGATCCCACCGGCGCCCCGCCACACGGCGGGGCGCACCTTCTCCAGCCTCCGAAAAAGCGACCGGGGGCCATGCGTGATCGTATAGCCCGGCCGGCTTCCGGCGGATGGCGCTGAGAACCTCGCAGTCGACGGCTGCCGCCGTTCATTCCTCGGCGCGACGTTGCGCGCTCGCGCCCCCGAACGCCGCGAGCCGCAGGCCCGTCATGCGTCGCCGGGGCGGCGCGGTTGCTTGGGGCTCTGCCCCCAGCGCCCTTCGGAGCGGCTTCCGCCCAGCTTCCTCCACGCTTCGCGTTCCGTGCAGCCGGTTCCCCGCGAAGCCGCCCACTCCGGTTGCACCCCCGGTCTCGCCGACGGGCAGGGTTTCAGCGCGGCGCTCCGCTGCGCGGAAACCCAAGCCCACGGAAGGAAAGACCATGAGCATCCACCACCTCGCCACCCGGTTCGGCCGCAACGCCCATCAGATCAGCGGGCGCGAGCCGCTCGACAACGAGGCGCTCTATCGCCACGTCCCATCCATCTTCGCCAACGAGGCGCACGACAGCCGTTCGGAGCGCTATGTCTATGTCCCGACCATCGACATCGTGGAGGGGCTGCGCCGAGAGGGATGGTTCCCGTTCTTCGCCGTCCAGTCGGTCCCGCGTGACGGCAGCCGCCACGGCCACGCCAAGCATATGCTGCGGCTGCGCCGGGACGGAGGCATCGGCAAGCCCGAGGCCGCCGAGGTCATCATCGTCAACAGCCATGACGGGACTAGCGCCTATCAGATGTTCGCCGGGATGCTGCGGTTTGTCTGCACCAACAGCATGATCGCGGGCGAGCGGTTCGAGGAAGTCCGCGTGCCGCATAAGGGCAATATCCAGCACGACATCATCGAAGGCGTTTACACCGTGGCGGAGGACTTCCCCCGGCTGATCGACGCCAGCGAGACGATGAAGGAGGTTCGGCTTTCCGAAGATGAGCAGCGCTTGCTTGGCGAGGTCAGCCTTGTCGCCCGCTATGGCGATGATGAAAGCCCGCTTACCCCCGAGCAGATCATCGAGCCGCGCCGTCACGAGGATCGGGACAGCAGCCTGTGGACCACCTTCAACGTGATACAGGAGAACATCATTCGGGGCGGGCTGCATGGCAGCAAGCGCAATGCCGAAGGCCATATCCGTCGCAGCCGTTCGCGACCGATCAACGGCATCGACCAGAATGTGACGCTCAACCGCGCGCTCTGGACGCTGGCCGAAGGGATGCAACGCCTCAAGACAGGTTGACGCCCATTGCCGCAGGGCTGGACCGTCCGGCCCTGCGGCTTCGCTTCCTGTCGCCGGCATAACGCCGCCGACTCGGATGCCCGTATCGGCAGCGGCCGCGCGGCCCGATGGTCCGCGCGGCCGCTGGAAAAGGCGCGCTCGCCGGACGTTCGCTCGGCTCGCGTTTGTCGGTTCCCCTTATACCAAGGCGACTATAATAGTCGTTTTCATGGCGCATAGGCCCGGCCTCGTGAACGTGATCGCGTATGATCACTTCCCGCCAGGTGCGGGCCGCTCGCGCGCTTCTCAATTGGACCCAGGAGATGCTTGCCGACGAGGCCCTTGTTGCGTTGACTGCGCTCAAACGTCTCGAATCCGAGAATAACCTGCCCGTGCGCGAAGATACCCGCCATCAGGTGGTCAAGGCGCTGGAGGACGCAGGCATCGTCTTCCTTGATTCGGAACGCGGCGAAGGCGTCATGCTGGTGCGCGGCGCGGCAGAGAAATCGAGGAAGTAATGGGCGTCGATGTTCGCTTTATTATGCTCTCAGCATCGTGCCGCCATAGCGAAGACAGTGTAATTGCTTCGGTCCATTATGGTGTATAGCCTGCCAATCTGCGGGCGCAGGGAGCAATTGCTGAAAGCGAAGCGAGGCAATGGCCATAACTGCTTTCGAGGACAGCGCGCCTGATGCGCCGCACGTCACCGAGTATGACGAACGCCATCACCGCACCTACTGGCGACTGTTAGACGCGGCAGCGGAAAAAGCCGATTGGCGCGAGGCCGTGCGGATCATTTTCGGGATTGACCCGGAGAGGGAACCCGAACGCGCCCAGTTGGTCTACGACTCCCATCTTGCGCGCGCGAGATGGATGTCTGAGACCGGATATCGCCATTATCTACGTCCATCTGGCTCATAACGACCATTCTGTCAGCATCGCAAAAGCGCAGAAATCAGGCCAAATCGCTGACTTGAATCGGCTATGCGCCCACCCATTCGGCAGGGCTTCTCCATGCCCCCGCGACTGAGAAAATCTTCCAACGCGCTCCGCAGAGGGCCATGCTTGGGAGGGTCTCGATGCCGCCTGAGAAGGACTGGCGCGCGCCCCCGGACGAGGCCGGGGACGACGCGCTGCAATATTCGGATATCGCCATCGGCTATCTCAGCCGCAACGTGCGCTATCGCTCCGACTACCGCCGTGCGCTCGGCCGCGTGAAACGCGGCACGATCTCCGCCGACAATGCGACCGCCAACCTCGTGCAGCGCTGGGGCATCAGCTACCACGCCGCCCCCGGCTCGGCCTTCGACCGCAAGCTGGCGGTCGCGCGCCCAGACCTGTCGCCGGCCAGCATCGTCCTCGCGCCCGCGCTTGCCGGAATCGGCGCGCAACCTCTCGACATGCGAGCGCTCGGCGACGTTCGCGCGCGGATCAGGATGGGCGACTTCCTTCATATCATCCTCGCCGATCCCGATGGCGACGAGCATCTTTGCATGTGCGGTCCGTGTCACGGACCGATGGCCGTGATGCTGCCGATCGGACCTAACCCCTTCGCACGCCTCGCGTCGGTCGAGCGCCTGTGCCGCCGCCTCAACGGCATGGCGGCCGGCCCGCCAGCGTGGCGCCCGCCGCCCTTCCGGCGCCTGCACCTCGTCACCTTGCTGCAAGTGCTCGACGGCCACCAGGCAGGCGCCACTCAACGCGAGCTGGCCGCCTCGCTGATCCATCGCAGGGTCCGCCGCTACAGCGCCGCCGAATGGGTTGAAAGCAAGGAGCGCAAGCGCGTCCGCCGCTGGCTGGCCGAAGCCGTCGAGCTGCGGGACGGCGGCTATCTCCGCCTGCTGCGCGGCGGCTGACAGGGGACATTGCCGCTCCCCTCGGCGCTGTCCCTTCTCCGCGCCGGGGTCATTTCGCCAGGATCACCTCCTGTCCGCCGGACCCCTTTTTCGGGGCCGGCCATCATCAGGAGGATCATCATGGCCGAGCCTGTCGCCGCCACAACGCCACGCTATCTCAAGACGCCCGACGCGGCGATCCATCTCGGTCTCTCGGCCCGCACGCTGGAGAAGCACCGCTGCTACGGCACCGGCCCGGTGTTCCGCAGGCTCGGCGGCCGGATCGTCTATGCGATCGACGACCTCGACTCCTGGGCCGCGCTCGGCACCCGCCGCTCGACCTCCGATCCGGGCAACGGCGTCGTCTATCCCGCCAAGCGCCTCCCCACCGATTGCGTGCGCCGCTGAGCGCCGATGCCCACTGCACGCTCCCTCTCCGGCCGGTCCAGCGCCGAGCGCACGCAGCTTGAGCTGTTCCGCTCGGTCCCCGGCGACCTTGCGGCCCGCGACGCGCAGGACTTGATGGCCTGGCCGTTCTTCAGCCTCGCCAAATCCCGCCGCACCGCGCCCATCGACTTCCGCATGGGCGCGACGTGGATCTCGGTCGAGGCCGTGCCCGAGCATGGCATGGCGACTATTTGGGACGCCGACGTGCTGATATGGGCGGCGAGCCAGCTCATCGAGGCGCGCGACGCCGGACGGCCGACCTCGCGCCTTATGGTGACGACGCCGCACGAGATACTGGCGTTCACCCAGCGCGGCACCGGCAAGGCGAGCTACGAGCGGCTGAAGGCCGCGCTCGACCGCCTGCAATCCACCACCGTCGCCACCTCGATCCGGCAGCAGCACCAGCGCCGCCGCCATCGTTTCTCGTGGATCAACGAATGGCGCGAGCTGGCGGACGGCAACGGCCGTGCGCTCGGGATCGAGCTGATCCTGCCCGATTGGTTCTATGCCGGCGTGCTCGACCGCGCGCTCGTGCTGACCATCGACCGCGCCTATTTCGACCTGACGGGCGGCCTCGAACGCTGGCTCTACCGCATCGTGCGCAAGCATGGCGGACGGCAGAGCGGCGGCTGGAGCTTCGACGTTCCGCACCTTTACCTCAAATCCGGCGTGCTCTCGCCGCTGCGCCGGTTCGCGTTCGAGCTGCGCGCCATCGTCGCGCGCCAGCCGCTCCCCGGCTACGTCCTCACGCTCGAACATGCGCTCGGCCGCGACCGGCTGAACTTCGCTCCCGTCCCCGTCGATCCGTTCGACGCCGCCATGCGCCGCGTCGGCCTCAAGCCTGTGGAGAACTGGCCATGAGGTTCGGACTATCGGGAACAGCCGGATTCGGACGATCAAGAACGCCGGACACGGACTTTCGAGAACGCGCGGGCCTCGCAAACCCGCAGAAATCCTCGCGGAATCGCACCACTTCTAACGGTGCTAATAGAAAAGAATCCTTCGGATTCTTGCTAACGGCGCGCGCGGCTGTGGACAGCGCGGCCTTGCTCGCCGGCTCGACGCTCGCGCAGCGGCCAGGTCGCCGCCCTCGCACCGCCCCCGTCGCGAGCCTCATCCCCGGAGACCTCCCATGATCGACGATCAGCCCCCCGCCGTGCGCGGCGGCGGCGCGTTCAGCGCGCTCGCCCGCGACGGCCTCACCCATGTCGAGCTGACCTGGATCGAGAAGAAGCTGGAGCACTGGATACGCTTCGGCCGCGTCGCCCAGGACCGCATCCTGACCCGCCGAACCCGCGTGGTCGGCTTCCGACCGGGCGCCGTCTTCGCCTTCGTCCGCTGGGCGTCGAACGACTTCGGCACGATCGTCTCGCGCTTCGACGTGGTGCGCGCGGTCGCGGCCAACGAAGCCTACACGACGTTGCCGTTCGTGCGGCCGGGCGGGGACATCCTGCTCAAGATCGAAGGCTGGCCCAAGGTCCAACAAGTGCTCGCGGCGATCGACGCGGTGGAGGCGGCCGGCGTCGATCCCTGCGACGCGGCGGCCGACCATTGGCGCCACGTCCACAACCGCATCGCCGTCGGCCAGCCGTCGCGCCTCTACACGATCGAGCGCCATCACGCCTGGCTCAAGCGCCGGGAGATCGAGGGATGACACGCCGCCGCTACGTCATGGCGACGGCCATCGCCGCATCCGCCTTCGCCGCGGCGTTCGTCGCTATCGCCGTCGCCAATCCGCTCCCGCGCGCCATCTGGAACGCCAGCGCCAGCGCGCCCATCGGCCTCTACCGCATCCATCCCGACCGCGATCCCGCCATCGGCGCGCTGGTCGCCGTCGCGCCGCCCGAACGGCTGGCGCATTGGCTTTCGACGCGCGGCTATCTGCCCGAGGGTGTGCCGCTCTTGAAGCATGTCGCGGCTAAAGCCGGGCAGCGGACATGCCGGATCGGCGATGCGGTGAGCGTCGATGGCCGGCGCGTCGCCATCGCCCGCGCGCGTGATGGCCAGGGCCGTCCGCTTCCGGTCTGGCAGGGGTGCCGCACGCTGCGATCGGGCGAGCTGCTGCTGCTCAATCCCGCCCATCCCGACAGTCTGGACGGCCGCTACTTCGGCCCGCTGCCGGCTTCCGCCGTCATCGGACGCGCGACGCCGCTCTATCTGCGCGCGCCGTCCCCATCGCCTTCCACCCCCGAAGCCAAGGAGATCGGCCATGCAAACCAATATCTTTGAATCCACCGCCGACGGCTATGCCGGCCGCGTCCGACTATTCGGTATCAACGAGGCGATCGTGCTTGTCGCGCTCGATCCGAGCGACGCCGAAAATGCGCCCGACTACCGCGTCCACCTCGACGACGAGGATGGCCCCGAGGTCGGCGGCGCGTGGAAACGGGTCGGCGAACGTGCCGGCGACTATATCGCGTTGGAGATCGACAGCCCGCTGTTCCCGGCGGCGTTCCGGCCGGTGCTGTTCCGTGCCGATGATGATGGACGGACGTTCAGGCTGTCGTGGAAACGCCCCCGGCCCCGCGACGATCGGAGCTGATCAGTGCCTTCCCCGATCATCCCTCTGTTCGCGGAAAGACCGCCTCATCCCTCCGTCCCGCTCGGTCGCAGGCCGGCCGGCGCGCGCAGCGAAGGTCAAGGGCGGCCCTCGGCCGGCGCTTCGCGCGCACCCTTTACCGGAGCGAGCACGCTGGCAGGCTGGCGGCGGAGCCGGGGCGTGTCGGCCGCCTTGCTCGCGGTCCTGCTGCTGCTCGCACCGAGCGCTGCGCCCGTCGCCGCGCGGGCGCAGGACGCGCCCGCCGAGAGAGCGGCCGCGCGCCATCCCTATGCCGCCCATGTCGCCGACGCAGCAGGGCGCTTCGGAATCCCCGAACGCTGGATATGGGCGGTCATGCGCGTCGAGAGCAACGGCGATGTCCGCGCCGTTTCGTCGGCCGGAGCGATGGGCCTGATGCAGATCATGCCCGCGACATGGGCCAGCCTGCGCGCACGCTATGGGCTTGGGGCTGACCCCTACGACGTGCGCGACAACATCATGGCGGGCGCGGCCTATCTGCGCGCGATGCACGACCGCTACGGCAACGCGACGGCGATGCTGGCAGCCTATAACGCGGGGCCGGGCCGCTACGACGAATATCTGTCGCGCGGTCGTCCGCTGCCCGTCGAGACCCGCGCCTATCTCGCAAAGCTGGCGTCGATCACCGGTGGTTCGGACGACACTCGGCTTGCCGCCGCGCCGCTGCCCGATCCCTTCGCTTGGCGCCGCGCTGCGCTGTTCGCGGTGCGGCCGGGCGCGGTTTCGCCTGCGCCGCGATCCGCCGATCGCACGGTATCCCAGGTGCCGCCGGAAGGGCCGGCCGACGACCGCGCCGGGCTTGTCATGGCCGATGCCGCGTCTCCCTCCAACGGCCTGTTCGTCCCGCTTTCCGGGCGGCCTCCGCCGTGAGCGGCTTTCGCGCGCTCTGGCGGGTTTCGGCGCAGGCTTTCGCAGCGCCGGAAGGGAGCAGGGCTGTCTTTCTGAAGGGGGAAGGTCGAGGGCAAGATAAAGGGCGGCAATGTGCGGAGCCCCTGCGCCTCGGTTGTGGCCTTGATTCTCAAGGCTTTCGGGCATTGCTGCGCAATGTGTGCGGAAATCCCGCACTGTGCGGCGCTGGCTGGAAACCAGCAGCGCGCAGGGTTTGCCGCACATTGCGGCCTGTCCCGGCATGAGCCGCGACGACGATTTCCGCCTCCGGCCAGGCCGTATCCGCTCGCGCGGTAGCCAGCGGGCGCTGCCGATCATCGTCCAAGCGCTCGCCGCCGCGCAGCGGGCCGGCGGCCATGTCTCGCGCCGCGGCCAGATCGTCGCGCCGGGCCGCTCGACCTTCGGTCGGGGCCGCGTGGCGAGCGTCCGCGCGACCCATCGGCTCGGCCACCGATCGCGCCAGGTCATCGTCAAGGCGCGCGTGGTCCGGCATGGCGGCCGCGCCTCGCTCGCGGCTCATCTCAACTACCTGCAACGCGATGGCGTCACCCGCGACGGCGAGCGGGGCGTGCTGTTCGGCGCCGACGCAGACGGCCTCGACCGCAACGAGTTCGCCGCCCGCTGCGAGGACGACCGGCATCATTTCCGGTTCATCGTCTCGCCCGAGGATGCCGAGCAGATGCGCGACCTCAAGGGTTTCACCCGCGAGCTGATGACCCGCATGGAAAAGGATCTCGGCACCCGCCTGGACTGGCGGGCCGTCGAGCACTGGAACACCGACAATCCCCACATCCACATCATAGTGCGGGGCGTCGGCGAGGACGGGCAGAACCTCATCATCTCGCGCGACTATATCCGCGAAGGGATGCGGGCGCAGGCGCGCGAGATCGTCACCCAAGAACTCGGCCCGCGCACCGACCTTGAAATCCGGCAATCGCTGGAGCGGCAGATCGAAGCCGAGCGCTGGACCGAGATCGACCGCGACCTGTCGCGGACCATGCAGCGCAACGGCCTGATCGACATGGCGCCCGAGCCCAGCGTCCGGCCGGACGGCGACCATGTGCTGAGGATGGGACGGCTGCGCAAGCTGGAGCGGCTCGGCCTCGCCAGCGAGATCGCGCCCGGCCAGTGGACGTTGGCCGGCGATGCCCAGGCGGCGCTGCGCGAACTCGGCGAGCGCGACGACATCATCAAGCGAATGCACAAGGCGATGAGCGACCGCGGCATCGACCGGGGCGCCGGCAGCTATGTCCTCGACGCCGATCCCGCTCAGCCCGTTATCGGCCGGCTGGTCGATCGCGGCCTGCATGACGAGCTGACCGGCAAAGCCTATGCGATCGTGGACGGGATCGACGGCCGCACCCACCATGTCCAGCTTCCCGACATCGAGGCGACCGGCGATTGCCGGCCCGGCGCGATCGTCGAGCTGCGCCGCTTCGAGGACCGGAAAGGCCGGCAGCGGGTGGCGCTGGCCGTGCGCTCCGACATGGACCTTGAGGCGCAGGTCCGCGCGCCGGGTGCGACCTGGCTCGACCGGCGCAACCTGTCAGGCGACGGCCATGATCTCGGCGGCGGGTTCGGGACCGAAGTGCGCGCCGCGATGGAGGCCCGCGCCGAGCATCTCGCCGACGAGGGGCTCGCGCGGCGGCAGGGACAGCGGATCATCTTCGCGCGCAACCTGCTCGACACGCTCCGCCGCCGCGAGCTGGACGCGGCCGCCAAGGACTTGTCGGCCGAGATCGGCCAGCCGCACGCGCCGTCCAAGGCCGGGGAGTATGTCGCGGGCACGGTGCGCCAGCGGATCACGCTCGCCTCGGGGCGCTTCGCCATGATCGACAATGGCCTGAGCTTCCAGCTCGTGCCCTGGTCGCCCTCGCTCGACCGCCAGATCGGCAAGCACATCTCCGGCGTCATGCGTACGGGCGGCGGGGTAGATTGGTCGTTCGGGCGCGGCCGAGGGCTGGGCCTTTAGCGGAAGGGTTTGGGGCCGAGAGCGAGCTGAAGCAAAAGAAGGAGTCGCTCAGACGAGAAGAACGCGAAGGTCCGGAACCACCGGCGCAATCACTTGAGTGAAATCCCGGTCGGAGGTGACGACGACATAGTTTCGTTCAAGCGCTTGTGCCGCAATCCAGAGATCATTCTCATCGATCTGCAGAAGCTGGCCGCTCACACGATCGGTCCAGGCCTCGACCCAGCGTGGAATACGGCGCCTGATGTCGATCCGCGCCAGCGCGACGCTCGATTTAACGGTCGCGAAGGCATCTGCCGTGTGCCGTGTGACTTCGGCCAACGGGTGTGCCTCGGTGCTGACGAGGCACGCTTCAATGTGCGTGAGCGGCTGGCTTGCGGCGCGCGCGAGCGCTAACCCGAACCTGAGCTCGCCGACCGTTACTACCGATACGAGCTGCGCGGCTTGCGCCGGTAAGTCGGCGACTGCCTGGCGGACGGCGATATGATTGGGCCTCCGCGCGTCATAGAGCACGGACACAAGGTTCGTATCGAGCAGATAGGTGTCCATCCGCTACTGGACGTAGCGCCTGAGCCGCTCAACCTCGTGCTCCGGTGCCGGCGTGAAGACTTCGAGCGCCCAGGCGCCAGTGTTTTCGCGTAGCAGCGGGCCGACATATTCGTGCAGCGGGAGGTAGGCGGTAAAGTCCTCTGGGAACCAGCCCTTGAAGGTATGTGCGACACGCCGTTCAGCTTCATGTCCACGAAACGCTTCGAGCAATCGTCGCTCCAGACGAGGAGGCAGATCGAAGGCCTTCAAGAGCTGCGCGTCGATATCGATCAGCAACCCTTCCAACCGCTCGTCGATCTCGGGCGTGCGTAGCGCATGGGCTGCGGCGGCGCCAAGCGCGTCGCGGTAGCGCCACACTGCGGCGACCACGTCACCAAGCGCGCCCCGCTTTGGCAACGGCAGCTGCTTCATAACAACATTGGTGAGATGCTGGTTCGAGGCCCGCTCGAGGACGAAGGCGCTCGCCAGCGGGCTGTTGATCAGCGCTTCGATCGCTTCCACTGGCAGGTCTGATGTGGTCGGCCAGATGCCAAAGAACGCCTGCGACGGCACGAGCCCGCTCGCGTCTAGCGCGCCATCCAGCCGCCAGGGGCCACGCGACCGGCGCGCCACGTTGACCAGTATTTTGGGTTTGTCCCAGGCGCGCGTGAGTGGACCGAACCGATATGCGGATTCCTCGCGCATATCGACGAAGCCGGTCGTGGTGATACTAAATTGAAGAAGCGAGTCCGCGGGCTTGAAAATTCCTCTGGCAAAGCCCTCCCGAGGAACTGCGCTCCAGCCGGCAGACTGGCTGATCCACTGAAGGCCGCGATGAACTTCGGCTTGACCACCAAGCACGGGATAGTCCGCCAGATATTCCCAGACCTCGTCGAGCGCACCAATCCAAAGGTCCCCCGAACATACCAGCTTGGTGCGGCGGCGCTCGGTGGTGACCTTACCCGTCATGAGAAAATCCGGACGGCCTCGGTCGGTGACTTCGACGGAGCGCAACTGGCTCGGAAGATTCTTCGCATCAGCGTCGCGCTGGCCGGTGGCGATGATCACGGCCGCCTCCAGCCCGGCACGCTGAAAGATGCGGTCAGGAAGCGATGTCAGCTCGATCCGGTCATATGTGTCAGCGAGCAGCTGGCGCAGTTCGCCATATTGCTTCTGGCGGAGAAAGCCTTGCGGCAAAACGAAACCCAGCGCTTGGGGCTTGGCTTCGATGAGCGTCCGCAGCACCGCCATCGGCTTCGAGAACGACTTTGCCGCCATCTCGGGATAGCGCTGGCGCTCTTCGCTGTCGAAGTCCTCCCAGGGTGGGTTGCACAGGACGATGCGCTTGCCAGCGGCATCTGCTCGAAGCGCGTCTTTCTCGAACAAGTCCTTGGATGCGATTTTCCAGCCATTTGCGTTGGGGTAATCAGCAAGGATCAGCGATAGCGTCGCGACTTCACAGGCGAAGCTGTCGAGTTCCGCACCGCTGATCCGCTTGACGAGAAAAGCGTGCCGCTCCTCGCCGGTGAGCGTATCGGGAAGCTGATCGCGCAGGTGCCGCAGTGCCGCGACGAGGAACATACCCGCGCCAGCGAACGGCTCGTAGATCGTTATGTCCTCAAGATCGAAGCGGCCGAGATCGAGTTGGCCAACGACATATTCAGCCACTTGTCTGGGGGTAGAGTGCGTGCCGAAGCGTTTGCGCGTGTCAGCCGTCACCAGCGTGTTTTCGTAAACGAATGCCAAACTGTCCGACGAAATGTTCCGGAAGGTGATGGCGCCGCGAAGCGTCGTCCATGCAGTCTCCACGGCCGACGACGGAAGGGCATCGACCGCGGGCCGCAGCATATGATCGAGATGATAATAGGTCTCGATGCCGGCGAGCACATCGCGCACCGGCGCATGGGTCCATGATGTCGCGTCAGGATGCTGGCGATCGATCAGGATTTTGGCGGCAAGGAGCCTGAAGGTGGTGCGGAAAACCGCTTCTTCGCGTTGCGGATCGTCGATCCCGGACAGCAGTTGGGCAATGACTTCGCCGAGCAGCCGATCGAGCTTCACTTCGATCTCATGTTCGATCGCCGGCATCAGTCCCAGATCGACGAAGTCGAGCTGATAGGCCGTCTGGGTCTGGGCCAGCGACTTGGCGCGGTGAACCGCGTGTGGGTTCCAATTGTCGGCATTGCGCTCGAACAGCGCGTCCAGCTGGTCGAGCGGAACCCGTTCGCTCAGACGTGGCTTGCCTTCCGCGCCGACCCGCCAGACCCCGACATCTTCAGGGCTGATCGAGAACAAGATCGGCGCACCGAGCGCCCGGCGGCGTAGCACGGCGTCCGCATCGTGCGTGCCGGTAATCACGCCAAAGGCGGCCGAGCGATAGGATTCGGGAACTTGTGTGAACGCGGCAAGTGCGACGCACTGTTCCTCGCCCGCCTCCGACAGCACATCGGCGAAGCTATAGTCGTGGATGAGCGATTCCGGTCGATAGCCGATCGCACGCAGTCCCGCTTCGATTCTGGCGAGCGCGGTCACGCCGCGTCACCTTCGGCAGTGCGCAGCATGATGCCGCCCTCTGCGTCAGCCGGCGCTTCGCTTCGGCGCAATCCCACCGCCGGAAAGAGAGGGAGTTGCGCGATCGGCTCGGAGACGCCGAAGCCCTGCGACAGCGCCTCAAGATGGGCGTTGAGCCGAAGCAGGATTGCATCCTGGTCGGCCGGCAACGGATCGCTACCACCGAGCAGCGCACAGCTATCGAGTCCAAAGATAACGAGCCGGTGGTTCCACAGGCCCGGAAAGGACCGGCCGTTCAATAGCTCGCGTGCGCGAAGCAGCAGGTCGCGATGGACTTGGAGTTCGACATGGAACCGGCTGCGCATAACGACGGCGAGCCGGAGCAACAGCACTGTCTGCCAGCCGAATTGAGCCTGCTGACCCTGGCGTGATGCCGGGACGTCCGGATGAATGAGCCTGCGCCGCACGGTCCATTCGCGCAGCTGATCAGCCGAAAGCCCGGTCAGCTTCAGGACATCCCGCGATCCGATTAGACGCACCATTTTTCTCCGGTTCGGGTATGATGCCCGAACTTGGATCGGGTATCATACCCATTCTGGTTGGTAAAGCACCTTGTTCTCGATCTGTCCGCTCTGATAGCGCGCGACATACGGGACCGTTCAATCGATCACCGTCGAAAACATAGCAGACTAAACTACGCTACTCCCTGTATTTCTACGCTAGACTTCCCTCAACAATAACAGTGACTTGATTTGATGTCCGGTACGCATCGACCTCGGTGCCATGTCGGCAACCAAAATCCTTTGGGGTCAGGTCTTCACGGTCTTCCTGATCGTGCTCGCAGCCATTTGGGCCGCGACGCAATGGACGGCCGCAGCGCTCGCCTATCAGCCCCAGCTTGGGGCGCCCTGGTTCATGCTCGGCGACTGGCCGATCTATCCGCCGCCGGCCTTCTTCTGGTGGTGGTTTTCGTTTGACGCCTACGCGCCGGAGATATTCCAGACCGGCGCGTTCATCGCTGTGTCGGGCGGGTTCGCCGCGATCGTCGTCGCCATCGGCATGTCGGTCTGGCGTGCGCGCGAGCTGAAGAACGCCGAGACCTATGGCTCGGCGCGCTGGGCGACGCGCGGGGAGATCGCCGCCGCTGGGCTGCTGGGCGACAGCGGCGTCATGCTCGGTCGGCTCGGGCGCGACTACCTGCGCCACGACGGCCCCGAGCATGTGCTGTGCTTCGCGCCGACCCGGAGCGGCAAGGGCGTCGGCCTGGTCGTGCCGACGCTGCTCACCTGGCCGGGCTCGGCGATCGTGCATGACATCAAGGGCGAGAATTGGCAGCTCACCGCCGGCTTTCGCGCCCGGCACGCGCGGGTGCTGCTGTTCGATCCGACCAACGGCGCGTCGGCCGCCTACAACCCCCTGCTCGAAATCCGCAAGGGCGCCTGGGAAGTGCGCGACGTGCAGAACGTCGCCGACGTGCTGGTGGACCCGGAAGGTTCGCTGGAGAAGCGCAACCACTGGGAGAAGACCTCCCATGCCCTACTGGTCGGCACGATCCTCCATGTCCTCTACGCCGAGGCCGACAAGACGCTGGCGGGCGTCGCCGCCTTCCTGTCCGATCCCCGCCGCCCGATCGAGAGCACGCTATGGGCGATGATGACGACGCCGCATTTGGGGGAGGCCGGCGTCCATCCCGTCGTCGCCTCGGCCGCGCGCGAGCTGCTCAACAAATCGGCCAACGAGCGATCGGGCGTGCTCTCGACCGCCATGTCGTTCCTCGGCCTCTATCGCGATCCCGTCGTCGCGCAGGTCACGCGCACCTGCGAATGGCGCATCAAGGATCTGGTCGAGGGCGAGCTGCCGGTCACGCTCTACCTCGTCGTGCCGCCCAGCGACATCTCACGCACCAAGCCGCTCATTCGCCTCATCCTCAACCAGATCGGGCGCCGGCTCACTGAGGACCTGAAGGCGCGGCAATCGCGCCACCGGCTGCTGTTGATGCTCGACGAGTTTCCGGCGCTCGGCCGACTCGACTTCTTCGAGAGCGCGCTGGCGTTCATGGCCGGCTACGGCATCCAGAGCTTCCTCATCGCCCAGAGCCTCAACCAGATCGAGAAGGCTTACGGGCCGAACAACGCGATCCTCGACAATTGCCATGTGCGCGTGAGCTTCGCCACCAACGACGAGCGCACCGCCAAGCGCATCTCGGACGCGCTCGGCACCGCGACCGAGATGCGGGCGATGAAGAACTACGCCGGCCACCGGCTTTCGCCCTGGCTCGGGCATTTGATGGTGTCGCGCTCTGAGACCGCCCGCCAACTCCTCACCCCCGGCGAGATCATGCAGCTACCGCCCGACGACGAGATCGTCATGGTCGCGGGCATCCCGCCGATCCGGGCAAAGAAGGCCCGCTACTTCAAGGACCGGCGGTTCACGCAGCGGGTGATGTCGCCGCCTGACATGAATGTCGGAGGCGGCCCGCCGCGCCCCGACGACTGGAGCGGCCTGGCGCCGATCGAGGCGCCGCCGATGCCCGAGCCGATCGAGCATGAATCGCCCAAGAAGCCGATGAAGAAAAAGGCCGCCAAGAAGGCGGGTGCTGAGGACGATGCCGCGAACGGGGACCTGCGCCGCGAGCCGGCGCTGGAGCCCCACATCGACATCGCGCCGACGCCCCGGCCCGCGCCCGCCAACGAGTTCGAGCTGGACGAGCCGGACCCCGATAGCGATGCGGCGCGGCAGGCGACGGTGCGCCGCCAGATGCAGCGCGTGGCCCGGCAGGCGTCGCTCGATCCCGAGGACGGCATCGAGCTATGAGCACCAAGACGCCGCTGTCGGTCTATCTTGACCCCGAGCTGATGCGCGCGCTCGCCGCCTATGCCGACCGCAGGGACAAGTCCCGGTCGCTGATCGCCGAGGCGGCCATCGCATCCTTCCTGTCGCCCGACGCCGACGAGCAGCGCGAGGCCGCCATCGCCAAGCGTCTCGACAAGCTGGACCGCCGCATCACCCGGCTGGAGCGCGACACGGGGATCGGTGTCGAGATGATCGCGCTGTTCGTGCGCTTCTGGCTGTCGAACACTCCGCCGCCGCCCGAGAGCGAGCGGGCCGCGATGCGTCGCCAGGGCGGCGACCGCTACGACGCCTTCATGGATGCGCTCGGCCGCCGACTCGCGAAGGGTTCGAAGGTCAGGCAAGAAATTGGCGAGGACTTTCCGCTCCAAGAAGAATGAGCTGACTACGCCAGTTCTTGTATCTCTACGCCAGACTACGACGACCACATTTACTTATTGAAGCACGGTCTTTTCTGCCTCTCTTGATGTGCCCCTGACGCCGGGCGGCGGCTCGCCCGGCCCTCATCAGGGGCTTTTTTTTGACCGTCCATCCGATCCGTTCCGAGGCGAAGACACGCGGCGCGCGGATGCTGCGCACGGCGCTCGGCCCGTCGATCGCGGCCTGGCTCGACGATGCCGCCGTCATCGAGGTGATGCTGAACCCGGACGGCCGGCTGTGGGTCGATCGGCTCGGCGAAGGCATCAGCGACACCGGCATGAAGCTGGCCGCCGCGGACGGCGAGCGCATCGTTCGCTTGGTCGCGCACCATGTCGGCGTCGAGGTTCATGCCCGGTCCCCGCGCGTCTCGGCCGAGCTGCCCGAAGGAGGGGAGCGGTTCGAGGGGTTGCTGCCCCCCGTCGTCGTCGCGCCCGCCTTCGCGATCCGCAAGCCCGCCGTCGCCGTCTTCACGCTCGATGAATACGCGGCGGCCGGGATCATGTCGCCGGCCGAGGCCGCGGCGCTGCGTGATGGCGTCGCCGCCCGCGCCAACATCCTCGTGGCAGGCGGGACCGGCAGCGGCAAGACCACGCTGGTCAATGCGCTCCTGGCCGAAGTCGCCAAGACCACCGACCGCATCGTCCTGATCGAAGACACGCGCGAGCTTCAGTGCGCCGCGCCGAACCTCGTCGCCATGCGGACCAAGGATGGCGTCGTCACGCTGTCCGATCTCGTGCGGTCCAGCCTGCGGCTGCGCCCCGACCGCATCCCCATCGGCGAGGTGCGCGGCGCCGAGGCGCTCGACCTCCTCAAAGCCTGGGGCACTGGCCACCCCGGCGGCATCGGCACCATCCACGCCGGGACCGCGCTCGGGGCGCTGCGCCGCATGGAGCAGCTCATTCAGGAGGCCGTCGTCACGGTTCCCCGCGCGCTGCTCGCCGAGACCATCGACCTGATCGCCGTGCTGGTTCGCGACGGGCACGGTCGCCGCCTCGCCGAGCTGGCTCGCGTCGAGGGGATCGACGCCGAGACCGGCGATTACCGCCTGACCCCCCTCGCACCCCCCAACCTCGGAGACGCACCATGATCCATGCCCTTCGGCATGGCGCACGCCGCGCCATGCTCGCCGCCACCGCCAGCGTCATCGCGCTCACCATCTCGGCGCCCGCCCACGCGGGCGGGTCGTCGATGCCGTGGGAAGCCCCGCTGCAATCCATCCTCGAAAGCATCGAGGGGCCGGTCGCGAAGATCATCGCGGTCATCATCATCATCGTGACCGGCCTCACCTTGGCCTTCGGCGACACCTCGGGCGGCTTTCGCCGGCTGATCCAGATCGTCTTCGGCCTGTCGATCGCCTTCGCCGCGTCGAGCTTCTTTTTGTCGTTCTTCTCGTTCGGCGGCGGGGCGCTGATCGCATGACGGGCGCGGCCGATCCCGTCGAGCCGATCGCCGGCTTCTATGCGCCGGTCCATCGGGCGCTGACCGAGCCGATCCTGCTCGGCGGCGCCCCGCGCTCGCTCGCCATCGTCAACGGCACGCTCGCCGGCGCGATCGGCCTCGGCCTTCGCCTCTGGATCGCCGGGCTGGCGATTTGGGCAATCGGTCATGCGTTGTCGGTTTGGGCCGCGCGCCGTGATCCGCAGTTCGTGGACGTGGCCCGGCGGCACCTCCGCTATCCGGCGTGGATGCGGCCATGATGGGCCTGCGCGAATACAGGAATCGCGCCGCCCACCTGGCCGACTTCCTGCCCTGGGCCGCGCTGGTCGGCGAGGGCGTCGTTCTCAACAAGGACGGCAGCTTTCAGCGCACGGCGCGTTTCCGTGGCCCCGATCTCGACAGCGCCACACCCGCCGAGCTGGTCGCCACCACCGCGCGGCTCAACAACGCGCTCCGGCGTCTCGGCTCGGGCTGGGCGATCTTTGTCGAGGCGCAGCGCAGTCCCGCGCTCGACTACCCCGATTCCGATTTTCCCGATTCGGTCTCGGCGCTCGTGGACATGGAGCGCCGCGAACAGTTCCGCGAGGAAGGCGCGCATTTCGAGAGCGCCTATTATCTCACCCTGCTGTGGATGCCGCCGGCCGAGGAAGCGGCGCGCGCGGAAGGGTGGCTCTACGAGGGCCGGTCCACCAGCGGCGTCGATCCGTGGGAACTGCTCAAGGGCTTCGCCGACCGCAGCGACCGCGTTCTCAATCTGGTCGAGGGCTTCGTGCCCGAGGTCCGCTGGCTCGATGACGGCGAGACGCTGACCTACCTGCACAGCACCACCTCAACCCGCCGCCAGCGCGTGCGCGTGCCGGAAACTCCGATGCACCTCGACGCGCTACTCGCCGACGAGCCGCTGACCGGCGGGCTCGAACCGAAGCTCGGCGAGCACCATCTGCGCACGCTCACCATCGTCGGCTTCCCGAGCGTGACCTTCCCCGGCCTGCTCGACGAGCTGAACCGGCTCGCCTTCGAGTATCGCTGGTCCACCCGCGCGCTGATGCTCGACAAGACCGACGCGACCAAGCTGCTGACCAGGATCAGGCGGCAATGGTTCGCCAAGCGCAAATCGGTCGCGGCCATCCTCAAGGAAGTCATGACCAACGAGGCGTCCACGCTGCTCGACAGCGACGCCTCGAACAAGGCCGCCGACGTCGACACCGCCTTGCAAGAGCTGGGCTCCGACTATGCCGGCATGGCCTATGTCACCGCGACGGTGACGGTGTGGGACGGCGATCCCGCCATTGCGGCCGAGAAGCTGCGGCTGGTCGAGAAGGTCATCCAGGGCCGCGACTTCACCGTGATCCCCGAGGGGATGAACGCGATCGAGGCATGGCTGGGGAGCCTGCCCGGCCACACCTACGCCAACGTCCGGCAACCGCCGATCTCCACCATCAATCTCGCCCATCTGATCCCCCTGTCAGCAGTATGGGCGGGGCCGGAACGGGACGAGCACTTCGGACAACCCCCCTTGCTCTATGGCAGGACCGAAGGCTCGACCCCGTTCCGGTTTTCCCTTCACCCCGATGGCAGCGATGTCGGCCACACGCTGATCGTCGGCCCGACCGGCGCGGGCAAGTCGGTGCTGCTCGCGCTAATGGCGATGCAGTTCCGCCGCTACGAGAACGCCCAGGTCTTCGCGTTCGACTTCGGTGGCTCGATCCGCGCCGCCACGCTGGCGGCGGGCGGAGACTGGCAGGATCTCGGGCTGTCCGACGACGGCGACGGCAGCGTCCAGCTACAGCCGCTCGCCCGTATCGACGATCCGGCCGAGCGCGCATGGGCGGCCGAATGGCTGGCGGCGATCCTCGCCAGCGAAGGCGTCCCCGTCGATCCGCAGGCCAAGGAGCATCTGTGGTCGGCGCTCGGCTCCCTTGCCAGTGCGCCCGTGCCGGAACGCACGCTGACCGGGCTCGCGGTTCTGCTCCAGAGCCAGCAGCTCAAGCAGGCGCTCGCCCCCTATTGCCTTGGTGGACCGTGGGGCCGGCTGCTCGATGCCGAGGTCGAACGGCTCGGCGAAGCGTCGGTGCAGGCGTTCGAGACGGAGGGCCTGGTTGGCGGCGGATCAGCCGCCTCCGTCCTGTCCTACCTGTTCCACCGGATCGAAGGCCGGCTGGACGGCTCGCCGACGCTCATCATCATCGACGAGGGCTGGCTGGTTCTCGACACCCCCGACTTCGCAGCCCAGCTCCGCGAATGGCTTAAGACCTTGCGGAAGAAGAACGCCAGCGTCGTTTTCGCCACGCAGAGCCTGGCCGACATCGAAACCTCTAACATCGCGCCGGCCATCATCGAGAGCTGCCCGACGCGCATCTTCCTGCCGAACGAGCGCGCCGCCGAGCCGCAGATCGCCGCCATCTACGAACGGTTCGGCCTCAACGCTCGCCAGATCGAAATCCTCAGCCGGGCCACGCCCAAGCGCGACTATTACTGCCAGTCGCGGCGCGGCAACCGGCTGTTCGAGCTGGGGCTAGGCGAGGTCGCGTTGGCCTTCGCCGCCGCGTCTTCCAAGACCGATCAGCTCCGCATCGCCGAACTGGTCGAGACCCACGGCCGCGAGCGCTTCGCCGCCGAATGGCTGCGCCATCGCGGCCTGGCCTGGGCGGTCGATCTTCTTCCCGAACCCCAACTCGATCCGCTGGCCGGTCGCCGGGAAGATGCCGGCCAGCTCCCCCTTGCCTTGAAGGACACGACCCCATGAAACCCAATATCCTGCGCCGCGCCATGCTGGCCGGCGCCATCGCCACATCGAGCATGATCGGCATCACCGCCGCCACGCCGGCGCACGCTCAGTTCGGCGGGATCGTCTATGACCCGACCAATTATGCGCAGAACGTGCTGACGGCCGCGCGGTCGCTCCAGCAGGTCAACAACCAGATTCAGCAAATCCAGCAGCAGGCGACCAGTCTCGTCAACGAGGCGCGCAACCTGGCTTCGCTGCCGTTCAGCTCGCTCCAGCAGTTGCAGCAGCAGGTGCAGCGCACCCAGCAGCTTCTCGGCGAGGCGCAGCGCATCGCTTATGACGTGCAGAACGTCCAGCAGGTGTTCAACGGCCGCTACAAGGGCGCGGCGCTCACCGGCACCCACGCGCAGATGGTCGCCAACGCCAATGCCCGCTGGGAGGATAGCGTCGGCGCCTTTCAGGATGCCTTGCAGGTGCAGGCCGGCGTCGTCGGCAACATCGAAGGCGCCCGCACGACGATGTACAGCCTGGTCTCGGCCAGCCAGTCGGCGACCGGCGCGCTCCAGGCGACGCAGGCGGGCAACGAGCTCCTCGCGCTGCAATCGCAGCAGCTCGCCGACCTCACCGCCGCGGTCGCGGCGCAGGGCCGGGCGCAGGCGCTGCAATCCGCCCGCCAGGCGGCCGAGGAGGCCGAAGGGCGCGAGCGGTTCCGCCGCTTCATGGGCAACTGAGACGCCCGATGTCGCGCACGGCGAAGATCGCAGGGGTGGCGGCGCTGGCCGGGCTGATGATGACGGTGGCGATCGTCGCCGCCGTCCAGCCCGATGAGCCTGCGCCCGCGCCCCCGCTCTTCCTGCCGGCGGACGAAGGCCAGGCCAGGCTCGCCCGCGAGCTGGATCGCTGCGCCTCGCTCACCAAGCCGGATAGTGGCTGCGAGGCGGCCTGGGCCGTCAACCGCCGCCGCTTCTTCCGCCAGGACGAGCCCCCGCCCGAGATCGAGCGCGGCAGCGACACGGCGCCGGATGAAGGCACCCGGCCATGAACGACACCGGCGTTATCGACAATTTCCTCAACATCTTCACCGGCTACATCGACTCAGGCTTCGGCCTGCTCGGCGGCGAGGTCGCGTTCCTCTCGACCACGCTGATCGCCATCGACGTAACGCTCGCCGGCCTGTTCTGGGCCTGGGGCGCGGACGAGGACGTGCTTCAGCGCCTCGTCAAGAAGACGCTCTACATCGGCACCTTCGCTTTCATCATCGGCAATTTCTCGCTGCTCGCGACCATCGTGTTCGAGAGCTTCGCCGGGCTCGGCCTCCAGGCCAGCGGCGGGGCGATGACGATCGACGAGTTCATGAAGCCCGGCACGATCGCGGCGAAGGGGCTCGAAGCCGCCAAGCCGCTGCTCGATGCGGCGGGCCAGTTCTCCAGCCTTTGGGCCGTGTTCTCCAACCTCGCGCTGATCCTCGTGCTGCTGCTCGCCTGGGTGATCGTGGTGCTCGCCTTCTTCATCATCGCCGTGCAGGTCTTCATCACGCTGATCGAGTTCAAGCTGGTGACGCTGGCCGGCTTCGTCCTGCTGCCCTTCGCCTTCTTCAACAAGACCGCCTTCATGGCCGAGAAGGTGCTGGGCCATGTCGTCTCGACCGGCATCAAGGTGCTGGTGCTCGCCGTCATCACCGGCATCGGCACCACCTTGTTCAGCCAGTTCACCGGCGCTGCCCTCGGCCCCGCGCCCGACATCAATCAGGTCATGGCCATCGCGCTTGCCGCGCTGTCGCTGCTGGGCCTGTCGATCTTCGGCCCCAGCATTGCGAACGGCATCGTCTCGGGCGGCCCGCAGCTCGGCGCGGGTACGGCGGCCGGGACCGCGCTGGCGGCAGGCGGCGCGCTGATCGGAGGCGCCGCCGCCGCACGCCTTGGCGTGGGCGCGGCCGGGTCCGCAGTCGGTGCGGCCGGCCGGATGACCGGCGCCGCCGCGCGTGGTGGCGCTCAGATGGCAGGCGGTGCCACCAGCGCCTACAGCCTCGGCTCGTTCGGCAAGAGCGGTGCAGGCGCTGTTGCGGGCGGCATGGCCGCTGTCGGCCAAGCGGCGGCGGGAAGCGCGGCGAACGCCGTCCTTTCGCCCTTGCGCAAGGCGGCCGCCAAGGGCGGCGAGGCGATCAAGTCCAATTTCCGCTCCGGCGCCCGTGCCGGATTCACCGCAACCGGCGGCACGATCACCGGCGGGCCGGCATCCGCCGCCCCGGCGGCTGCAACCGCTGGCGGTTCCGCGTCGGCCGGCGCATCCGCCCAGCCTGAATGGGCCGCCGCGATGAAACGCCGCCAGGCCGTCAGCCACGGCGCGACCGTCCTCGCCCACACCATGAAGGCTGGCGACAGCCACGGCGGCGGCGCCGGTCCCGACATCAAAGAGAAGGACTGACCTCCCATGTTCCGACGCCCCACCATCCGCTACGGCCAGACGCCCGAACCCACGACACCCTATCAGCGCGCAGCCCAGCAATGGGACGACCGCATCGGCTCCGCGCGCGTGCAGGCGAAGAACTGGCGCCTCGCCTTCTTCGGCGCGCTGGCGCTCTCGGGCGGCCTTTCCGCCGGTCTCGTCTGGCAATCGGCGCGTGGGCATATCGTGCCCTGGGTGGTGCAGGTCGATCGGCTCGGCGAGGCCCAGGCC
>CEPQ01050388.1_pt1 | contig 54192 bp, 49 predicted proteins | sample 530411 | NCBI WGS metagenome assembly CEPQ01 (sample SAMEA2620039, study PRJEB7988) | marine metagenome | isolation source: saline water (ENVO:00002010), including
GCGCGGAGCGGCCTCGCCACGCGCGGCCTCTTCGGCGGCGGCTTCGGCTTCTTCCTGTTCCTGCTGCGCCTCGCGCTCGGCCGCCGGGGTCGGTGGCGGCGGACCGGCATGGCTGATCACGGTCGGACCGGTCTCGGTAATGCCGCCCCCGCCGCACGCGATGGCGCTCAGCAGACAGCCGTTGACGCTGGACGTGCTGGTAAAGCCGCTCGGGCCGCCGCTGTCCTGTCCGGTGCTGCTCGTCGAGCGCGGGAAGATCAGGTCGCGCACCGAGGTGCCGTTGCGCACCAGATCGCCGGTATCGAGCAGCTGGCCATAGATCACCAGATCGATCAGGTTGGGCGTGCCCTGGCTCTGCGAACTGCGCGGGGTCACTTGGAAGCTGCCGACGCGGCCGAAGAAACCGGCGTTGAGCAGCGAGGTACCGGTATTCTGGATCAGCAGCGTGCTGCCCACCGTGAACCTCAGGCTCGAGGCCTGGATCACGCCATCGGGGCGTGCGGTGGTGATCGGCAGGCCGAGCGCGGTGTCGCGTCCGACGAAATTGACGTTTTCCGCGAGCCGCTCGAGCAGCGAGGCGCTCGCGACATGGATGTTGTTGGCGTTGATCGAGAGGATGCCGCCCGGCGAGCTGCCGTTGAGGAAGAGCCCGCCGGTATCGGCGTTGATCTCTACGCGGCCCGCATTGAGCGACACGCGGTTGGTGGCCGCCATCGCGTTGAACACGGCATTGCCGTTGACCCGGATGGTCCCCGGAGTGTTGATCGTCAGGCTGCCTTCGGACCCGTTGAGATTGACGCCGCTCGACGCGCTCGACCCGTTCATCGTCAGCGCGCGAATCTCGACGCCGGTACCGGTCGACGAGACATTGGGCGCGTTGATGACGATGGCCTGCGCGCGGATTCGCGAAATCTCGCTGCCGTCGAGCGTGTAGCCGCTCTGCTGCGACTGGCTATCGCCCGTGCCGCCGATGACCACCGCGCCGCTGCGATTGGCGGTCAGCGTGATCGTGCCCGTGTTGGCATTGCCCAGGCCGCCGCCTTGCGAGAAGGCGATATCGCCCGAGCTGATCGCGATGGTGGGAGCGGCCGCTAGCCCGCCGAACACCGCCGTGCCGCCGACGTCCAGGCTGATCCGCGTGCCTGCCGTGATCGTGCTGTTGGCCGAGAAGGTGCTGGTCGAGGCGCCGAGCAGCGTTCCGGTCGTCGTCGCGCCGATCGACACGCTGCCGCCGACGCGCGTGGGGGTGGCAGCGAGCAGGGCGGCGAGGTCGATCTGCGACAGGTTGGCGGTCGGCGCCAGGCCCGCGCTGCTGGCGAGCAGCGTCGTGCCGCTGGTGCCGGTGGCGATGCTGCCCGTGCTGATGCCCTGCGAGGCGAGCAGCAGCGCGTTGGTGCCGGTGGTGACGTTGCCGGTGTTGAGATTGCCGTTCAGCGCCGCGGCGAACACCGCATTAGTCGCCTGGAGCGCGCCGGTGGTCACGCTGGCGCCGCGAACGCGGATCTCGTTGGTCGAGCTGATCGCGCCGGTCACGATGCCCTGGTTGGCGCGCGCCAGCACGGTTCCGCCTGCGGTGATCGCGCCGGTGGTGATGCTGGTGGCGTTGCCGAAATTGCCCTGGCCGTCATCCGATCCGATGCCGAGCAGGCCGAAGCTGTTGATCGTGCCGGTGGTGATCGTGCCGCCCGCGCCGAGGCCAATGTTGAACCCGGTCGAGGTCGTGCCGGCGGCGGTGGTGCGTAGGTTGCCCAGCGTCATGTTGCCGGTGACGATCGTGCCGATCGAGGTGCCTGCGGTAATGTCGCCGCCGGTCACCGATCCCGTCACGTTGAACTGGGTATTGGTGGCCGAACTGAGCGCGCCAAAGGCCAGGTTGCCGCCGGTCGCGCCGATGGTGATGCCGGCGGTGGTGGCGGTGACGTTGGCCAGCGTGGCTGCGGTGCCGCTGATGCTGACCGCCGCCGCCGTGATCGCGCCGGTCGAGGTGAAGCTCGCCGCGCGCGAACGCAGCTGCGCCGCGCCGGTCGCGGTCACGCCGCCGATGCTGACCGCGCCCTGGCCATCGACCGTGACCGCCAGATTGGCGCCGGTGCCGGTTGCAAGCGTGCCTGCGGTGATCGTGCCTGCAGAAGTGAGCACGATATTGCCCGCGCTGGCGCTGATCGCCCCGGTGCCGAGCGCGCCGCTGGTGGTGGTGAGGTTGACGCCGAGCGCCCCGTTCATCGCCTGCGCCGTGATGCTGTTGGCGGTGATCGCGATGCCGCCGGTCGCCGCCGTCACGGTCCCGCCGAAATTGGCCCCCGTGCCGACGCCTGCGCGGACATTGCCCGAGGAAACGCCGCCATTGACGGCGAGGCCGCCCGTCGTGCGGACGGGCGCGAGGGCAAATAGCGGCGTCGGGTCGAAATCCGGTCCCAGAGCCGAGACCATCGAGGCATTGCCGACATAGAAATAGCGGTTGGCCGCACTGCCCGTGGTCACAGGGCCGCCAAAGGCGATGTCGCCGGTGCCCAAAACCACGATATTCTCGCCGCTGCTCAGCGATCCGGCGGTTATCGTTCCGGCAGCGATGAAGCCGATATTGCGCGCGCCGGTGAGGTTGCCGACCTGGATATTCCCGGTCTGCGACAGCAGGCCGACGCTGTAGCTCGTCGTCGGCACCGCACCGGAGGCGTTGACATTTCCGCCCGTGATGTTTCCGAGCGCCTCTATCGCGAATTCCAGCCCCGTCACGGCATTGCCGAACTGAACCGATCCGACGGCTTCGATATCGGTGTCCTCGCCCGAGCTGATGTCGCCCAGCACCATGTTGCCAGCCCGGGTATCGAGCACGATGAACGTGCCGGCCGCAAGGTTGCCGATGGTCATGTTGCCGGCATTGACCAGCAGGTCGATATAACCGTTGGTGGCGGTCACGGCAGAGAGGGTCAGCCCATTTGCTGCCGTCATGGCGACAAAATTGGCGGCGGTTATCACGCCTGCATTGATCGCGCCCGAGGTCGATGTGAGATTGACATGGTTGCCGGACGTCAGGTTGCCGAGCTGCAGCGCCGCGCCCTGCATGCCGATGACGCCGCCAGCGTTGATGTTGCCAAGGTTGATCGTACCAGTCGCTACGGCCGTGAAGCTGCCGGGCGTGGCCAGATTGGCGGTGACGATGATCGCGCCATCGGATCGCAGATCCATGGCACTGGCCGTGATCGTGCCGATATTGGTCGGGCTTGTCACCACCGTGTCGGCGACGAAGCTTCCCGCTTGCAAGCCGAACCCACCTGCCGTGACCGATCCATTGTTGACCAGAACCGATAGCTGGCCCGGTGTAATGAAGGTGAAGCTGTTCGCGATGTTTACCGCTGCATCGGTCACCCGGATGTAATCCTCGACGATACCGGTCGGATCTGGCGCATCGCCGGCATTGCCGATGTTGAACACCAGACTGTTGGCCGTCAGGTCGCCATTGACCGCGCGGACGAACGACCCCGTCTCCTGGGTGGTCGTGCCGCTGATGGCACCGGTTCCCCCCGTGCCCCTGGCAATCGCGATGATGTCGTTCGCGATCAGGGTGCCGCGGTTGGTGGGTGCCTGGAACTGCTCGGTGCTTTCCAGACCGATCACGCCGCCGATCGCATTGCCGCCATTGCCGGCAAGCGCCCCCCCGCCACCATTGCCGCCATCAGCATTGGCCAGCATGGTAAGGTTATTGACCCGGGTCAGCGATCCGCGCGTGGCGAAGAAGATATCGCCGCCATCACCCAGCCCACCATTGCCGCCATTGCCGTTGCCGGTGGTGCCGACGCCGCCATCGCCGCCAGCGCCGCCAAAGCCATTGGCCTGAAGCGAGGCATCGGTCATCACCATGAAGCCGGTCGGCGTTGGATTGGGGCCGGTGGTGATCGTGCTGCTGACCGTGCCGATCTGCGTGTTGCCGCCGGTGCCGATGCCGCCAGCGCCGCCATTACCGCCAAGGCCGGCAGATCCCGTGCCGCCCGCGCCGCCTGCGCCGCCAAAGCCGTTCATCGACACCTGCAGAGTCAGGATGTCGAGCTGGCCGCCGCGCGCCGTGCCGATGGCCTGGGTCTGCCCGCCCGTGGCATTGCCGCCCGCGCCGCCCGCGCCGCCGACCGTGCCATTGGCCCCAGCGCCGCCCGCGCCGCCAAAGGCGTCGGCAAGCAGCGTCACATTGTCGAAATCGAGCAGCCGGGTGGCCTGGCTGCCGCCGGAGATCAGGGTAGCGAGGCCCCCCGTCGCATCGCCGCCGCGTCCGCCCAGCGCGCCGTCGCCGCCACGCGCCACAGCCGCGACGAACATGTCGCCGCCGGTCATGTTGCTCTCGTTCGCGCCGATGCGCGAGGTACCGCCGGCACCGGCACCACCATTGCCCGCCACCAGCGCATTGCCGCCGGTGCCATTGGCGACCATCGAGATAAGGCCGCCGAAATTGAAGCTGCCGATCACCCCGATCGTGCCGGTTTCGCTCAGGCCGCCCGTGCCCGCGCCGCCATTGCCGCTCTGTGCCGATCCGCCGATGCCGTTTGCCGCCAGGGTCAGCGCGTTGCCGAAGACCATCTGGCCGCCGCCGGTGCCGAACACCACCGCTGCGGTGCGGCCGCCGGTGGCATTGCCGCCATTGCCGGTCAGCAGGCTGTCGCCGCCAAAGGCGCTGGCATCCAGCGAGGTCGTGCCCAGGATGCTGATCGAGCCCGATTGCGCCTGAACCGCTACGGTGCCCCCCAACGCATCGCCGATGGTACCGGTAAATGCAGAGCCCGAATCCCCGATCGCATCAGCGACGAGATTGGCCGAAATTGTGATGTTTCCGCCGCTATCGCGCGATTCGACGATCGCCGAACCGCCGGTCGCGGCGCCCGAATTGCCTGCGCCGTCACGTACGACGCCGCTCAGGCCCTGCGCCGACATGAATACATTCTGGCTGAGCGCGATCTGGCCATTGCCCAGCGAGAGGATATTGGCAAAGCCGCCGGTCGCCGCTCCGCTATTGCCGCCTGCAGCGCCCGATCCGCCGAACGCGGACGCGTTCATGTTGGTCTCGCCGGTCACGGTGACCCTACCGTTGGTCTGCGCGAAGATCTGCGCATCGCCGCCATCGCCAACGCCGCCCGAGGTGCCAACGCCCGAGCCTTGGCCGCCAAAGCCCTGTGCGCTCAGTTCGGCGGTGCTGCCGATCTGGATGATGCCGCCCAGGATCGATCCGATGATCGCCTGGCCGCCGGTGCCGATGCCCCCCGATCCGTTGCCGCTGATCGCGCTTCCGCCGGTGCCATCGGCATTGGTCGTACCGATGCCCCCGATCGAGAGCGTGCCCGCGCCGGCACCCAGATTGGCAAGCCCGCCGGTCCCGTTGCCGCCGCGAAGACCGCCAAAGCTCGCACCGCCAAAGCCTCGCGCATCGGTCGATGCGTTGCCGGTGATGGTGATCAAGCGATCGTTGACCGCGATGCGCACATCGCCGCCTTGGCCGTTGCCTGCAATGCCGTCGCCGCCGCCCGTATTGTCACCACCCGTGCCGGTAGCAGCGACGAAGGCATTGCCGGTGATGGTGATCTGGCCTCCGCCATTCTGCGAGATGGACGCATTGCCGCCCGTGCCGTTGCCGCCATCGACCCCGGTCAGCGAAGAGCTGAAAGCGGCGCCATTGGCATTGATGTCGACATCACCGGTGATGTTGAGGATGCTGTTGCCGTTGGCGATCATCTGCGCGCTGCCGCCGGTGCCGTTGCCGCTGCGACCAAGGCCCGCCTGCTGCGCGCTGCCGCCGACGCCGCCTGCCGTGATCTGCACGCCACCATTCAGCGTCATCGTGCCAGCGCCCTGTCCGCTGACAAACGCGCCTCCGCCGGTTGCGTTTGCTCCGCCAAGGCCATCGCCACCGATGGTGCCGTCGCCGCCGAGGCCGAGCGCGTCGATCTGGGTCAGACCTTGTACGGTGATGGAGCCGCCGCTCTGGACAGGCGACAACGTGAGCGTGGCATTGCCGCCGCGCCCCGTGCCGCCGACCGAGGTTGCGCTGGTGCCGCTGATGCCGCCGACACCGGTTGCCTGCAAAGTCAGCCTGGAAGCGAAGCTCAGCACGCCACCATTGCCGAAAATCTGGCCTGTGGCGCGTCCGCCGGTGCCATTGCCACCATTGCCGGTGCCATCATCGGCATTGCCGCCGAACCCGAATCCGGTGAGTGTGGCATCGCCTGCGACGTTGATCCGTCCGCCGACGCCTGCATTGATCGTGCTGTTTCCGCCGATGCCAGCGCCGCCCGTGCCCAGATTGAAAGCCGAGCCGCCAAAGCCGTCCGCATTGCCGAGAATCGAGCCGTTGATGGTCAGGACATTGTTGGCGCTGGCAATGCCATTGCCCGCGCCGGAATCGATCTGGATCGATCCTCCCCGCCCGATGCCGCCATTGCCGTTGCCGAAATTGCTGCTGCCAAAGCCATTGGCGCTGATCTGGACGTTGCCCCCAATCAGCATCGTCGAATTGGTATCGGCAGAGGAGTTGCGGCCGGAACTCACGATGACGGTGCCGCCGGTGCCCGTGTTACCGGTGGTGCCGGTGCTCCCGCTGCTGCCCGCGCGGCCGTCCGCACTGACAGTCAGCGTGCCGACGATATCCAGCAGCGAATTGCCATAGGAACGGATATCGGCAATGCCGCCCGTCCCGGCGCCAACAGCGCCGCCACTCAAATTGCCCGCACCTTCGCCATTGGCCGAAACGCTCACATTGCGCAGCGCCCGGACCGTACCGCCATCAAACGCGTAGAGCTGAGCCACGCCACCTGTGACAGACTGGCCGTCGATGGTGCCCACCCGATCTGCAGAGATCAGCAGATCGCCGGCAATGGTGGCGATCCCGCCGTTCCGCCCATAAAGCCTCGCAGCGCCCGCCGAATACAGGGACAGATTGCTGGCGAAATTCAGGTTTCCGGCGATGGCGTCGGCGATGATCTCGGTTGATCCGGCCCCCTGCATGGCCGAGTTGACATTCGAATTGACGATGAAGAATCGCGCCTGCTGGGCCGGATTCACCGGGGCATTCGTATCGATCGTATCGCCGAAGACGTTGTACCCGGCCGACAAGACGATCGAGTTGCCGACGATATCGGCAGCACCGGCCACATCAAAGCCCAGAGTGCTGCCTGCCCCGATCAGATTGTAGATGGCGTTGTTCTTGGGAACGGCCACCATGTAGATGCGGTGATTGTCTCCAGCGCCGCTGCTCACCGGTCCGGCGGTCGTGCCATCGTGGAAGATAGCGGCATTGCCGTTGACGGGGTCGTTCGACGCCGGGTCGCCATTGGTCCCGGTGGTGATCTGAATGTCGAACAGTCCGCCCGTGCCGAAGGTGATCGTCGCCGCCTCGGCACCGACCATCAGCGCCGATCCGTTGACGTCGACCGTACCTCGCTGACGGATGATCGGCGAGACCATCGCAACATAGCTGTTCTGAGGTGTCGCCTGAACCAGCGCGCCCGGATCGATCTGCACATAGCTGGTCGCCGATGCCGCCGGGCCGAGGGTGAAGCTGCCGCCTGCATCGATGAAATTGCCTGCGCCGTCGCGCACCGGGTCGAGACTGGTCAGCAGCAACCCGCCGACATCGATCACTCCGGTCGATCCGATGACGATCCCGCCGGGGCTGTAGAACCAGACATTGCCGCCCTGGACCAGGCCAGCCCCGGTCTGCAGCTGGCTGATGATCGTGCCGTTCATCGCGATCGCGCGACTGGGATCGGTGGGGATGATGCGGTTGAGAACGGTGAAATTGTTCTGCGCTGTGGGGTTGTTGCGGAAGAAGGCGGTCCGGCCGTTGGGCAGGAAGTTGATGACGCCGCCGCCGATCGCGGTGTCGTTGGTGGTCCAGTTGATCACCGCCTGGTTGGTATCGACGCGGATATTGTCGGTGCCCGTGCCGCGCGTGATGTTCACCCCGCCCGATACCACCGTGGGCGTCCCCTCGAACGCGCCGCCGCCTGGTGCTACCTGGGCAAAGGCGGGCCCCGCCGTGCCGATGGCCAGCCCGGTGGCAAGCGCCATCGCGGAAGTCGCCTTGGCCAGCAGGATGCGGCGGGCGGTCAGGGTGCGGTCATGGGCCATTATCGGGCTCCCCAGGGCAGAAGCAGGGTGGTGAGGGTGAACAGGATGCGCGGATCGGGCGTGTCGGTGCGCAGGCCGGCGGCGTCGGTCGGCACCGCGACGGTGACATCGAGCCGGAACCGGTCGCTCAGCCGTGCGCGTGCACCGATGCCGACCGAGCTCAGCCGCTGCGGATCGCCGGGGCGGCCATCGTCCCAGGTCCAGGCGACATCCATGAAGGCAAAGGGCTGGAACGAGAAATCGACATCCTTGATCGGGCTGATCTGCGGCCCGCGCAGCTCGGCCTGGAAGCCGACGCCATCGTCGCCGACGATCGTGCCCGGATCATAGCCGCGCCCGATGGTGAAGTTGCCGCCCGAATATTCCTCGAAGCTGAGCACCGGATCGAAGGCGAGCTGGCCTCGGCCGCGGATGAAGATCGAGCCCTGGTCGCCCAGCGCCGCCTCGGCGGAGAGTTCGCCGCGGATCAGAGTCGAGGTCGGGTCGCCGTCGCCGCGCGTGGTCGGGGTACGCACCAGCGCGCAGACGAAATTGCATGGATCGCTCGCACCAAGGATGGACAGGCCCTGGCGGAATTCGAGCAGCCCGGCCATGCGCCAGCGCGGCGAGGCGCCATTCGCCATGTCGATCGCCTCGCCCGACAGCTGGGCATAGGCGATGCGGATGCGGTCGCGCGACAGCGGGCCGATGAAATCGATGTCCTGATCGACATAATCCAGGCCCACCGCGCTGTAGAGCGAGCCGGCCTGGCTGCGCAGCAGCGGATAGCGCGCCTCGGCGCTGGCGAGCAGGGTGGTCGCGGTGATCTTGGCGGCGACCCCGGCAGGCAAGTTGATGTCGGGCTCGGTCCAGGCATAGGTGAAGCGCCCGGCCAGGGTCAGGCCTTCCGATCCGACGCGGAATTCGTGACCCGCCTGCACGATCTGCTGTTCCTGGAAATCGAGCGTCGAATAGGCCGAGACATAGGTGCGGTCGCCCATGCCGGTCAGGCCATAGAATTGCGCTCGCAGCTGCGCGCCATAGGGGCCGGCATCGCGCGCGGCCAGGTTCTGGACGTTGAGATCAACCTCGAACGGGGTGCGCCGCACCGTGACGTCGCCGATCAGCTCGCCCGGGCCGGTGCCCGCCGGCACCAGCGTCAGCCGGATGTCATAGCCCGGCAGGTCGCGCGCGAGCAGCAGATAGCGTTCGGCCAGCTTCTGGTTGAACACCGTGCCTTCGGTCAGCCGCTCGAGATAGCTGGCGACCAGCTTTTCGCCATTGCCCGCATCGCCGCGCACGCGGATCTGGGTGAGCTTGGCATAGAGCACCTCGAACTGCACCACGCCATTGTCGATGCGCTGGGTGGGCACCTGCACGGCGGCGATATAGCCGTCGCGGCGCAGCTTGGTGGCAACCGCATCGCGGATTTCGCACAGCACCGCGACCGGCTGTTCGGTGCCGATATAGCGTTCGTAGAGCGGGCGCAGCTCGATCGGCGCAATCGGGCCCAGATTGTTGAAGCGGGCCTCGCTGAGCGTCAGCTTGACATTGGCATAGGCAGGATCGGCCAGCGGGCAGGGCGCGCGCTCGATATCGCCTTCGACGGTCAGCCGCGCCGGACGCTCGGCGCGCTGCTGCACCGGACGCTCGATTTCCTCACGCGTGGGCGGGGACGGAACATTGACCTGCTGGGCGTGCGCTGCCGTCGTCCACAACAGCCCGGCACAGGTCGCGGTGCCGAGAATCAGCCGTCGTGTGCGGAAAAAGCTGGTCGCCAAGATCACCCCCTGTAGCCTTTGCGGACACCGGGGGAGAACGGACCCTACCCATCACCCCGGACCGAATTCTGGATCACGCCGCAGTTATTCCACTGGCGTTTTCCCGGGCGACCTTGGGCTAAGTCTTAACGCAGCCTCATTCCGGGGGCAACCCGCAAATGCCTTTTGCCAAGAAAATTATCCAGACTTAACATATGCTTGCTGCCATCGCTCTGAGCGGACCAGTAAAAATGTATCGGTGATTGATTTTGTTAAGCAATTTGCCGGAAAGGCCGGTCTGGCCACGCGTCGGGCGAATGTTCCGTGACGGGACGGCGGCTCGCCGCTTTCCCTCTCGTTCGACTCGCGCTATGCGCCCGGCCCATGACCAGCCAGCCCCAGCCCAAATCGTGGATCGCATCCATTCACGCCTATGTTCCCGGCAAGTCGGTCGGCGATGACGGCCGTCCGCTCGTCAAGCTCTCCGCCAACGAGAACCCGCTTGGCACCAGCCCGGCAGCGCTGGAGGCACGCGCGCACGGCGCGGCGCTCGCCCCCTCGCTCTATCCCGATCCGGACAGCACCGCGCTGCGCGAGGCGATCGGCAAGCTGCACGGGCTCGATCCGGCGCGCATCGTGTGCGGGACGGGATCGGACGAGCTGCTCAACCTGGCGGCCCAGGGCTATGCCGGGCAGGGCGATGAGGTCGTGTATGTCCGCTACGGCTTTTCGGTCTACGACATTGCCGCACGGCGCTGCGGCGCGACGCCGGTAGTTGCGCCAGACAACTTCTATGCCACCGATGTCGATGCGCTGCTCGCCTGCATCACCGATCGCACCCGCGTCGTCTATCTCGCCAACCCCAACAACCCCACCGGTACGCTGACACCCCGTGCGGAGATCGCGCGGCTGCATGCCGGTCTGCCGTCGGATGTGCTGCTGGTGCTCGACCAGGCCTATTCGGAATATCTGGATGCGGACGAGGATGATCACGGGCTCGATCTGGCGCGCGACCATGCCAATGTGCTGGTCACGCGCACCTTCTCCAAAATCTATGGCCTGGCGGGCGAACGCATCGGCTGGGGCTATGGCGCGCCAGGCATCATCGACACGCTGAACAGGATCCGCGGGCCGTTCAACGTAACGCTCACCGGCCAGGCCGCGGCGCTGGCAGCGCTGGCGGACACCGATTTCGTCACCCGCTCGCGCGAGCACAATGCGCGCTGGCGGCAATGGCTGGCGGGCGAACTCGCGCAGCTCGGCAATCATGGCGTGACCGTGGTGCCGAGCCATGCCAATTTCCTGCTCGTGCTGTTCGAGGGCGCGGTGAGCGCGGAAGCGGCTTATGCGGCGCTGATGCAGGCGGGCTATATCGTGCGCTGGCCCAAGGGCCAGGGGCTGGGCCATGCGCTGCGCATCACCATCGGCGAGGAAGCGCATATGCGCGCTATCGCCGCCGTGCTGCGCGATCTGGTGACCGCATGAGCGCGCCGTTCGGCACGATCGCGATCGTCGGGCTCGGTCTGATCGGCTCGTCGATCGCGCGCGCGGTGCGCCAGGCGCTGCCCGACACCCGCATCCTGGGCTATGACCGCAGCGCCGATGTCTGCGCGCGGGCCGAGGCGATCGGGCTGTGCGACGGCTATCACGCCGCATTCGGCTCCGAACTGGCGAGCGCCGAGATGGTCATCCTGTGCGTCCCCGTCGGCGCGATGGCCGCGGCCGCCGCTGCCATGGCCCCGCATCTCTCGCCCGAGACGATCATTAGCGATGTCGGCTCGTGCAAGGCGAGCGTGCTCACTGCTTTGCGCTCGGCGCTGCCCGAGGCCGTGATCGTGCCCGCGCACCCGGTCGCGGGCACCGAGAATAGCGGACCGGAGGCAGGCTTTGCGTCCTTGTTCAAGGGCCGCTGGTGCATCCTGACCCCCGATGACGGCGCCGATGCGGCGGCGTGCGAGCGAGTTGCCGCGTTCTGGCAGGCGCTCGGCGCCAATGTCGAGACGATGGAGGCCGCCCACCATGACCTCGTGCTCGCGGTGACCAGCCATCTGCCGCACCTCATCGCCTATACCATCGTCGGCACCGCCAGCGATCTCGAAGGCGTGACGCAGAGCGAGGTGATTAAATATTCCGCAGGGGGTTTCCGCGATTTCACCCGCATCGCCGCCAGCGACCCGGTGATGTGGCGCGACGTGTTCCTGTCGAACAAGGACGCGGTGCTCGAGATGCTCCAGCGCTTCTCGGAGGACCTCTCGGCACTGCAGCGCGCGATCCGCTGGGACAAGGGCGACGAGCTCGAAGCCCTGTTCACCCGCACCCGCGCGATCCGCCGCTCGATCATCGAACAGGGCCAGGACGATGCCAAGCCCGATTTCGGGCGGACGCACAGCTAGGTCGGAAACGGCACCAGCAATCCGCAGTGCGCTCCCCTCCCTGAAGGGGAGGGGAGCAATAGGGGGCGAATTACTCGCCCGCATCCGCCACCGGCTCGACCGGCAGCGCTTCGGGTTCCGCCGCGGGTGCTGTCGCCTCTACCGGTGCATCTGCCGCGCCCCGGATCAGGTGGAACCGGTCCTGCCGCCCGTCGAGATACGCCACCTTTTCGCCATCGAAGAACATGTCCTCCTCGGTGCGGAACGAGACCGCCTTGTCGCCCCATTCGGGCACGTTGTTGGTAACGGCGAGCTCGATCGACCAGGCGGTATTGGCGCGGACGAGATAGCGGCCTGCCGGGCTGCTGTCCTGATTGTCCCAGAAGCCGATCGCCGGGCCTGCACCATGCCCGTGGAAACCGATAGGGTGCGAATAGATGCTCGGCTGATAGCCCGAAGAGATCGCCCTGGCGCGCGCTGCGGCGAGCAGGTCGTTGCCGGTCAGGCCGACGCGGAATTCGCCGGTCAGCATGTCCTGCACCGCATTGGCGGCGGCAAGGCCTGCCTTCAGGCCATCGGGCGCGTCGTTCTCGCCGGGCTTGAGGACATAGGCGAGATGCTGGGTATCGGTGTTGAGCCCGAGATAGGTGATGCCGAAATCGGTCCACAGCATGTCGCCGGGCTGGATGATGGCATCGCCGGTCAGTTCGCCCGCCTCGCTGGCGCGGAAGATGTTGATCGACGGATGGAACCAGGTCTTGAGGCCCAGCGCGCTGATCTTCTCGCGCATCCACCACTGCACATCCTCGGCCGTGGTCTTGCCCGGCGTGATGACCTTGTCGGACAGCGCCTCGGCGATGATCGCGTGCGCCAGGCGAACGATCGAGGGATAGACCTCCATCTCGGCCGGGATACGCGTTTCCAGCCAGCCGATCGCGAGCGGACCGGCGGGCACGATGCGCTCGCGAAATTCGGGGGCCAGCGCGCCGACGAAATCCTCGTACTGGCTGTGGCTCAGGCCATCGGCGAGCGCGGTCTGCGACGAGATGTTGAGCGCGATCTTCTGCGGGTTGCGCTCGGCGACGATCTCGGCGAGGCGCTTCCACTGGTCGGGCTGTTGCTCGGGCACCCAGGCAGGCGCAAACAGCCCGGCCAGGCCGTAGCGGCTCACCGTCATCCGCTCGACCGGCTTGCCTTCGCCCGGATCGAAGAACACCAGGATCGTGCGTCGCCGCGCGTGCATCGAGCGGGCATCGAGCATGGTCGCGACCACCGGGTCCTCGTCATATTCGCGCGCGATCAGCACCCACATATCGACGCCCTGTTCGCGCATCAGCGCAGGCACGACCGTCTCCAGCCGCTGGGCGAGCCAGGCGTCGCGCAGCTTCGCCTGGTCGCGCAGGGGCAGGATGGCGGGATAGTCTGGAGCCTCTGCCTCGGCGGTATTGCCAGGCGCCTGTGCTAATGCAGGAGCGGAAAGGGAGAGGCAGGATGCCAGTGCGGCAGACAGGATCGATGCGGCGGTCTTCATGAGGCTCCCCGGATGTTGCAGGCTTGCCTTCTGCCTAGCCGGTCGCTCCCGGTTGCGCCACCCCGTGCTGCGGGGCGAGCGCGCCGGGCCAGTCGATCTCGGGCCAGCCGCGTTCGCGCGCGACGACGCGCATCGGCATATGCGCATTGGTGACAAATGCCTCGTGCGCCAGTTCGAGCATCGGAATGTCGGAGACATGGTCCGAATAGCAGCGGATAGCGCACTGTGCGGGATCGAGCCCGTGTTCGGCCATCCAGGCGGCGATCATCTCCGCCTTGTGGATGCCGTAGCAATTGTGCCCGGCAATCTTCGGCTGCACGGTGCCGTGCGAGGAGACAAGGTCGGTCGCGATCACGTCGTCGATCCCCAGGCGCCGCGCGATCGCCTCGACATAGAGCCGGTAGGATGCGGTGGCGATGACGATGCGATAGCCCTCGGCGCGATCGGCGGCGATACGCTCGAGCGCGCCGGGGCGGATATTGGTGGCAAAGACATGCTCGGCATGGGCCGCCATGGATTCTGCAGCCGAAGCAACCCGAAGCTCGCCGAGCAGCAGCCTCTGGTTGATCTGCTTGAGCTGGTCGCGGCTGACCAGACGCAGCACATAGCCGATCGCGGCGAGCAGCGAGAGCGGCAGCAGCACCAGCCGCCACGGCGCATGGCGCAACGCCATCCACAGCAGGAAGCGCGCATATGTCGGATGGACGGTAATCGTCCGATCCATATCGTAAAAGGCCAGCCTCTCCCCCACGCCCGCGAGCATTAACGCCAATGCGGCGGGAAACAAGCCGGTGCTTGCCGCGTATGGCCTGCATGATGGCAAAATCCGTTGCGACCAATTGTGCGCCAAGGTGCTTGTGATCGCACCGTTTATCGCACAAGAAGGGCGGTATATGGGTGCCCCGGCCGACTTTGCGATCGAAGAGCGCGGTGAAACCGGCGCGGTGCTGCGCTTTTCCGGCAATCTCGACATCACCACCATTGCCGATCTGGACCGAAGGCTGAAGGCCATCGACCAGCAGGTTTCGCTGATCGATATGGCCGATGCGGGGCATATCGATACCGTCGGCGCCTGGGTCGTCTATCGCCTGGCGCGCGATCACCGTTGCGAGATCGTAAACCTGAGCGAATCGGGCAGCCGCCTGGTCGAGGCGGTGGGCCGATCGGACATCAGCGATATCGAGCCGCCGCATCGGCCCAATGTGTTTGCCCGCATGCTCGGCAGCGTCGGCGAAGCGACGATGACCGCCTTGGGCTCGATGCTCGGCATGCTCGGCTTTTTCGGCGCGCTGGTGCGCTCGGTGATCTCGCTGATCGCGCATCCGCGCCGCATCCGCTGGGCCGCAACCGTGCGCCATTTCGAGCTGGTCGGCGTGTCGGCGCTCGGCATTGTCGGGCTGATGAGCTTCCTGATCGGCATCGTCATCGCGCAGCAGGGCGCGGTGCAGCTGCGCCAGTTCGGCGCGGAGGTGTTCACGGTCAACCTGGTCGGGCGACTGACCATCCGCGAGCTCGGCGTGCTGATGACCGCAATTATGGTTGCGGGCCGATCGGGCAGCGCCTTTGCCGCGCAGATCGGCACGATGAAGCTTACCGAAGAGGTCGATGCGATGCGCACCATCGGCGTCTCGCCGGTCGAGGCGCTGGTGCTGCCGCGCGTGACCGCTGCGGTGCTGATGATGCCGCTGCTCGGCTTCTATTCGATGATCGTCGCGATGATCGGCGGCGCGTTCCTATGCTGGATCGTGCTCGAGATCCCGCCTGCCACTTTTGTCGTGCGCATCCAGGAAGTGGTGCCGATTACCGATTTCTATGTCGGCATGATCAAGGCGCCGGTCTTCGGCCTGATCATCGCGCTCGCCGGCTGCTATCAGGGCATGCAGGTGCGCGGCAATGCCGAGGAAGTCGGGATGCGCACCACCGCCGCCGTGGTCCAGGCGATCTTCATGGTCATTGTGCTCGACGCGTTCTTCGCGGTCTTCTTTACCGAAGTGGGCTGGGGATGAGCGCGGCGCGGGAAAAGGACTGCGACGTCGCGATCCGCATCACGGGGCTGACCAACAGCTTCGGCGAGCAGGTGGTGCATCAGGACCTGTCGCTCGACGTGCGGCATGGCGAGATTCTGGGCGTGGTCGGCGGGTCGGGTACCGGCAAGTCGGTGCTGATGCGATCGATCATCGGGCTGCAACGTCCCGATGCCGGGCGCATAGAGGTGCTGGGTGAATCGATCCTCGACGGCGAGGAAGAGGATGTCTCGATCCGCAGCCGCTGGGGCGTGCTGTTCCAGGGCGGGGCGCTGTTCTCGACGCTCACCGTCGCCGAGAACGTGATGGTACCGCTCGCCGAATTCTATCCGCATATCTCGCGCAAGCTGCGGCGCGAGATCGCATTGTACAAGATCGCGCTGTCGGGCCTGCCCGAAGATGCGGCGGACAAATATCCGTCCGAGCTTTCGGGCGGGATGAAAAAGCGCGCAGGGCTCGCGCGCGCGCTGGCGCTCGACCCCGACGTGCTGTTCCTCGACGAGCCGACTGCCGGGCTCGACCCGATCGGTGCGGCGCGCTTCGATGCGCTGACCCGCGAGCTGCAGCGGACGCTGGGCCTGACCGTGTTCCTGATCACGCACGATCTCGATACGCTGCACGAGATCTGCGACCGGGTGGCGGTGCTCGCGGACAAGAAGGTGATCGCCATCGGCACCATTCCCGAGCTGCTCGCCACCGATCATCCGTGGATCCAGGAATATTTCAACGGCCCGCGCGGTCGCGCAGCCGCTGTCAGCCATGCCGACGAGGAGCTGAAGCGCAAGCGCCTTCCGGCCAGCAGCAAGAGCCGGGGGTTCCTGCGATGACCATCCGGAACGCCGCCACCGCTTTGGCGGTTTACACCATCAGAACATCAGGGGCATAACCAACGCCATGGAAACACGCGCCAATCATGTCTGGGTGGGGACCGTCACCCTGGTGCTGCTGGCAGGCATTGCCGCCTTTGTCATCTGGCTGGCGGGGCTGGGCGAGACCGATCGCCAGCCCTATGACATCTTCTTCAAGACCTCGGTCGACGGCATCGCCAAGGGATCGGTGGTCGCCTATTCGGGCGTGCCCTCGGGCCAGGTGACCGAGATCGCGCTGTGGGCCAAGGACCCGCAGTTCGTGCGCGTGCGGATAGAGGTCGATGCGCATGTGCCGATCCTCGAAGGCACCACCGCAACCATCCAGGGCGTCGGCTTTACCGGCGTGTCGCAGATCCAGCTCGACGGTGCCAAGCAGGGCGCGCCCGAGATCACCGAGCCGGGACCCGAAGGCGTGCCTGTCATCCCGACCAAGCCCGGCGCGCTCGGCGAACTGCTCAACAATGCGCCGCTGCTGATCGAGCGGCTGGCGACATTGACCGAGCGCTTCACCCAGGTCCTCTCGGACGAAAACCAGAAGTCGATCTCGATCCTGCTCAAGAATTCGGGCCGGCTGACCGGGGAGCTGGCCGACAGCGCGCCCGAATTGCGCGCCGCGCTTGCCGAGCTGCGCGTGACGCTGACCAAGGCGGGGGTCGCCGCCGAGCAACTCGGCATGACCGCGCAATCGACCAAGGAAGTGCTCGACAGCGAAGGCCGCCCGCTGGCGCGGCAGCTCGCCAAGACGCTGGCCGATACCGACAAGGCGCTGGTCAAGCTGACCGAGACGATGGAAGAGGCAAAGCCCGGTCTGCGCCAGTTCTCGACCACCACATTGCCCGAGACCGAGGCGCTGGTGCGCGACCTGCGCGTCACCGCGCGCGCGCTGTCGGCGATCACCGAGAAGATCGATCAGGAAGGCGCAGGCGGACTGCTCAGCGCGCCGCCGCTGCCCGATTACAAGCCGAAGAATTGAGAGGCCCCGCCATGACCGCCACGTTCCGTTCATTGCTGGCCGCCGGGGCTGCCTGCGCCTTGCTCGCCGGTTGCGTCAGCTTCGGTTCCGAAGCGCCGCCGCAGTTGCTGACGCTCACTTCCAGCGCCACGCCGGGGGCGGGATCGATGGCATCCGCCTCGGTGACCGATGCGATCGTCGTCGATACCCCCACGGTCGAGCGCACGCTCGATCAGGTGCGAGTGCCGGTGCAGGTCAGCGACAGTGCCATCGCCTATGTGAAGGACGCGGTCTGGGCGGACAAGCCTGCTCGGCTGTTCCGCACCGTGCTCGCCGAGACGCTGGCGGCGAAGAGCGGGCGGCTGGTGCTCGACCAGGTCGAGACCGGCGCCGAGCGCAGCACGATGCTCTCGGGCCAGCTCCAGCGCTTCGGCTATGATGAGGACAGGCGCGCTGCGATCGTCCGCTTCGATGCGGTGGTGCGCAAGCCGGGCAGCCCGCTTCGCAAGCAGCGCTTCGAGGCGAGCGTCCCGGTTGCGACGGTTGACGCGGTGACGGTCGGTGCGGCATTGAACCAGGCGGCAAACACGGTCGCGGCCGAGGTCGCGACCTGGACCACCGGCTGATCAGCCCCCTTTTTTCGTTTCATCACAGGATATCCGGACCATGGCGCATTTCCTCATCGTAGAGGCACGCTTCTACGACCATCTCAACGATCTGCTGCTCGAGGGCGCGCGCGCCGCGATCAAGGCGGCGGGGCACAGCCATGAAACGCTGACGGTTCCCGGGGCGCTGGAAATCCCGGCCGCCATCGCCATGGCGTCGGAAACGCAGCGTTATGACGGCTTTGTTGCGATCGGCGTGATCATCCGCGGCGAGACCTATCATTTCGAGGTGGTCTCGAACGAAAGCGCGCGCGCGATCATGGCGCTGACGCTCGACGGCCTGCCCATCGGCAATGGCATTCTCACGGTCGAGAACGAGGCTCAGGCACTGACACGGGCCAAGAAGGACGAGAAGGACAAGGGCGGCGACGCTGCCCGCGCCGCCATCGCCATGCTCGAAATCTCGGAAAAGCTGGCCGGTTGATCCCGTGCCCGGCCGCGCCCCTATTTGGAGGGGAGCGGCGCAGGCACCGGGCGTGACGGCATGCCGCCGGGCGCCCTGGCTCCCGGTACGGGGCCTTCACCCTTTGCTGCGTCGGTAAAGGCCAGCGTGATCGAGATGCGGCGGTTGGCCGGATCATTGCGGTCTGCCGGGTTGTACGGCTCCTTGTCCGCCACGCCCTCGATGCGGTGGACCTGGCCAGGATTGATCCCGCCCATCACCAGCGCCCGGCGTGTCGCTTCGGCGCGGCTGGTCGAGAGCATCCAGTTGTTCATCGTCTTGCCAGAGGCATAGGGCAGCGCATCGGTATGCCCGCGGATGATCACCGGGTTGGGCATGCCGTTGATGACCTGCGCCACTTCCTTGAGCAGATCTGCCGCCTTGGGCACCAGCTTGTCGGTCGACAGCGCGAACATGCTGAAATTGGCTTCATCGACCAGATCGATGCGCAGGCCTTCGCGCGTGTCGGTAAAGCGCACATTCTTCATCAGCTTGGCCAGCTGCTCGCTGCCGCCCAGGCGTTCTTCAAGCTGCTTTTTCAGCTTTTCGAACTGTTCGCGCTCGGCCAGCTGCTGCACCTTCTTCATTGCCTCCTTCTGCTCCTGGCTCAAGGTGGCATAGGCACTGTTGCCTGCCTCGTCGGCAGTGCCGGTCGCATCCTGCGGAATGGTGATCGACTGTGTGCCGGTCTGGCCGGCGCGGTTGGGATAATCGTCGCGGCCGACGATAGATTCGCCGCCGAACAGGCCGTTGGAGCCGGCGCTGCCCGATTTCAGTTCGACAATGGTCGGCGCGAAATAGTCGGCAATCGCCTTGCGGTCCTTTTCCTCGGTCGCGCCGAGCAGCCACATCAGCAGGAAGAACGCCATCATTGCCGTCACGAAGTCAGCATAGGCCACCTTCCAGGCGCCGCCATGATGGCCGCCATGGCCTTCCTCGATGATCTTCTTGACGATGATCGGGCGGACATTCTCCACCGGATCGGGCTTGCGCTTGGCCATGGCTTAGCGGCCCCGCATGCCGTCGAACACGTCGGCAAAGGTCGGCTGGTTGGCGTGACCCAGGCTCGAGCGCGCGGCTTCGATCACCAATGGCTGCGGATGGCCGTGGAGCGAGGCGATGATGATCTGCTTGGCGACATGGTACATTGCGCCGTCGGCTTCGATCACCTGCTTGCAGCGATTGGCCAGCGGGCCGACCAGGCCATAGGCCAGGAAGATCCCGAGAAACGTACCGACAAGCGCCGAACCGATCATTTCGCCCAGGATTTCCGGCGGCTTGTCGATCGAGCCCATGGTCTTGACGATCCCGAGAACGGCCGCGACGATCCCGAGCGCGGGCAGCGCGTCCGCGAGGTTCTGCAGGCCGTCGGCGGGGCCGACCGCCTCGTGGTGATGCGTCTTGATCGCCTGATCGACGACATCCTCCACCGCATGCGGATCGAGCTGGCCCGACGAGACGACGACGAGGCGCAGCGAATCGCAGATCAAGTGGATCAGCGTCGTATCCTTGAGCAGCGTGGGATATTCCGAAAAGACCGAGGAGCTCTTGGGGTCCTCGATATGCGGCTCGAGCGCCACCGGGCCTTCGGTGCGCAGCATCTTCATCAGCTTCGACACCAGGAAGATGCAGTCGAGAAAATCCTGCTTCTTGTACTTGGCGCCCTTGAATGCGGTCTTGACGCCGCCGCCGATCGCCTTGATGTGCGCGCCGGAATTGCCGATCAGCATCGAGCCTGCAGCCGCGCCGCCGATGATCATCATTTCCAGCGGCAGGGCGTGCAGAATGACGCCCATGCTGCCCCCGGCGAGGATGAACCCGCCGAACACCATGGCGATCAGGACGACAAAGCCAATTGCTGCGAACATCGCGGTTCCCTTGATCGTGACAATTGCCCACCGGACGGTGACGCAATGCGGGCTGAAAAACCGGCCCGTTCAGATCGTAGAACGGCTTTTGACGATCGTGGTTAAGCGCAAAACAGGGTTAACAGCCTGGGCTTTCGCGTTAACCGAACGCCCCCTCAGCGCAGGAAATCGAGCAGCGACTGCTGCGAGACCTTGGCATAGACCGCCTGGGTGGCCTGCAGGTTGGTCAGCAGCGTCTGGATTCGGGTCAGGGCCTCGGCGACATTCGCATCGACCAGTTCCGATTTGCGCGAGGCCAGCGACAGCTTGCTCTGCTCAAGCTCCTCGCGCGCGGACTCGATCGAGTTCTTCACCACGCCCTGGCGGGTCAGCAGCTGCGTCATGCGGTCGATCGCGCCGTCGAGCGCGGTCAGCTGCGCATTTCTGGCGGCCTGGCCGGTGGCCGTATTGTCGCGGATCGCGGCCGCGGTATCGGTCATGATCTGCTCCAGGCTGCGCGTGGCTCCGCCAGCGCCTCCGTCGACGTCGATATTCGCCTGGACCTCGTCCAGATTGGGCGCAGACACGACGAAGCGGGCATCGCCCATCGGAATGCGGATGACCGGTCCGTTGCCGAACAGCTGCCCGCCGAAATTGTCGCGCTGGCCGAGCGCATCGTTGAAATCGGCGTTGATCCCTTCGACCTCGAGCGCGAGCACTTCAGGGTCGGCCGAGCTGATCGTGCCGGTATTGGCCAGCAGCAGCAGCTCGCGCGTGCGGATGAGCCCGCTGACGATGGTGTTGAGGCTCGCCTCGGCCTGGTTGGCGCGGGTGTCGGCGCGGCCCAGATTGTTGACCCAGGCGGCTTCGTCCGACTGGAAGCGCGAGATGTTCGAGGACTCGAGCCAGGCCTTGGGATCGTTCGAGGGGCGCGCGATGCGGCTTTCGCCGCTGACCAGCGCCTGCTGATCGGCGATCTGCTGGCTCAGCCGCACCTGCCGGGTGACATCCTGTGGTGCGCGATAGCGGTTGACGGATTGGACCATGATGTCGTGCCTTGTCGCGTTAGAAGATATTCAGGATGGATTGCATGGTTTCGCGCGCGACCTGGATCACCCGGGCCGACGCTTCATAGGCCTGTTGCAGCCGGATGAGATCGGCGGCTTCACGGTCGAGATCGACCCCCGACATCGCGTCGCGGCGGCGGCGCGCGCCTTCGTCAAGCGCGGTCGCCGCGTCGGATTCGCTGCGCACCGAGGCGAGATTGGTGGCGAAGCCCGCCATGAAATTGTTCCACTGCGTCTCGACACCCGCCGTGGTGCGCAGGGCGGGCAGCGCCAGCAGATTGCCGTTGGGCGTGCCATCGGCGGCGGCGATCGCGAGCTGATTGATGTCGCGCGTCGTCACCGCGAGCGTCGAGGCATCGCCCGGCATGGTGAGCAGCGGTGCACCCGCCGCCCCGCCCAGCGTGCGTCCCTGGGCCTGCCAGGCGTTGATATCGGTCACCAGCTGCTGCGCCAGCGCGGTCAGATCGTTGAGCCGCCCCTGCGCGGTCGCGCCCGAGCGGCTGAGCCCGGCCAGCGATCCCTCGCTCGGCACCGGCACGGCGACGCCATTGACCTGCAGCGCCAGACTGCCGTCGGCATTGGACGCGGAGGTAACGGTAGCGAAGAAATTCACCCCTGCCAGCTGCTGTCCGCCATAGGTGAGCGTCGCGGTACCATTGGGGGCCAGGCTGATCGTCGCGTTCAGCTTTTCGGAGATTGTCGCCAGCATCGCATCGCGCGCATCGAGCAGGCCGGCATGCGCATCGGTGCCTTCCTTGGTGCGGGTGATGTCGAGGTTGATCTTGTTGAGATTTTCCAGCGCAGCGTTGAGCGTATTGGCTTCCTGCGTCGCAGCCTGGCTGACCTGCTGCGCGGTCAGCGTCATGTTGCTGGCGGTGCGGCGGAAGGCATCGACCACCGCGTCGAGCTCGCTGAGCAGGGTGAGCTTGAGCGAATTGTCGAAGGGTGCTGCCGCCACCTCTTCGGCGCGGCTGAAAAAGGTGTTGAGCCGGCTGCCGACATTCGATCCGGCATTGTCGAGATTGGTTTCGATCCGCTCCATCCAGGTGAGCTGGGTCTCGGCCCGGATGCGTGCGGCACCCGACTGGCGGACCTGCGCCTCGATGAACTCGTCCGATGCGCGCACCGTCTGCGCGACCCGCACGCCGTTGAGGCCGGTCTGCGACAGATAGGCGGGGTTGAGCGAGCTCGAGACGGTGGCGTCGCTCATCTCCACGCTGCGGCGGACATAATCCGGGTTTTCGGCATTGGCGATGTTGTGCGACACCGCATCCATCGAGCGCGAAAACGCGCGCAGGCCCGATCGACCGATGTTCAGCAGGTTGCTCATGGCTTATCGATCCCGAACTGCTTGAGCACCATGTCGGCGATGCCGAAGCTTTGCTTGCTGGCCATGTCTTCGGCGACGCGCGCGTCCATCAGGTCGCGAAACTGGTCGGTCGCGCTTGATCCGAGCAGCGTGTCGCCATCGGTGGCGCTGCGCATCGCACCGATCATCTGGCGCAGGAAGATCGCCTCGAACGATTGTGCCGCCTTGCGCAGCTCGGCCTTTTCGGCCTCGCTCTTGCCGGGCGCGGCCCCCTGCGCGCCGCTGGCGGCGGACGCAGCGGCCTTTGCCTGCTTGTCGAGCGGCAATGCCGCGCTGGTGCGCGCGAGCGGGAAGGCGGCAGAGGCGGGCATCACGGTCACAGGATCACGAGCTCCGCCTTGAGCGAGCCGGACTGCTTCAGCGCTTCCAGGATCGCGGCGAGATCGCTCGGCGAGGCCCCGATGGCGTTGATCGTTTCCACAATCTCGGACAAGTTGGCACCTTTCGTGATTTCGAATGCCGGGTTGGTCTGTTCCTCGATCTCTACCTGGCTGCGCTGTTCGACCGCGGTCTGGCCCTGGCTGAACGGCGCGGGCTGCACGACAGTGGGGGCTTCCTGCACCTTCACCGTCAGCTTGCCATGGCTTACCGCCGCCGGCCCGATCCGTACCGCGCCATTGATAACGACCGTACCCGTGCGCGCGTTAACAATTACTTTCGCGGGGGCCTCGGCCGGGGTCACCGGAATGTTCTCGATTCGGGACATCATCAGCACGCGTTCCTGGGGAGTCACCGGGGCGGCGATCCGCACTGACACGGCATCATTCGCCACCGCCAGCGCATAACCGAACTGGCCGTTGATCGCGTCGGCAACGCGCATCGCCGTTGTCAGGTCGGCATCGTTCAGATTGAACAGCAGATGCGGGCTCTGGTCGAACCCGGTATCCACGGTGCGTTCCACCGTGGCCCCGCCGGCGATGCGGCCGACCGACGGAATGTTGACCACCGTGTTAGAGCCGTCCGCGCCGGTCACGCCCAGTCCGCCCACCGCCAGATTGCCCTGGGCCATGGCATAGATCTGCCCGTCGGCACCCAGCAGCGGCATCATGATCAGCGTTCCGCCGCGCAGCGACTTGGCCTGGCCGATGGCAGAAACGGTCACGTCGAGCCGCTGGCCGGGCTTGGCCATCGGGGGCAGCTCGGCCGTGACCATGACCGCGGCGGCGTTGCGGGTGGCCGGGTTGATGCCCGGCGGCAGCGTCAGGCCGAAGCGATTGGTCACGCCGCGCATGGCCAGCGTGGCATATTGCAGGTTGTCGTCGCCGGTCCCGGGCAGGCCCACCACGATGCCATAGCCGGTCAGCTGGTTGGCGCGCAGGCCCTGGAACGCTCCCAGATCCTTGATGCGCTCGGCCTGGACAGGCTGCGTTGCGGCACACAGCGCCAGCAGCAGCGCGGCGAACATGCGGAAGGTGGAGGCAAGCGTCATGTCAATGGGCCTTCAGAACGGGCTGATGATTTCGAAGAAGCGCTGCAGCCAGCCCTTCTGGCTGGCGCGCGCGATCTCGCCGGTGCCGCCATAGATGATCTGCGCATTGGCGACGCGTGACGACGGGACGACATTCTCTGCGCTGATATCGACGGCGCGAACGATGCCGCTGAAACGGATATGTTCTGCACCCCGGTTGAGGCTGATCAGCTTCTCGCCGCGCACCAGCATGGTGCCATTGGGATAGACCTCGGCGATGGTCGCGGTGATCTGGCCCTGCAGCGAGTTGGACTGCTGCGCCGTGCCGGTGCCCTGGAAGCTGGTATTGCCGCCCGCCGCGACATCGGACGGGTTGAAGAAGCTCAAGGGGCCGGTGGTCGGTGGGGTGAGGCCGATGCTGCCATTGCGTTCGGTATTGGCGCCGTTGGACTTGGCCGCCTGGGTGCGTTCGACCAGCGCGATGGTCAGCACATCGCCCACCATCGCGGCGCGCGCGCCATTGGTCAGCGCCGAATAGCCGTTGCTCGCCTGAAAGATCGCGCCATTGGGCACGGCCGGCGCCGGCTGCGGCATCGACAGGGTCGGCGCATAGTCCGGATCGGGCTGGATCGGCGCTTTCTTCTTCTTGGCCAGAGCAGGGGTTGCCGCGCACAGCGCGACCACCAGAGCTGCGGACAGGCCGTGGCGGAGAGAGGTGCGAAGCATCGTCATCTATCCTCAGCCGACCTGCTGGTTGGCGAACTGCAGCATCTCGTCGGTCGCCTTGATCATCTTGGAATTGACCTCATAGGCGCGCTGGGTCTCGATCATGTCGACCAGCTCTTCGACGATGTTGACGTTCGATCCTTCGAGAACGCCCTGGCGGATCGTGCCGCGGCCTTCGATACCGGCTGCACCGGTCACCGGCGGGCCGCTGGCAGCGGTCTGGGTCAGCAGGTTGTTGCCGATCGACTGCAGGCCTGCCGGATTGACGAAGCTGGCAAGCTCCATCTGACCCAGCTCGCTGGGATCGGTCTGCCCGGCGAGCGTGGCGGAAACCATGCCGTCCGAACCGATGGTGATGCTGGTGACGCCCGGCGGAATCTGGATGTTGGGGACGACCGGCAGGCCTTCCTGCGTGACCAGCAGGCCGTCGGCGGTCTGGGTGAAATTGCCTGCGCGGGTGAAGGCGAAGCTGCCATCGGGCAGCTGCAGCTGGAAATAGCCATTGCCCTCGATCATCACGTCGAGCGAATTGTTGGTGATCTGGGCCGAACCCTGGGTTTCGATGCGGCTCGTGTTGGCGACCCGCACGCCGGTGCCGACCGAAAGGCCGGTGGCATAGCGGTTCTGTGCATCGGCGCGGGCGCCCGGGGCAATCTGCTGCTGATAGGCCAGCGATTCGAAATTGGCCCGGTCGCGCTTGAAACCGGTGGTGTTCACGTTCGCCAGGTTGTTGGCGATGACGCGCATCTTGGTGTTCTGCGCGTCCAGCCCGGTGCGGGCGACCTGAAGGGCTCCGTTGCTCATCTCATTTCACTCCGTTTCGCTCGGCTCAGCTCGGCATCCGCATGATGGATGCGCCGCCATCGTCCATTTCCTGCGCGGTGGTCAGCATCTTGACCTGGGTTTCCCAGGCGCGGCTGGCCTCGATCATGTCGACCAGCGCCTGGGTCATGTTCACATTCGACCCCTCGAGTGCACCGGTGGTCACCGTTGCGTCGGGATCCTCGGGCAGGGCGCCGTCGTTCGGCACCCTAAACAGGCCGTCCAGGCCCTTCTTGATCTCGCTGCCCTGCGGGCTGACCAGCTTCAGGCGGCCCGCCTCGATCGGCTGGTTGGGATCGCCTCCGGCCGGCACGATCGAGATCGTGCCGTCGGACGCGATGCTGATCTTGTCCGCCTGGGGCAGCGTGATCGGGCCGCCCTGGCCGAGCACGGGGAACCCGTCCCCGGTGGTCAGCAGCCCGCTTTCGTTGACCATCAGGTCGCCGCGCCGTGTATAGGCTTCCGCCCCGTCGGCCGCCTGCACGCCGAGCAGCGCATCGCCGTTCATCGCGATGTCGAGCGGCCCGCCGGTCATCTCGACCGTGCCCGCGTTCATGTCCGCGCCGACCACCGCCTCGCTGGTTGAGGCACGGCTCGCCAGGCCTTCGCCCTGCACATAGAGCGCGCGGGCGTTGACGATCTCTGCGCGAAACCCGGTCGTGTCCGCATTCGCCATGTTGTTGGCGATCGCCGTCTGGCGATTCATGATGCCCTGCATGGCTTTCAGGTTGATGTGGATCATCTTGTCCATGTCAGGGCACCTTGGTGTTGCGGATTACGAAAGGGTTAAGCGCGGATCATCAGGTCTGCAGGTTGACGATCGTCTGGGTCAGCGTGTTCGCGGTTTCGAGCGCCTGGGCGTTCGCCTGGAAGTTGCGCTGCGCCGCGATCAGCGAGACCAGCTCTTCGGTCAGGTCGATATTCGCCGCTTCGAGCGTGCCCGAGCGGACCGTGCCGAGCGGGCCGTTGCCGGCCTGGTTGATCAGCGGGGTGCCCGACACGCCGGTCGACTGCCAGTGCGCATCGCCGATCGGGCGAAGGCCTTCGGCGGCGGCAAAGCTCGCCATCGCCACCGCGCCGATGCGCGTCTGGGTGCCGTTTGAGAAGGTGGCGCTGACCACGCCCTCGTCGCTGATCGTGATGTTCGAAAGCACCGCATTGGGATCGGCGGGATCGTTCTGCGGCAGCACGAAGTCGAACAGGTCGGCCTGATTGGTCGAGGTCACGCGGCCATTGGCATCAACGGGCAGCATCTGCACGCGGTTACCGATATTGTCGACCACCTCGCGGTTGACGTTGACGAAGAAATTGCCGTTGCGGGTGAAGCTCTGTGCCTGGCGCGGCGAGGAGCCTTCGACGATGAAGAAGCCGTCGCCCGCGATCGCGAGGTCGAGCGTGCGGTCGGTCGAGTTGAGCGAGCCTTGCGTGAACTGCTGGACGATGCCGGTCAGGCGCACGCCCTGGCCCGCGACCGACTTGGTGCTCTGCGTCGGGGCAGAGGCGAACAGGTCACCGAACGTGGCCTTGCTCTTCTTGAAGCCGGTCGAGCTCGAGTTGGCGATGTTGTTCGAGACGGTGGCGAGGTCCGTCTGCGCTGCCTTGAGGCCGCTGAGCGAGGTGATGAAGGACATTTGGGCTTACTCCTCAGTGAAACTTGGTCGGTGAAAACGGGTCGTTCGGGTTGGTAGGTCGGGCAGGTCAGGCGATGCGTCTGGCGCTGCTGGCGGAGATCGAACCGGCGGGGGTCACCAGCATGGCGTCGGCGCCGGTGCTGCTGGATTCGACCGCCGTCACCGGCAGCCAGGTCGACATGGTGGAAGCGGTGGCACCCTTGATGCGCACCTTGAGCGGGCCGATATTGGCAGGGTTGCCATTGTCGTCCTCACTGACGCGCTGGAAGGGGACGCGGCCCGCCTGGAGCGCGCCCATTTCCTGCGTGTGGACGACATTGCCCGCGCCATCGAGCCATTCGAGCGAGACGTTGCTCGCCGGATTGGCGAGGTTGAACTCGCCCGAATAGCGGCCCTGCGCATCGGCATAGGCCGTGTCGCCATCCTGCAGCACCGATCGGCCGATGAAATTGGCGGCTTCGGCAAGGCGCGAGGTACCGAACGATGCCGCCATCGACTTGAGCGATGTGTTCATTTCGGAGATGCCGGCAACCTGGCTGAATTGCGCCATCTGCGCGACCATGTCCTTGTTCTCGACCGGATTGAACGGATCCTGAAACTTCAGCTGCGCGGTCATGAGTTCGAGAAACGCGGTCTGATCCAGCGATTCCTTGGTGTTGTTGCTCGGAATGCTGTCGGTCTTCTTCTGAAGGCTCGACACGAAATCATTGGTGATCGTCGTCATTTGCCCATCCTCACGGTATCGAGGATCAGCGACTTGGCGGTCTGCATCACCTGCACGTTGTTCTGATATTGCCGGGCTGTCTCGAGCATATCGATCAGCTCGGCGGTCTCATCGACGCCCGCATCCCAGACATAGCCCTCGTCATCGGCGAGCGGATTGGTGGGATCGTGTCGCTTGACCGGCTTGATGTCCGACTGGATGACCTTTTCAACCTGCACGGTGGCGACGCCGGGGCGTTCCTCGATGGTCTTGAACACCGGCTTGATCGCGCGATAGGCCTCTTTCTCGCTCGCATAGGTGGTGCGGGCATTGGCCAGGTTCGACGCGGTGGTGTTCATCCGCGACAACTGGGCCGACATGGCGCGGCCCGAAATGTCGAAGATGCTCATGGGACCGGGCACGGCTTATTCTCCCTTGATCGCGCGGGTCAGCGTCGCGACGCGGCCCTCGAGGAAGGAAAGCGTGGTCGAATAGCCGATGGCATTTTCGGCAAACAGCGTCTGCTCGGTCGAAAGCTCGACGGTATTGCCGTCCATCGAGGGCTGGAGCGGAATGCGATAGCCCGCATTCTCGCCCAGCGCAGCATCCAGCGTATCGCCGCTCTGCACGCGCTGCATGGCCTTGTCGAAGTCCAGGTCGCGCGCCTTGTATCCGGGCGTGCCGGCATTGGCGATGTTCGATGCCAGCATCGACAGCCGCTGCGATCGCAGCTGCAGCGCCGTGCCGTGCATTCCGAAAAGCCTGTCTGCCCCCATGGGACCATTCCTCTTAAACTGTGGCTGCATCTGCCGTCCTAAGCGATGGACGGAATGCGTCGCCCAAGGGAGAAGCAAAGCCTGTGCCAATTGAGGGAAATACCCGAAATCCGCGGTTCTGGACGGGATGGCCCCTGGTCATGCGTCAACGATCCGTGGAGCGGGTGGCAATTATCTGCCAGTCCGGCGGCAATTTTCTGCCGCTGTGCCGGGGGCAATCAGGGGTTTGAACGGATACGCGATGTCGATTGCCGCCTTTATCGATCCCGCCGCGCTGCTGGGCGTGGTGGGCACCAGCTTTGCCGTCGCCTGGGCGCAGAACGGTACGGCCGCCGCGTTGAGCGGCTTTTCCGCGCTGCGCCGCGAATTGTGGCTGAAGGTTCAGGAGCAGGCCGATGACGGCTATCGCGCGGTCCTGCGCATCGAGCATATGGTCGAAAGCCGCGGCATCAGCTGCGCCGACCGGGTGAAGTCGGGCGGAGCGTTCGTGTCCGCCGCCGCCGATGCCATGGCCAACCACCGTTCGCTCGACGGATTCCAGGCCGCGATCGTCCGGCTGGCGGCGCAGCGCCGCGCGCGCCTGACCGCGATGGTGCGCTTCTGGGAGAATGTCGCCGATTGTGCGCCCGCCATGGGGATGCTGGGTACCGTGATCGGGCTGATCCTGCTGTTCGGCAATGTCAGCGATGCCGCTTCGATCGGCCGAGCGATGGCGGTTGCGTTGCTGACCACCCTTTATGGGCTGGTGCTGGCGAACGTGATTGCGGGGCCGATCGCGCAGCGTCTCGCGCGCATCGCAGGCGAACAGATTCACTGGGAAGAGGATGCCGCACGCCGCCTCGTCGATATCGGACGGCGCGAATATGCCGACATTGCCGCTGCACAGAAACGCAAGGAAGAGGCAGAGGCGCAGCCGCCGCGCCCGGTGGAACATATATGACGCCGGCGCAGCGGACTACATTGTCGTTTCTGGACCTCGCGCTGATCATGACCGGCGTGATGGCGATGATCGCCAGCGTCGGCGATCGCCATCCCGCCGTGGCCGACGCGTTTTCCGAAAGCTTCGGCCAAGACAAGGTCGCACGCGCGCAGCAGGTGCGGTTGAAGCTGACCGCCCTTTTCGAACCGCAGGAGGCACGGCTGACGGCAAGGGGCAGGCAGTCGGTTGCCGCGCTTGGCGGCAAGAATCGGCAGGCGGAATTCGCCATTGCCGTTCCCGTGGTGGCGTCCAAGCGCAGCTCCAGGCTCGATCGCTGGGAACTTGCAGCGGCGCGGACGGCGGCGATCATGCGTGTGCTGGCAGAACAGGGCGTCGGCGATGGCGCGATGCTGCCCGACCTGGCGCGACCCGGCGAGGGTCAGGCGGCAGCGGACGGAACCGTGCTGATCACGATCCGCGCCCGCGAAAAGGCCGGGCGCTAAGTTTCTGGCACGGACCTTGCTGTGATCGGGGCACAGTCATCAAAGGACCGTTCATGCCCGTTCGCAAATCATTTCTGGCGCTAGGCCTTGCCGCGCCCCTGCTGGCATCCTCGGCGAGCGTCCAGGCCCAGGCGCAAGCCATTCAGGATCTGAGCGAGATCGACGTGCTGGTTGCCGCGACCATGGGCGCTGGCATCGGCGAGCCTGGCGGCGCGCGCGCGCCGGTGGATCGTCGGCTCAAGCTCAAGGCCTGCCCGGTTGCGCTGGAGGTCACCGGACCTGATCTGGGCGCAGCCGCCGTGCGCTGCCCCGCGCTCGGCTGGCGCATCCGCGTGCCGCTCGATCTGGCCGCCGAGCGCGAGCAGGCCGTCGCCCCGCGTCCGGGTCAGGCCAGGGCGTTGGCAGGGCAGGGCGCCGAGGCCGTCAAGCGCGGCGAGCCGATCCTGCTCACCGTCGACCGGCCGATGTTCTCGCTTTCGCGCGTGATGATCGCCGACAAGGACGGACGCGTCGGCGAGGTCATTCCGGTGCGCGACGATCCCAGGGGCAAGCCTATATTCGTGCGCATCGTCGAACCGGGCCGCGCCACGATCCTCAGTAACTGAGCCGTTTACCAGCGCGAGCAAGATCGCGTTAACCCTTTGTCAAAAAATCGCCTTAAGCAACCGCTGCCAAGGCCGTTAAAGGACGTAAGTCATGCTAGAACGAGGTCTTTACACCATGTCCCGCATTAATGCCTATGGCAGCCCGATCGTCGGTGCGACCCGCAAGGGCGGCAGCACCGAAAAGACCGTTGGCGCGAGCGCGGCCACGGCTGCGACCGACAATACCCTGCGTGAAGCGGTGTCGGTGAGCAGCTTCCTGCAGACCGCATCGGCCTCTGCGCCGATCGACGAGGGCCGCGTCGCCGCGATCCGCGATGCGCTGGCCAATGGCAGCTATGTCATCGACGCGGAAAAGCTTGCCGCCAAGATGATCGAACTCGACCTCGGCGCATCGCTCAACTGATGCAGGGCGAACTGCTTGAGCGCTTTGCGGACACGCAAACCGCGCTGATCGCCGCGCTGGACGCCGGAGACACCGAAGCCATGATCGCGCACACCCGCGATCTGGGCGGGATCACCGATGCCCTGCGCACCCAGGGTGTGCTGCGCGCCGATGCCAGCACCCGCAGCCAGCTCGAAACGCTGATGAAGTATAACGCCGCCGCCGCGCAGCGCCTGCGCTTCTTGCGCGACCATGTCGAGCGCCGCGTCGCCGCGATCCAGGGCGAACAGACGGTCGTGACCTATGGAGGCCGCCCGGCCCGCCGCTGAATTTCTCCCCGAAAGACCTCAATTCGGCCCTTCGTCCCCTGCGGACGGAGGGCTTTTTGTTTGTCCGATTCCCGAGAGCCTCCCCCTTGATGGGGGAGGCAGCGAAGACTTGGCAGCTTGCTGCCTAGGTCGCAGCGGTGGGGGTGAGGGTTGCGGCCGGGCTCGGGGTGTACGTCGAATAGCCCGAAGGCTGAATCCGGCACCATCACCCCCACCCCACCCTCCCCCATCAAGGGGGAGGGCTTCAGGTTGAGCGCCCCGGATTCCTAGAGCGCATCGCTTCACCCACCGCGCCTGCGGGAGGGGTGAGGATCGACGCAAGCGACGGGTGGGAGCGGCAACACCCAAATTGGCACAGCTTTTGCTGTGAACGTCTCCAGTAACCTTTGGAGAGCCGTTTTGTCCTCGTATCTTGGCAGTGTCAGCAATGCAGGAGATCGCGTCACCCGCGCGATTGCCGCGTCTGCGCAGCGCACGGGCGTGGATTTCGACTATCTGATGGGCCAGGCGCGGATCGAAAGCGGGCTCAACCCCAATGCCAAGGCCGGCACCTCGTCGGCGACCGGCCTGTACCAGTTCATCGACCAGAGCTGGCTCGGCGTGGTCGAGAAGCACGGGTACAAGCATGGGCTGGACTGGGCCGCCAACGCCATCCAGCGCGATGGGCGCGGCCGCTACCGTGTCGACGATCCGCAGACCCGCCAGTCGATCCTCGCGCTCCGTAAAAACCCCGAAATAGCCGCGCTGATGGCGGGCGAATTCGCGTCCGACAACCGCCAGTATCTCGAATCCTCGCTCGGCCGCAGCGCCGCGCCGGTGGACCTGTATCTCGCGCATTTCCTGGGTCCGGAAGGCGCCCGCCAGTTCCTCGCCGCGCATGACGCGAACCCTGATGCGGCAGCAGCGCCGATGTTCGCGCGCGCCGCCGGGGCCAACCGTTCGATCTTCTACGACCGCTCGGGAAGCCCTCGCAGCTTTGCCGAGATCCGCACCCGCTTTGCCGACAAGCTCGGCGGCGCGGCGGCAATGGGCGGCAGCCGGTTGCCGCGCGAGGGCAATGATCTGCCGCAGGTCCAGCCTGCCGATTACGTCCGGCTCGCCAGCGCGCGCGCCGCCCGACCCGAAATGACCGCCAGCATCGGCGGAAACGACAATGCGCGGCTGGCTTACATGCTGCTCGCCGCGATGGGAGCCTGATCAGAATGAATCCTGCGTCCAGCAAGCTCGGCCAATTCCTCGCGATGTCGCGCGGCTCGATCCTGCCGCTCGCCACCCTGTTGCTGGTGGTGTTCCTGGTGCTGCCCGTTCCCGCGCTGGTGCTCGACATCGGCTTCATCTTCAACATCATGATCAGCCTGGCGGTGCTGATGGTGGCGCTCAATGTCACCAAGCCGCTCGACTTTTCCAGCTTCCCCACCGTGCTGCTGTTCGCGACGCTGCTGCGCTTGGGCCTCAACGTCGCCTCGACCCGCGTCGTGCTGGTGCACGGGCATGAGGGTGGGGCTGCTGCCGGTCACGTCATCGAGGCGTTCGGCAGCCTGCTGATCGGCGGCGACTATGTCGTCGGCATCTTCGTCTTCGCCATCCTGATGATCATCAATCTGGTCGTCATCACTAAGGGCGCGGGCCGCGTGTCCGAAGTGTCGGCGCGCTTCACCCTCGATGCGATGCCCGGCAAGCAGATGGCGATCGATGCCGACCTGAACGCCGGCCTGATGACGCCCGAGGAAGCCAAGGCCCGCCGCGCAGAAGTGGCGACCGAGGCGGACTTCTACGGGTCGATGGACGGTGCGTCCAAGTTCGTGAAGGGCGATGCGGTCGCAGGCGTGCTGATCCTGGTGGTCAACATCGTCGGCGGCATCATCCTGGGCATGGCGAGCCATGGCCTGGGCATTGCCGAAGCCGCCTCCAACTATACCATGCTGGCGATCGGCGACGCGCTGGTCGCGCAGGTGCCCGCGCTGCTGCTGTCGATCGCCGCCGCGTCGATCGTCACCCGCGTCAACTCGGCGCAGGACCTTCCCGGCCAGATCTCGGGCCAGTTCGCCATCGCCAAGGCCTGGACGCCGGTCGCGGTGATCCTGGGCATCATGGGCGTGCTGCCCGGCATGCCGCATCTCATCATCCTGCCCGCTGCCGCCGCTGCCGGGTTTATCGCATGGAAGCTGTCGCGTCCCAAGCCGCCGGTGGTCGAGGCTGTTGCCCCCGCTGCGCCCGAAAACCCCAATGCCATCGAATGGGAAGACGTGTCCGATGGCGCGATGCTGGGCATCGATGTCGGCTTCGGCCTGGTGCCGCTGGTCGACGAGCGCCGCGACGCGCCGCTGATGCGCCGCGTCACCGGTATCCGCAAGCAGATCTCGAAGGAACTCGGCTTCGTCATCCCGCTCGTTCGCATCAAGGACGACATGGCGCTGCCCGCCAACAGCTATCGCATCACTATCGGCGGCACGATCGTCGCCGAGGACGAGATCTGGCCCGACGATCTGCTCGCGCTCGACAGCGGCGACATCGACACGCCGATCGAAGGCCGCGCCTGCAAGGACCCGACCTTCGGCATGGATGCGGTTTGGATCAGCGCCGACAAGCGCGCCGAGGCGATCGTTGCGGGCTATACCGTGGTCGATGCCGCCACCGTCATGGCGACGCATCTCAACCAGATGGTCCGCCTCAATGCCGCGCAGCTGTTCGGCATGGACGAGACCAAGAAGCTGCTCGAGACGCTCAAGGAAAACTCGCCCCAGCTGGTCGAGGGCCTCACGCCCCAGCCGCTGTCGCTGTTCACCATCTCCGCTGTCTGCCGCGAGCTGCTGCGCGAAGGCGTGCCGCTCAAGGACTTCCGCCGCATCTGTTCGGCGATGGTCGAGGCCGCCGCCGAAGGCACCACCGTGGCGCAGATCGTCGAGGGCGTGCGCCAGCGGATCGGGTCGATCATCATCCAGTCGCTGGTGCCGGTGAACCTGCCGCTGCCGGTGGTGACGCTCGATGCCGAGCTCGAGACGCTGCTCGCCCAGTCGCTGCGCGTTGCCGGCGATGCCGCCTTCCCGATCGAACCGGGCCTCGCGCAGCGCATCCTGGGCGCAATCGAACAGGCGGCGCGTCCGCTGATGCTGGAGCAGCGCAACTATGCGCTGGTCACCTCGCCCCAGGCGCGCAAGCCGCTCGCCGATCTGCTCCGCCCGCGCTTCCCCGATACGCCGGTGCTCTCGTTCCGCGAACTGCCCGACGACAAGCCGGTCGAGGTGGTCGCCACCGTTGGCGGGCAGGCGGGCTATCGCACGCCCCAGGCCGAACATTCCTTCTCGCGCGGCTGATGCAGACGCCGATCCCGACCATTCTCATGAAGCTGGACACCTGACATGCAGCATCTTCCCATCGAGACGATCACCTACGGCCGCAAGCCCGCCGCCGTGCCGCCCGGCAAGTTGATCGAGGCGCATCTGCCGCTGGTCCGCAAGCTCGCCTGGCACGTGCGCGGCATGGCGCCGGGCGTGATAGAGATCGAGGACCTGGTCCAGATCGGCATGGTCGCGCTGGTCGAGGCGGCAAACAATTACGAGGATCGCGGGCACGGCTTTGCCACCTATGCCAGCATGCGCATCCGCGGCGCGCTGATCGACCATCTGCGCGCCAACAGCAACATGTGCCGGTCGGCGATGGACTTCCGCAAGCAGCTGCGCCGGGCGAGCGAGAAGCTGGTGCGCGAACTCGGCCGCAACCCGACCGAAGCCGAGCTGGCCGCCGCGATGGGGATGGACGCTGCCGAGTTCCGCATGCGCTCGGATGCGGCGCAGGACGTGAAGTTCGAATCGATGGACGAGGTCTATTCCGAACATTCGATGTGGTTTGCCGACAGCGAGGATTCGGCCGAGACGCGGATGGAGGCGGACAATCTCAAGCAGCTGCTCAACGCCAGCATCGGCACGCTCAAGGAACGCGAGCAGCTGATCCTGCAGCTGCATTATATCGAGGAGATGAACCTCGACGAGATCGGCCTAGTGCTCGGCATCACCGCGGCGCGCGTCTGCCAGATCAAGAAATCGGCGCTGGAGACGCTGCGCAAGCGGCTCGCCAGCTCGCGCTGACATCCTCTTCAATCCTCCCCCAGCAAGCTGGGGGAGGATTTCATTCTGGCAGCAACCGTCAACCCAGCCTGACACTTTGCTTGTGATGGCCGTCCGATGTGTTAGACATGGATGCTATGGCCTTTCCCTTTTCTGCCATCGTCGGCCAAGACGAAATGAAGCGTGCCTTGCTGATCAGCGCGGTCGATCCGCGCATTGGCGGGGTGATGGTGTTCGGCGATCGCGGCACGGGCAAGTCCACCGCCGCGCGTGCGCTGTCCGCGCTGCTGCCGCCGATGCTGGCGATTGCCGGTTGCCGCTATAATTGCGCGCCCGAAGAGGCGGATCGCTGCCCCGATCAATGCGGGAGCCGCAAGACCGCCAAGGTACCGGTGCCGTTCGTCGACCTGCCCCTCGGCGCGACCGAGGACCGGGTGCTCGGCGCGCTCGACCTCGAACGCGCATTGGGGCGCGGCGAAAAGGCATTCGAGCCGGGACTGCTCGCGCGCGCACATCGCGGGTACCTCTATATCGACGAGATCAACCTGCTCGAGGATCATCTGGTCGACCTGCTGCTCGATGTTTCGCAATCAGGAGAGAATCTGGTCGAGCGCGAGGGGCTGTCGGTGCGCCATCCGGCCAAGTTCGTGCTGATCGGCAGTGGCAACCCGGAAGAGGGCGAACTTCGCCCGCAATTGCTCGATCGCTTCGGCCTGTCGGTCGAGGTGAAGACCCCGCAGGATATCGAACAGCGCATCGAGATCATGCGCCGCTGCGACGCGCAGGAGCGCGATGCCGCCGCATTCGCCGCCGACTGGGCCGAGGCGGACGCGAAGATCGTCAAGCGCATCGCCAGGGGCAAGAAGGCTTTGCCCAAGGTCGCGATGCCCGATGCGACGCTCGAGGATGCCGCCAGCCTGTGCATCGCGGTGGGGGCGGATGGCTTGCGCGGTGAACTCACGCTGATGCGCGCCGCGCGGGCCTATGCCGCGCTCGAAGGCGCGAAATCGGCCGAGCGCAAGCATCTGCGCGCGATCGCGCCGATGGCGCTGCGCCATCGTCTCCGCCGCGACGTGCTCGACGAGACGGGATCGACCGCGCGCATCGACCGGGCGCTGACCGAGCTTTTCGGATGACCGACACGCTGATGGCGGCCCGGCTGCTGGCCGCTGCGCCCGCCCGGCTGGGCGGCATCTGGCTGCGCGGGGCAGGGCCCGAGCGCGAGGCGGCGCTGGCGCTGCTGATGGCTGCGTTCGAGGGGCGCGCCGTGCGCCGCGTTCCCGTGCATATCGACGAGGAGCGGCTGTGCGGCGGGCTCGATGTCGCGGCCTCGCTGGCTTGCGGGCAACGGGTCGAGCAGACGGGGTTGCTGCAGGAGGCAGCGGGCGGTCTGCTGGTCGTGCCGATGGCCGAGCGGATGTCGGCGCTGGTCGCGGGGCGGATCGCGCAGGCGATGGATGCCGGTGCAGGGTTCGCGCTGGTGCTGATCGATGACGGCGGCGAGGACGAGGCACCCCCCGTCGCGCTGACCGAGCGGGTGGCGTTCTGGTGCGAGGGGGTGACTGCCCAGAACGTTACAGACGCTGAAAATCTCCCTATGTCCCGAGCCCCTCGGCTGGCTGGCAAGCCAGCCGAAGGGGATGAACTTTCCGGCCACACCGGGAAGTCGAGGGACGTGATCGGAAACGGTGGTGCAAGGTCCCTCGACACGTTCGGGACAAACGGAGGAGGGGCGGTCGTTGCAAGCCTCGCCAATCTCTCCCTTGCCCTGGGCGTCGATTCTGCACGCGCGCTTCTGTTCGCGCAGACCGCGACGCGCCTGCACGCCGAATGGCACGCGCGCGATCCCGGCGACGAAGACCTCGCCTTCACTGCGCGGACGATCCTCGGCCCCCGCGCCACGCGCATTCCGCAGCAGGCGGATGATCAACCGCCTCCACCGCCTGAAGCCGAAGACGAACCGCCACCGGGCGATGCGGAATCCGAGCAGGAACAACACGATCCCGATGTGCTCGACGATCTGGTCCTCGCCGCCGCGCTCGCCTCGATCCCCAAGGATGTGCTGGCGCGGATCGGCGAGGGGCGGAGTGCCCGGCGCGCGACCGGGACAGGCGGGGCAGGGCGCAAGCGCGCCTCGCAGCTGCGGGGAAGGCCGCTTGGCGCGCGCCCCGGCCTGCCGCGCGGCGGCGCACGACTGGCGCTGATCGATACCTTGCGTGCGGCGGTGCCGTGGCAGGAAATCCGCCGCCAGCAGGAGGCGGCCGACGCGCCGAAGCGCCTGCGCATCCGCAAGGGTGATCTGCGCATCCGCCGGTTCGAGGAGCGCGCCGAGGCGCTGACCATCTTCGCGGTCGATGCTTCGGGATCCTCTGCATTGGCGCGGCTCGCCGAGGCCAAGGGTGCGGTCGAGCTGATGCTGGCGCAAAGCTATGTGAAGCGCGCGCAGGTCGCGCTGATCGCCTTCCGGGGCACCGGCGCCGAGCTGCTGCTGCCGCCGACGCGCTCGCTCACGCGCGCCAAGAAGGTGCTGGGCGAGCTGCCCGGAGGTGGCGGCACGCCGCTGGCGCTCGGGCTGGCCGCAGCGTCGGAGCTTGCCGAGACCCAGGCCGCGCGCGGGCGCACACCGTTTGTGGCTCTGCTCACCGACGGCAAGGGCAATATCGACCGGCAGGGCCAGCCCGGCCGCGCGCAAGCGGGCGAAGATGCGCTCGCCGCCGCGCGCCGCTTCGCCGCTGCCGGCACGCAAGGCGTGGTGATCGACATTTCCGCCCGGCCCCAGCCCGAGGCGGCGGCGATTGCAGCCGCGATGCGCGCGCGCTATCTGGCGCTGCCGCGCGCCGATGCGCGGGGGGTAGAGCAGGCGGTCAGCGCGCTGCAGTTCGGGAAAGCATCATGAGTTCGGTTCGCTGGGAGGTCGAGGGGCAGGACTGGCCCAATCGCGAAGTTAGCCGTTTCGTGCGCACCGCGATGCTCGACTGGCACGTCCAGATTGCCGGGCCCGAGGGCGCGCCGGTGCTGTTGCTCGTCCATGGCACGGGCGCGGCGACGCACAGCTGGCGCGACCTGCTGCCGCTGCTGGCGAAGCATTATCTCGTGATCGCGCCCGACATGCCGGGTCATGGCTTCACGCGCGGTCGGATTTCGGGCGGGCAGAGCCTGCCGGGCATGGCGAAGGCGCTGGGCGAGCTGCTGACCAAGCTGGGCCATCCCGCACCGGCGGTGATCGTCGGCCATTCGGCGGGGGCGGCCATCGGCGCGCGGCTGGCGATGGACGCGCGCTGGGATGCAACGCTGATCGGCCTGACACCGGCGCTGATGCCGTTTCCGGGGCTGGCCGCGCGGCTGTTCCCGGCGCTGGCGCGGATGCTGTTCGTCAACCCGTTCACCGCGATGATCTTTGCCCAGATGGCGAGCAGCCGGGGCGAGGTCGCCCGGTTCCTCAAGAAATCGACCGGATCTCGAATCGACGATCTTGGCGTCGATCTCTACCACCGGCTGTTCCGCACCTCGGACCATTGCGCCGGCGCGATCGGCATGATGGCGAACTGGGACCTCGATACGCTCTCGGCCAGCCTGCCCGGACTGACGGGGCGCACGTTGCTGATCCATGGCGGGCGCGATGCGATGGTGCCCGCCGATTCGGTCGAGCGCGCGGGCCATCTGATCCCCGGTGCCGAACTCGCCGTGATTCCCGATCTGGGACATCTGGCGCATGAAGAAGCGCCCGATCGCATCGCCGAGATGATCCTGGCCTTTGCCGCAACCAGCCCTGCCGTGGCGGCCTGACCAGCATGGCGGGGTTGAAGCAGCGCTGGGTCGGCTGGCGCAACAAGGTGATCGGCAATCCCGCCTTCCAGTCCTGGGCCTCGCGCTCGATTTTTGCGCGCGGCATATCGCGGGTGCGGGCGCGGCGGCTTTTCGACATCATCGCCGGGTTCACCTATTCGCAGACGCTCTATGCCTGTGTCGAAGGCGGCATCGTGGCGCGCCTGGAACAGGGCGCGGCAAGCTCGGCGGAATTGGGCGCGCTCGCGCGGCTCGGCGAGGATGCGACCTACCGGCTGCTGCGCGCAGCGGCGGCGCTGGGCGTGATCGAAAGCGTCGGCGACGATCTGTGGATGCTCGGCGAACAGGGCGTCGCGCTCACCGGAAATCCCGGGGCGATCGCGATGATCCGGCACCATCACCTGCTCTATGCCGATCTGGCCGATCCCCTGTCATTGCTGCGGGGCGAACGCAGCGAGCCCGGCGCGCTCGCAGGCTATTGGCCCTATGCGCTGGGCGACGGCAGCGAGGGCGAGAATCAGGCGGCGGTCTCGCCCTATTCGCAGTTGATGGCGGCCTCGCAGCCGATGGTCGCCGATCAGGTGGTGCACGCCTGGCGCTTCGGCCAGCACCGGCGGATGCTCGATGTCGGCGGCGGCGCGGGCGCGTTCATCGCGGCAGTGGCGAAAGCCGCACCGGCGCTCGAATTTGGCCTGTTCGACCTTCCCGCCGTCACCGCGATCGGCGCGCGGCAACTGGGCGAGGCGGGCGTGCGCGTGACCCCGCATCCCGGCGATTTCCGCAATGACCCGATCCCCGCCGGCTATGATCTGATCACGCTGATCCGCATCCTGCATGATCATGACGACGATCTGGCGCAGAGCGTGCTGGTAAAGATACGGGCCTCAATGACCCCTGGCGATACGCTGCTGATCGCCGAGCCGATGGCGGGAACGCCCGGCGCCGAGGCGATGGCGGATGCCTATTTCGGCTTCTACCTGCTCGCCATGGGCTCGGGCCGCGCGCGCACCCCGCAGGAAATCGGGGCGATGCTGGATAAGGCAGGCTTTGCCCGCTGGACCGAACGCCGCACGGGCCTGCCCATCGTCACCCGCGTGATTGCCGCTACGGCCTGACATTCCGCTCATCGCAAGCCACCCGCTTTCCGTCGCGGAACTAATGCGTCTGAATCTGTAAACCTAGATTGACACTAGAGGGCGTTAATATAAGATGACACCTTGATGGAAGGTCCCTCTTCATGGGCCTGTCGCCAAGAACAAGGGGAGCGCGCACGTGCAGGCAATGGCCGTCATTTTCGAAGCGCCGCATCGCCTTGCGCTTCGCTCTCTCGCGCTGAACGCCCCCGAATCGGGCGATGTCGTGGTCGAGATCGCCTGGAGCGGGATCAGCACCGGCACCGAGAAACTGCTGTTCACCGGCAAGATGCCGAATTTTCCTGGCTGGTGCCCGGCTATGAATCGGTCGGTCGTGTCGTCGAGTCGGGCAGCGACTGCCGCGGCCGGATCGGCGAATGGGTCTTCGTTCCCGGTGCCAATTGTTTTGCCGATGCGCGCGGACTGTTCGGCGGATCGGCGCGGCGGCTGGTCGTTCCTTCCGCTCGCGCGCTGCCGATCGACGAAAGCTGGGGCAGCGACGGGGTGCTGTTTGCGCTCGCCGCGACTGCCTTGCACGCGATGGCGGGCGGCGAGGCCCCCGATCTGATCGTCGGGCACGGCATCCTCGGACGCCTGCTCGCCCGGCTCACCATTGCCAGCGGCGCGCCCGCGCCCACCGTCTGGGAAATCGATGCCGAACGCGCCAGCGGCGACCATGGCTATGCCGTGGTGCACCCCGATAGCGACGAGCGCCGCGACTATCGCAGCATCTGTGACGTCAGCGGCGACTCGGCCCTGCTCGACACGCTGATCGGTCGCCTCGCCAAAAAGGGCGAGGTCACGCTCGCCGGCTTCTATCAACAGCCCTTGAGCTTCACCTTTCCCCCGGCGTTCATGCGCGAGGCGCGGATCCGCGTCGCCGCCGAATGGGGTCCGGACGATCTGGTCGCGATCCGCGCAATGGTCTCCAGCGGCGCGCTAAGCCTTTCCGGACTGGTCAGCCATGTCCAGCCGGTCGCCGACGCGCCCGAAGCCTATCCGACTGCGTTCACCGACCCTTCCTGCCTCAAGATGATACTCGATTGGAGCGCTTGCGCATGACGATGCTTGAAAACTCTGGTCCTGATGTGGCTGCCCTGCGCGAGGAAGCCGCGCACGAACCCGATCCCGTCGCCACGGGCCCTGTGACCAAGGAAACGCAGGTCATCGCCATCTATGGCAAGGGCGGATCGGGCAAGAGCTTTGCGCTCTCGAACCTCAGCTACATGATGGCGCAGCAGGGCAAGCGCGTGCTGCTGATCGGCTGCGATCCCAAGTCGGACACCACCAGCCTGCTGTTCGGCGGCAAGGCGTGCCCGACGATCATCGAGACCAGCAGCGCCAAGAAGCTGGCCGGGGAAGAGGTCAAGATCGAGGATGTCTGCTTCCAGCGCGACGGCGTGTTCGCGATGGAACTGGGTGGCCCCGAAGTCGGCCGCGGCTGCGGCGGACGCGGCATCATCCATGGCTTCGAACTGCTCGAGAAGCTCGGCTTCCACGATTGGGGCTTCGATTTCGTGCTGCTCGATTTCCTCGGCGACGTGGTCTGCGGCGGCTTCGGCCTGCCGATCGCGCGCGACATGTGCCAGAAGGTGATCGTGGTCGGATCGAATGACCTGCAATCGCTCTATGTCGCCAACAATGTCTGCAAGGCGGTCGACTATTTCGGCAAGATGGGGGGCAATGTCGGCGTCGCGGGCATCCTGATCAACAAGGATGACGGCACTGGCGAGGCCCAGGCCTTTGCCGAGGCGGTGGGCATTCCGGTGCTCGCCTCGATCCCCGCGAACGAGGATATCCGCCGCAAGTCGGCCAATTACCAGATCATCGGTCGCCCCGACAGCGAATGGGGCCCGCTCTTTGCCGAGCTCGGCCTCAACGTCGCCGAGGCTCAGCCGACGCATCCGCGCCCGCTCACCCAGGACGGGCTGCTCGGCCTGTTCAAGCCCGAGGATACCGGCGGCAATGTCGAGCTGGTCCCTGCGACCCAGGCGGACATGCGCGGCGGCGTGTTCGAGGAAAAGGCCTCGCTCGAAGTGGTGTACGACCAGGTATGAGCGATAGCCCCGCCTTTCCCGCGCCACGCAACCCCGACCGGATCGACCTGGCGGCCGTTCCGGTAGAGGGTGGTTGCGCGTCGAAAGACACCATGCGCGCGGCGGCGGAGCAGGCGGGCAAGGGCGAGGTGCTGGCGCGCTATGCGGCGGACTACCCCCAGGGCCCGCACGATCAGCCGCAGAGCATGTGCCCGGCGTTCGGAAGTTTGCGCGTCGGCCTGCGCATGCGGCGCACCGCGACAATCCTGTCGGGCTCTGCCTGCTGCGTCTATGGCCTCACCTTCACCTCGCATTTCTACGGCGCGCGCCGCTCGGTCGGCTATGTGCCGTTCAGCTCGGAGACTTTGGTCACCGGCAAGCTCTACGAGGATATTCGCGACGCGGTCCACCTGATGGCGGATCCGGCGCTCTATGACACCATTGTCGTGACCAATCTTTGCGTGCCGACCGCATCCGGCGTGCCGCTGCAAGGCCTGCCCAAGGCGATCAACGGCGTGCGCGTCATCGGCATCGACGTGCCCGGTTTCGGCGTGCCCACCCATGCCGAGGCCAAGGACGTGCTGGCAGGCGCGATGCTCGCCTATGCCCGCAAGGAAGCTTCACAGGGGCCGGTTGCCAGCCCCAGCCATCGACCGGACCGGCCGACGGTGACTCTCCTGGGTGAGATGTTCCCCGCTGACCCGGTTGGCATCGGGCAATTGCTCGAGCCCCTGGGCCTCGCGGCCGGCCCGGTCGTTCCCACCCGCGAATGGCGCGAGCTGTACAGCGCGCTCGATTGCGCCGCGGTCGCCGCGATCCATCCGTTCTACACCGCGAGCATCCGTGAGTTCGAGGCGGCTGGGCGTCCGGTGATCGGCTCCGCCCCGGTCGGCGTCGATGGCACGGCGGCCTGGCTCGATGCCGTGGGCGCGGCCTGTGGCATAGCGCAGGACAAGGTCGATGCCGCCAAGGACCGCTTCCTGCCCGCGATCCGCGCGGCGCTCGCCGCCAGCCCGATCCAGGGCCGCATCACCGTTTCGGGTTATGAAGGCTCCGAACTGCTGGTCGCCCGGCTGCTGATCGAAAGCGGCGCGGACGTGCCCTATGTCGGCACCGCCTGCCCCAGGACGCGCTGGTCCGATCCCGACCGCGAATGGCTCGAGGCGCGCGGCGTGCGCATCCAGTACCGCGCCAGCCTGGAACAGGACATTGCCGCGGTCGAGGAATTCCGCCCGAACCTGGCCATCGGCACCACGCCGGTCGTCCAGCACGCCAAGAGCGAGGCGATCCCCGCGCTCTATTTCACCAATCTCATCTCCGCCCGTCCGCTGATGGGTCCGGCGGGCGCCGGATCGCTTGCGGTCGTGATCAACGCCGCGCTCGCCAACCAGGACCGTTTCAACCGGATGCAGAGCTTTTTCGACGGGGTGGGCACCGACGAGAACGCGGGCATCTGGCGCGACACCCCGGTCGATCGGCCCGAGTTCAAGAAGAAATATGCCTCCCGCATGGCGGGCCTCAACAAGTCCGAGGAGGCGGTGGGCACATGACCCTCATCATCGATCATGACCGCGCAGGCGGTTACTGGGGCGCGGTCTACGCGTTCACCGCGATCAAGGGCTTGCAGGTCATCATCGACGGCCCCGTGGGCTGCGAGAACCTGCCCGTCACCTCGGTGCTGCATTATACCGACGCGCTGCCGCCGCACGAGCTGCCGATCGTCGTCACGGGTCTCGGCGAAGAAGAGCTGGGCAAGACCGGCACCGAAGCTGCGATGCGCCGCGCCTGGCAGACGCTCGATCCAGATCTTCCCGCCGTGGTCGTCACCGGTTCCATCGCCGAGATGATTGGCGGCGGCGTGACGCCCAACGGCACCAATATCCGCCGCTTCCTGCCGCGCACGATCGACGAGGACCAGTGGCAGGCCGCCGACCGTGCGCTGACCTGGCTGTGGACCGAATTCGGGCCCAAGAAGGTCAAGCCGCTCGCCCCGCGCAAGGAGGGCGTGAAGCCCAAGGTCAACATCATCGGCCCGATCTACGGCACGTTCAACATGCCGAGCGATCTCGCCGAGATCCAGCGGCTCGTCGAGGGCATCGGCTGCGAACTCAACATGGTCTTCCCGCTGGGCAGCCATCTCGCCGATGTGAAGAAGCTCGCGGACGCAGAGGTCAATATCTGCATGTACCGCGAATTCGGCCGCAACCTGTGCGAGACGCTCGAGCGGCCGTATCTGCAGGCGCCGATCGGCCTCGAATCGACCACGCTCTTCCTGCGCAAGCTGGGCGAGCTCACCGGCCTCAACCCCGAGCCGTTTATCGACCGCGAGAAGCACACGACGATCAAGCCGCTCTGGGACCTGTGGCGTTCGGTCACGCAGGATTTCTTCGGCACCGCAAGCTTCGGCATCCATGCCAATGAGACATATGCACGCGGCATCCGCAATTTCCTCGAGCATGACATGGGGCTGCCGTGCAATTTCGCCTTCAGCCGCACGGCAGGCGTGAAGCCCGACAACGAGGCGGTGCGCCACGCAATCCGCACCAACCCGCCGCTGGTGATGTTCGGCAGCTATAACGAGCGCATGTACATGGCCGAATGCGGCGCGCGCGGCATGTACATTCCGGCGAGCTTCCCCGGCGCGGTGATCCGCCGCCACACGGGCACGCCGGTGATGGGCTATTCGGGTGCGACCTGGCTGGTGCAGGAAGTGTGCAATGCGCTGTTCGATGCGCTGTTCCACATCCTGCCCTTGTCGAGCCAGATGGATGCCGTGGCGGCGACGCCGGCCAGGATCGAGCGGGAACTCGCCTGGACCGATGAAGCCAAGGCGCGGCTCGACCGGCTGGTCGATGCGCAGCCGGTATTGGTGCGCATCTCTGCGGCCAAGACATTGCGCGACGCTGCGGAGAGGGCAGCGCGGCGTGCAGGCGAAGATTCAGTAACCGAGGTGCGGCTGGTGGAGGAAGCCGTCGCACAGAATATGGGTGAGGTCGCGTGAGCGTCTTGTCCAGTCATCGGCCTTGGGACGGGGCCTCCAATATCCGCGTCGGGTTCGCCCGCACGGATAATCGCCTGGAAGGCGCCCACGCGGCGTTCTTCCAAATCTGGAAGCTAAGGAGAATATCTCATGGCAGATGAAGGGATGGGTCCCACGACCTACCTCACAGAAAGCGAGGCGAAGGAGTTCCACAAGCTCTTCGTCGCCAGTTTCGCTTTCTTCACCATCGTCGCGATCATCGCGCACGTACTGGTTTGGCAATGGCGCCCCTGGTTCCCGGGCACGCCCGGCTATGAAGCGACATCGAGCCTCGACCCGGTGACCGACGTTCAGCTCAGCTAAGAAGGAAACCTGATCATGCATAGAATGTGGCAATCATTCGACGGCAACAGGATCCTGACTGCGCTCGCGGTCTTCCTGTTCGTCCTCGCACTTCTCATCCACTTCATCCTGTTGAGCACAAATCGCTACAACTGGCTGGAGCCCCCTATGCCGGCAGCTGCACCTGCGGCGGTTGCTGCGGCATCGGCGATTACACCCTGACCTAAGGGTTAAGCCAGTGTGTCGCCTTGCCAGGCGATGAGGGCGGACCTGTGGAACCGGTTTTCACCGGTCCGCCCCTTTCACTGGATGCATGAGAACAAACGAGCCCCCGCATACGGGGAATAATCATTCACGCTCGCCGCACAGCATCGCGGCGGCGAACGAAGGAGTCTGGCAATGGCGCTCTTGAGCTTCGAGAGAAAATATCGCGTCAGAGGCGGAACATTGGTCGGCGGGGATCTGTTCGATTTCTGGGTCGGGCCATTTTATGTCGGCTTCTTCGGGATCACGACGCTGTTCTTCGCCTCGCTCGGCACTGCGCTCATCTTCTACGGTGCGTCGCAGGGTGGAACCTGGAACCCCTGGCTGATCAACATCGCGCCGCCGGACCTGAAATATGGCCTCGGCCTCGCGCCGCTGAAGGAAGGGGGATTGTGGCAGATCATCACGGTCTGCGCGATCGGAGCGTTCGTCAGCTGGGCCTTGCGAGAGGTCGAGATCTGCCGCAAGCTGGGCATGGGCTATCACGTGCCTGTCGCCTTCGGCTTCGCGATCTTCGCCTATGTGACGCTGGTGGTGTTCCGCCCGTTCCTGCTGGGCGCCTGGGGACATGGCTTCCCCTATGGCATCTTCAGCCACCTCGATTGGGTGTCGAACGTTGGCTACCAATATCTGCATTTCCACTACAACCCGGCGCACATGCTCGCCGTGTCGTTCTTCTTCACCACCACGCTCGCGCTTTCCATGCACGGCGCGCTGGTCCTTTCGGCCACCAACCCGGCCAAGGGTGAGGAAGTCAAATCACCCGAATATGAAGACACCTTCTTCCGCGACCTGATCGGCTATTCGGTCGGCACGCTCGGCATCCACCGCGTGGGCCTGCTGCTGGCGCTGAACGCCGGGTTCTGGAGCGCAGTGTGCATCATCATATCCGGACCGTTCTGGACCCGCGGCTGGCCCGAATGGTGGACGTGGTGGCTCAACCTGCCGATCTGGATGTGAGAGGGGTAATCACCATGGCAAGCTACCAAAATATCTTCACCCAGGTCCAGTTGCGCGGGCATCCCGAAATGGGGATGCCGCACAAGGACGACAGCGAACCGCGCATCCCGCTTACCGCCTATAGCTACTGGATGGGCAAGCTGGGCCAGGCGCAGCTCGGGCCGCTCTATCTCGGCAAGCTGGGTCTCGCATCGCTGCTGTTCGGCGGCCTGTCGATCGCGATCATGGGTCTCAACATGCTGGCTTCGGTCAACTGGAACCCCAATCGCTTCCTCAAGGAATTCTTCTGGCTGGCGCTCGAACCGCCGGGTCCGGAATGGGGCTTCTCGGTCTATGTGCCCCTGGCCGAAGGCGGCTGGTGGATCATCGCGGGCTTCTTCCTGACCGCCTCGATCCTGCTCTGGTGGGCCCGCACCTATCTCCGCGCCAAGGCGCTGGGCATGGGAACGCACATCGCCTGGGCCTTTGCGAGTGCGATCTGGCTGTATCTGGTGCTCGGCATCATCCGTCCGTTCCTGCTCGGCAGCTGGTCGGAAGCCGTGCCCTTCGGTATCTTCCCGCACCTCGACTGGACCGCAGCCTTCTCGATCCGTTACGGCAACTTGTTCTACAATCCGTTCCACGCCCTCTCGATCGCCTTCCTTTATGGCTCCACCTTGCTTTTTGCGATGCACGGCGCCACAATTCTGGCCGTGGGTCGCTATGGTGGCGAGCGCGAGATCGAGCAGATCTACGATCGCGGAACGGCCAGCGAACGCGCCGGACTGTTCTGGCGCTGGACCATGGGCTTCAATGCCACCATGGAATCGATCCATCGTTGGGCCTGGTGGTTTGCGGTGCTGACCACACTTACCGGCGGCATCGGCATCCTGCTCACCGGCACGGTTGTCGATAACTGGTATCTCTGGGCTCAGGAGCATGGTTTTGCCCCTGCCTATCCCGATACCGGTGTTGTTGATCCGAGCACGAGTTTCGTCGCACCCGATCCGGTGCCGGCGGAACCGAGCCTGATGGCTGCGGACCCTGGCGCTGCTGCGCCTGCGGCCCCCAGCCCGGCAGAAGGGAACTGACAGCCATGTTGACCCTATCCAAACTCACCACCATGGGGGCGCTGGCCGTGGCCGCGCTCTCGCTCGGGGCCTGTGACATCGGCCCCAAGACGTCCGAACAGGGCGGTTTCCGGGGAACCGGCATCGCCCAGATCAGCGATCCTGACAACAAGATCGATCCCGGTACCGTTCCGCCGCCTCCCTATGAGCTGCCGCCCCCATCGGGGCCGAAGGCGAGCGAGGTATATCAGAACGTCAAGGTTCTTGGCCATGTCAGCCAGGAGGAGTTCGACTATACCATGGCGGCGATCACCCAGTGGATCGTGCCTGCCGATGCCCCGCCCGAACAGGCCGGGTGCAACTACTGCCACAATGCCGAAAATCTGGCGGACGACAGCAAATATACCAAGGTTGTCGCGCGCCGGATGATCCAGATGACGCAGAACATCAACCAGAACTATTCGGACCACGTCAAGAAGACCGGCGTGACCTGCTATACCTGCCATCGCGGCAATGCAGTGCCGAAATATGTCTGGACCGATCCCAAGCCCAGCGACGGGCGTCTGATGGGCAACAAGCGTGGCCAGAACACGCCGAGTCCGGTCACCGCTTATGCTTCGCTGCCGCTCAGCACGGCCAGCATGTATCTGGGGCTCGATGCCAAGGCGGCGCGGGTGCAGTCGAAGACCCGGCATCCCACGACGCTCAATCTCAAGGGCACCAAGGATGCAGAGGCCAATTATGCGATCATGATGCACCTGTCGCGGTCGCTGAACGTCAACTGCACCTATTGCCACAACAGCCGCGCCTTTGCGCATTGGGGCCAGTCGAGCCCGCAGCGCGCCCAGGCCTGGTATGGCCTGCAGATGGTCAAGAACGCCAACCAGGAATATATCCACCCGCTGACCAGCGTGTTCCCGGCCAACCGGCTGGGTCCGCAGGGCGATCCGTACAAGACCAATTGCGCAACCTGCCACCAGATCCAGCGCAAGCCGCTGGGCGGTGCCCAGATGGCCAAGGACTATCCGGCGCTGCTGACGCTCGGGCCCAAGGGTGTGGTGCCTGGCGCCGCGCCTGCGGGAACGGCTCCGGCCATGCCCGGCATGCAGGCGCCGGCTCCGGCAGCGGCGGCAGCCGCACCGGCTGCGGCTGCAGCGGCTGGGAATTGACGATCTGAAATCCTCCCCGAGCTTGTCTCGGGGAGGGGGACCGCCGACCGCAAGTCGGTGGTGGAGGGGAAGCAAGATGGCATGACGTTCATGGTCTGCACTTCACCGCTGCCCCTCCACCGCCCGCTTCGCGGGCGGTCCCCCTCCCCCAGCAAGCTGGGGGAGGATTTTTGATCGAGTAAGCGCTCATGCACCTGTTCGAAGCCCTGGTTGTCCTCCACGTCATCTGCGGGGCGACCGGGCTGATCGCGTTCTGGGTGCCGATTGCGTCGCGCAAGGGCGGGCAGGCGCATCGCAAATGGGGGCGGGTGGCAACGCTCGCCTTTATCGGGGCAGGCATATTGGCCATCGCGATGGCGCTGCTGTCGCTTTACGGGCCGGAAAAGCGGCTGCCGATGATCACCGACCGCGTGCTGTTCGACGGGCTTTTCGGCTGGATGATGCTCTATCTCGGCATGTTGACCATCGGCTTTGCGGTCTATGGCCTTGCCGTCGTCCGCCATCGCGCCAACCGCGCGGCCTTGCGTGCGCCGCATTATCTCGCACTGTTCGGCGCGGTGATCGCCTCGGCTGCGTGGTGCGGCTATTACGGCCTGATGATCGGCCAGCCGCTGATGGCCGCGCTTGCCGTGGTCGGGCTGACCGCTGTGGCGACGCAGCTCTTCTATGTCTGGCGACCCAGCGCCCCGGCGCGCGCGCATGTGCCCGAACATTTCCGCGCGCTGCTCGGCATGGGCATATCGGCCTATACCGCGTTCCTGTCGGTCGGGCTCATCCGGCTGGTGCCCGATCATGTGTTCAATCCCCTGATCTGGGCAGTGCCCAGCGTGATCGGGGTGAGCCTGATCCTGCGCTATACGCTCGCCAACCGGCCGAAGGCGGGCAGCGCAACCAGGTCCGTGCAGCGGCGGCAAGCATAGGAGGCGCGGATGAAGGACTGGATCGTCAACAATCTGGGCATCATCGAGATGCTGATGTCGGGCGTGCTGGTACTCGGCTTCTGCGCCTGGCAGTATTGGAGCGTGAGCAGGCCCGACAAGGGGGAGTAGGGGGATCTACGCCTTCATCCCGCTGGTCGGTCCGGGGCTGCCCATCGCGGTCCGCTAACGTCATCCTGAACTTGTTTCAGGACCCATCGTGCCCGATCAAGCCGAAGCCGCGTGGGGAGAAATGGGTCCTGAAACGAGTTCAGGGTGACGGAGGTGACATCGCGACGTTCAGCGCGGGGCCTTCGACAAGCTCAGGCTGAGCGGAGTGGGGTGCGGGTGCCGGGCGGGCAGGGTGCAGGAGCTGGCCAAGTTGCGTGGAGCGCACCGAGCCCGCCTCGCCTCCTACCGCTCCTTCTTCTTGGTCGGCGCGTTGAAATCCGCCGGTTTGCCCGCGATCCAGGTCAGGAACTTGGCGATCTCGGGATGCTGGCGCAACGCTTCCACATCCTCGCCGATCCGCCCCAGTTCGGCATTGGTGAAATGCGCGTGGATCGTGCGGTGGCAGATCGGGTGCACCGCCACGCGCGCCTTGCCGCCCTTGGCCTTGGGCACCGGATGGTGCCACTCGATCAGCTCGCCAAGATCCCGACCGCACAACCAGCATGGCTCGGGCGGCGGCGCTTCGGCTTCGTCTTCCTCGTCTTCCCAGGCGCGGCGTTTGGGCATCAGCGCATCAATCCGCCGTCGGACCGTTGCCTGGGCCGAGCAGATCGATGACCGCGGTCACCATCGCCTCGGTCGCCAGCGTGATCGATTCGCGCGGGGCTACCTTGAAGAAAGGGCTGTGATGCGCCGGCAGCGTCAGCTTGCCCGCCCTGGCCACATCGATATCCGCCTGCGGCGTGCCGCCGACATTGAAATACAGGCCCGGCACATCGGTATTGGGCGCGACGAAATAGGCGAAATCCTCCGCGCCCATGCCCGTTTGCGGTTCATTGGTCAGTAGCGCGTCCTGGCCAAAACGTTTGGCGAAGATCTTCGTGATCCGCTCGGTCAGCGGCTTGTCGTTGACCGTCACCGGGGTCGATTCAAACCCGACCTTGACTTGCGGCAACCTGTCCTCGGGCAGGCCATTCAAGCGACCGACATTCTCGGCAATGCGCTTGATCCCGTCGAGCAGCTTCTTGCGCACCGCATTGTCGTTCGACCGCACGGTAATCTGCAGCTCCGCCTTGTCCGAGATGATGTTGTGCTTGAAGCCTGAATGGAACGAGCCAACCGTCACTACCCCGGCTTCGAGCGGCGAGATTTCGCGCGAGACCAGGGTCTGCAGCGCCATGACGATTTCCGCGCCCATCAGAATCGGGTCCTTGCCCATATGCGGATAGGCGCCGTGCGTGCCGACGCCGAAAATGGTGATGTCGACCGAGTCCGATGACGAGGCGGTGAGGCCCGGCTGAATCTCGATCTTGCCCGTGGGCGTCCCGGCGGAGACGTGGAAGGCGAGCGCGTAATCGGGCTTGGGGAAGCGGGTATAGAGGCCGTCCTGCATCATCTTGGCCGCGCCGCCGATGCGCTCTTCCGCCGGTTGCGCGACGAAAACCACGGTGCCCTTCCACTGGTCCTTCATCGCGGCAAGGCGGCGCGCGGTGCCGATCATCGAGGTGATGTGCGTGTCATGGCCGCAGGCGTGCATCACCGGCTTTTCGGTGCCGTCGATATCTACCTGTTTGACCTTGGAGGCATAGGGCAGGCCGCTATCCTCGGCGAGTGGCAGGCCGTCCATGTCGGCGCGCACCATGATCACCGGGCCGTCGCCATTCTTCAGGATGCCGACCACGCCTGTCACGCCGACGCCTTCGGTCACCGTGGCTCCGGCGGCGCGCAGCTCGGCCGCGATGATCTTCGCGGTGCGGGTTTCCTTGAACGACAGTTCGGGATTGGCGTGGAAATCGAGGAACAGCTTTTCGAGCTTCGTGTCATAATCGCTCGCCACCGCCTTGCCGAGCGCATCCTGTGCGTGCGCCGCAGATGCGCCGAGTGCGAGCGCCATGGCGCTGCCGATCAGGCCGATAGCCGTTGCTCTGTTCATCGATTTCCCCTTTTTCCCCAAGGCGTTCCTGCCCCATTTGCGCGACTATAGCGCCTGTCATCGCGGAATCTATCGTCATTCCCGCGAAAGCGGGAATCCCGCTTCTGTCCGATAGTTGAAGCGAAGCGGGACCCCCGCTTGCGCGGGGGTGACGATGTTGGGGGTCTCCAGAATTCAGCTCAATCCGCCGGACCTACCTTGAACGCGCAAAGCTTGTTGCCGTCAAGGTCGCGAAAATAGGCGCCGTAAAACGCCTGGTCACCCTCGGGGCCGCGCAGGCCGGGTTTGCCCTCGCAGGTGCCGCCGAGTTCGAGCGCCTTGGCGTGGAGCATGTCGACCTTGGACCGCGCATCCATGGCCAGTGCGATCATCATGCCGTTGCCCACCGTCGCCGGCTCGCCATTATAGGGCCGGGTGATCGCGATGCCCGGCGTGCCCCAGGCGGTGCCGAACAGCGTGAAGCCGTTCTCTTCCATCCGCATCAGCTCGCTGCCGCCCAGCGCGCCGACCAGCCCCGCATAAAAGCCGCGCGCCTTGTCGAGGTCGTTCGATCCGACGGTGACATATCCGATCATTTTTTTCTCCTGTCCGTCTGGCCCGACTCAGGCCAGTTGCAGAACGAAACTTATCACGGACATATGTCGAGGCAATGACCTATCGGGTAATCCTCCGCATTTCCGGTGCTGATCCGCACCACGCCCTCGCCGCTTGCACGGTTGACCCACAAACCTGCGCGCAGCCCATAGGCCTCGCCCGGATGGCCGATCCACACCGATCCGTCGGGTTTCTCGATCCGCTGCACGCCGAGCCCGAAGGCCTGGAAATAACCGCGATCGTCATCGCCATTGCTGCCGTCGAAGCGCCATTGGGCGCGGGTGAGCTCGGCGAAGGACTCGGGGGTGAGCAGCCCGTCGCCGCCGTTCAGCAGCATCTGGCCCAGCCGCGCGAGTCCTCCGGCAGAAATGCGCATGCCACCCTGCGGGCTGAACGCCGATCCGTTTTTGCCGGGTGCGTACAACTCAATATCGCAGCGGCCATCGCTGGCGGGCACATAGGCGCACTGATCGGGCGCGCCGATCCAGTCGTCGCGCGCGATCGTACCATCGGGATTGTAGAGCGTGATCGCGGTCTTCGCGCTGCCCGGCTTGCAGCCCGACCAGTTATAGCAGGCGGGAATGGCAAGCGGATCGAACACTTCCTCCGCCATGATCCGGTCGAACCTTTTGCCGCTCGCTGCCTCCATCACCGCCGCGATGACGGGAAAGTTGACATTGGCATAGCGGAAATAGCCGCCTGGGGCGTGGTCCGCATCCCAGGCCTCCGGCCTAGCGAGCAGATCGGCAAGGCTGGCATCGAGCGGAATGAAATAGCCCGCATCGTCCTTCAGCCCCGACTGGTGCGACAGCAGCAGCCTCAGCGTGATCTTCTGCGCCGGATATCGGGGGTGGGCAACGCGCCAGCCGAGATAGAGCGACACGTCGCGGTCGAGGTCGAGCACGGCCTTGTCGACCAGCCGCATCACCGCGACCCCGACCGCGAGCTTGGAGATCGAGGCGATGCGCACCGGATCGTCGAGCGTCGCCTCGCGCAGGCTCGGGCGG